>Ga0105242_10001131_pt1 | contig 21018 bp, 8 predicted proteins | sample KBSM24metaG_FD_81521 | JGI IMG/M metagenome (GOLD analysis project Ga0105242, IMG submission 81521) | Miscanthus rhizosphere microbial communities from Kellogg Biological Station, Michigan, USA - KBS M2-4 metaG | ecosystem: Host-associated > Plants > Roots > Rhizosphere > Soil | place: Michigan... | reverse complement strand
CTTAAGGGAAATCGATTCCGGGCCCTCAGCATATGAGTCGTCGTTAACGAGCACCACAAATGACTTCTCGGTTTCGTTCGGAGCAAATTCCAAAGTGCCGGCGGCTCGCGTGTAGTCACAACGTTCGAGCGCGACGCCGGTAACCCGGGAACACGGTACGACCACTGAAGGGACGCTGCCGTCATCGGTCATGTAGTCAACCGACGCTGCCTGGGAAGCGTCACCGCTCCGCTTCACAGAAATCGTGACAGAGCCGTTGCGCTCACCGACGACGTAGGCCGCCTGCGAGAATTCGAAAATGCTGCCGGCCAGTCCGCCGCTGACGGCGCCGGTTGAAGAATTGAAGTTTGCATCACCCGAATATTCGGCGGTGAAAGTGTGGACGCCAATCGTGGCGGAGTCGACGCACTTCGCCAACCCGGACGCTAACGCCGGGGCGCCACAGGATGCGATCGCCGCGCCGTCACTCAAGAAAGTGATGGTGCCGTTGGGCGTACCCGCGGGTGAAGTAACTGTCGCCGCGAACGTCGCCTGTCCGCTGCCGGCGTCGCTGGAATAAGAAAGCTGCGTCGTGGTGGAAGCTTTCGCAATTTGAAAAGAGCGCTTCACGTCAGGAGCTGAGTCGTGATTCGCGTCACCACTCTGCGAGGCAGTGATAGTGCAACTGCCCGCGCCCTGGACGTGCACGCTCGCTCCGGAAATTGAGCATTGGCCCAACGTCGCGAAATTGACAGCCAGTCCCGAAGAGACCGACGCGCCAACCGCAAAGTCCGCATCGCCGAAGGTCTTGTCCGGAACGGCGCCGAAGTCTATGGTCTGGGCCGCCTTGCCGATCGCGAAGTCCTTGCTGTCACTACTGCCGCTGTGGTTCGCGTCGCCGCTGTAGCCGGCGGACGCGGTGTAATCGCCCGCGTTCGTCGGGGCAGTCGTTGACGAATAGTTCGTACCGTTTCGGCCACTGTAAGTGACCGTCAGTTTCTCGCTAAGCCCGCCCACGCCGGTCGCGTTGGCCGTGCCGCCGTGTGCGCTTCCGTCATAGATCGCATCGCCGACATTAACGCTTGTGGTCGAGCCGGCCTTGGCGATATTGAATGAGCGCACCACCTCGGTGGCCGCGTCATAAAACGAGTTACCGGCTTGCGAAGCGGTAATGCTGCATGAGCCCGCACCGGTGATGTGAACGGTGCTGCCGCTGTTGGTGCAGTTTCCCGATGCGGCAAAGTTGATGTTTAGTCCCGACGAAGAAGATCCGTTCACGGTGAAGTCCGAATCGCCGAAGGCTTTGTTTGCGACCGCCGCAAACGTGATCGACTGGGCAGCTTTCTTCGCCGTGACCGTTTCGGTAATTGACGGCGCGGCATTGCGATTAGCATCGCCGGCTTGATCGTATTTGACCGTGCAGTTGCCCGTACCGGTAGTCATCGTGAACGTCTGACCATAGTTCGTGCAGGCTCCTGAACTGCCATACGAAACGGGCAGTCCCGCAGACGAGGCCGCTGTCACGCTGAACTGCGTGTTGTAGGCTGCGCCGCCCGCCGGTGCGTGCGTCGTGACACTGATTATTTGGTTCGCCTTCAAATTAGTCATGCCAAAAGCGATTGCCGGCGAACCCGCGTTTATGCTGGCCGAGATTGCATACAGACCAGCCGTGCCGTTCGCGGTGAATGATGAAGCCGCGGCCACACCGTTCGCGTCGGTCGCCGCCGTGGCCGTCGTGTTGTTGTTGGCAAAGACGCCGCTGGCGCCGCTCGGTGGTGCGCTAAACGTGACTACGACGCCGGCGACCGGATTGCCGTTAACGTCAGTGACCTTGGCCTGGAGCGCGTTGGCAAACGCGGAATTGATGGTGGCACTCTGACCAGACCCCGCAGTCGCTACGATATTTGATGGTGCATTCACAGTGATGTTGAATGCGTTCGACACTGCTCCCGTCATATTTGTGCTCGAGGCACCCAGCGTGTATCCACTGCCAAGTTTGTCGATGGACAGATTATTGAAAACCGCCGTACCGCTCGCGGCTGAGACTGTCTTCGTCCCTGACAGGGTTCCCGTCGATGGATTGGTCTCGATACCGACCGTCACCGCCGCCGATGAATTAATCAGATTGTTCGACGCATCGAGTATCTGGATCGTGACCGCGGGAGTGATGACGTTATTTTGAGGCGCGTTCGTCGGCTGCTGCGCAAATGCAAGATGCCAGGCCGGCGGCAGGAAAACGTTGCGCACTGATTCGGTGATCGCGTCGGAAGTGTTGTACTGGCCTCCGCGGTAAAAGCCGTGAGCGCGAATGTAAAGATTCTGTTGGACGGGCAGGCTCTGTCCGGTCAGCGTGAAGTCGTTGCTCGTGCCAACCCGCGCGCCGTTGCCGAGGGTCGTGTAGTTGACGCCGTCGCTGGATTTTTCAAAGCTGACTCGGACGAGTTGCGGTTCAGCGCCGGAACGAGTCCACGTCACACTCGATTGCGTTACTGCCAGGTTCTGAATGGCAGGTGTATCGTTGGCGAGCCGGGCGAATATTTTCCGCGACTGTCCGCCGACGCTATCGAATATGCCGCCCAGAAGGATCTTACCGTCAGGCAAAACTGATATCGCACAGACCTGGTTGTTCGGTTGCGGATCGAAAGCGTCGACGCTGCCGTCGGTATTCAGCCGGGCAAACGCGTTCCGCGCTTGCGATGTGCCGCCGTTCGGCGCCAGCGTGGTGAATGCGCCGCCGACGAGAATCCTGCCGTCCGCCTGCAGCGCGACAGATGCCACGGCATTGTTCGCGTTCGGGTTGAAAGCATTATCAATAGTGCCGTCAACATTCAGCCGCGCGACACGGTTGCGCGTCACGGACAGTCCGCCGTTGGGGGCGAGCGTAGTAAACGATCCGCCAATCAAAAGCTTGCCGTCAGGCTGCATCGCAAAAGCAGCGACCTCGTCGTTGGCGTTCGGGTCGAAGGCGTTGTCGAGCGTGCCGTCGCTATTCACGCGGGCAACGAAGTTCCGCGGGACGGATGCTAAGGCGTTCGGCGCCAGCGCGGTGAACCGGCCACCGAGCAGAATCTTGCCGTCCGGCTGGACGGTGATGGCAAACACGTCTGAGTTCGCATTCGGATTGAATGTATTATCAACCGTGCCGTCCAGGTTGAGCCGCGCGATGCGGCCACGCGCAAAGGACGCCCCGCCATTAGGAGCCAGCGCGATAAAGAAACCACCCAAAAGGATTTTACCGTCGGTCTGAATCGCGAGCGTGTGAACGTAATCATCCGGGTTGGGGTTGAAGGTCGCATCAACTGTGCCGTCGGTATTCAAACGCGCGATGTAATTGCGCGTAACTGCCGGCCCGCCGTTGGGAGCGAGCGTGGTGAACTCGCCGCCGATCAGGATCTTGCCGTCTGCCTGAACGGCGATGGATCCCACATAACCGTCCGCGTTGGGATTAAAGGTCGTGTCCAGCGTTCCGTCGGTGTTGAGCCGCGCGATGAACTTGCGAGTCACACCGAGGATGCTGTTGAAGGATCCGGCAATCAGAATTTTGCCGTCAGGTTGCACGGCGGTGGCTGTTACTGACCCGCCGAGAGCATTCAGATTCAATGTCTGATCGACGCGCCCATCTGTTTCCAGCCGCGCAATGCGGTTACGGGCCTGGCCGCCGAAGCTGTTGGCTTGTTGGAACACGCCGCCTACCACAATCTTGCCGTCGGGCTGTACCGCAATCGTGAAAACCTGATCATTCGGCGCGGGATCGACTCCAGGCGCCAACGTGCCGTCCGGATTCAGCCGCGCGATGTACTTGTGGAGGACCGACGCACCGCCGTTCGGCGCCAGCGATGTAAAGCCGCCGCCAATCAGGATTCTGCCGTCCGGCTGGATGACGATAGCCTGGACGAAACTGTTAGGACCGGGATTGAATGTCGTGTCCAGAGTGCCGTTCACATTCATGCGCGCGAGATGATTCCGCGCGATAGGCGAACCATCATTCGGGCTAACCGCAGCGAACGCGCCGCCCAAAAGAATCTTGCCGTCCGGCTGTATGGCAAGGCTGCCCACGATACTGTCAGGGTTCGGATCGAAACTTTGATCGACCGTGCCGTCCACGTTAAGCCGCGCGATATAGTTGCGGGTCCACGTTGCGAGTCCAGCCACCGGCGTGAGGGTCGTAAATCTGCCACCCACAATAATGCGTCCATCCGGCTGCCCTACCAGCGCGTCGACCGTCGAGTTCGCATTGGGATTGAAAATCGGATCGAGCGTTCCGTCCGTATTCACTCGCGCAATTCGATTGCGGGTCACAAGTGGTCCACCGGTAAAGAAGCCCGTGAATTCGCCACCAATGACAATGTTTCCGTCGGCCTGCACCGTGACGGCATGAACCGGGCCGTTGGGATGCGAGTCGAACGTCGCGTCGATTGTGCCGTCGGCATTGAGCCGAGCAACGTAGGTCCGATTGATTGAGGCTCCGCCATTCGGCGCGAAGGCGCTGAAGTCTCCACCCAAAATAATCTTGCCGTCGGGTAATAGAGCGATGGCCCGGACAGAACTGTTTGCCGACGGATTAAAAGTCGGATCAAGTGTGCCGTCGACGTTCACGCGCGCGATGTAGTTGCGAGTTACCGGGGGACGTCCGTTCGGAGCGAGCGTGGTGAAATCGCCGCCGATCAGGATCTTGCCGTCCGGCTGCACCAAAGCGGTGCGCACCAGACCGTTCGCGTTCGGATCAAAACCATCAAGGGCCGAATTGGTATTAACGAAGATCGAAACCGTAGCCACCGTTTGCGAATCCAAAGTCCCGTCGTTGACCTTGAAAGTGAAACTGTCGAGGCCGTGATAGTTCGCAGCCGGCGTGTAAGTCCTGGCGGTGCCCGTGCCCGCGAGCGTGCCGTGCTGTGGCGGCGTGATGACCGCGAAACTCATCTGATCGCCGTTATCATCGACGGCCGTGAGCGTAATCGATTTAGGAGTGTCCTGAGTTACCTGGACTGTTTGATCGTCGCCTCTGGGTGGGGCGTCGTTGTATTGCGAACAATAACCACCATAGTTATTTACCCAATTATCCTGTACCAGGTATTTATCCAGACCGCCGTTATACGTGAAGTTATACCTGGCTCCGTTCGCCAAGGTTGACGTCCGGCTAAAACTGCCAGTGCACTTATCCGCATTCTCGAGTCCAGCGCCGTCGTACCACGCGCTGTGAAAAGGATCGGTCACGATCGTATCGAGCGCGTGGGCCGCCGTTGAGACCATCGCGTCGGCTGCGAGATTTCCGTTCGGCGTGGCCAACTGAACACCGTTTGCAAAGAACTGGGGCGCCGCGACGGCAGGACAACGCGCCGCGTTACCGATGAAAGCGTATTTAACCGGCTGGCCGTTGCGTAAGAACGATCCATGGTATGGCGGTGCGTTAGGCGTGCAGAATCCGGTCGCAGTTGAGCCGACATCTGACGAGGCAATCACCAGATAGATGCCATTGAAATCGAACGGCAAGCGGTTTTGGCCGATACTGTCCGAGATAATTGCCTGAATCGCTGCCACATCCAGTTCCATACCGTGGGTGTAGCTCACGACGTCGCCCCCACCATAGATCACCGAACCGGTAGGCGTACCATTGACACCGCCGTACGTGAAGAGAATTTGCGCGTTGAATGAGCTGCCGAACGACGCCAGGAAATTTGAGACGATGATCTGTGTCTCCTGCGAATTGGGGCCGGTGGGGGAGGTCCAGTTGCCGTACCAGATTACGTAGACGTCTGGGGAGCCAGCCATCACGAAGCCGTTGTGGTAACTAATTCCGTTGTCCGCCGATGCTCTGGTGGCCCACAGGGCACAACTCAACAACACCGCTACGGCAACCACCGATTTGAGAGTTTTGGTCCTTCGCATTTTCCTGTCTTCCTTTCACGCCTGGCGCAAATTGTTGATTTGGCGTTCTGGGGCGTCGCACGAACCGCCGAGAACAAACGCAAATTCACAATTTGCCCTACCAGGGCATGCTGCCCGGCACGCCTGGATTTTCTCGTCATCGCACTACGCGAGAGTTGCGATACAATTGGCTCAAGGGTTTGCTATGGCGCACGAAGTGACGCTGCTCTTGCAGGAGATCAATCGCGGCGGCGACGAGAGCCGCACGGCGCTCGACAATCTTTTGCCGATCGTCTATGACGAGTTGCGCCGGTTGGCGGCGAGCTTCCTGCAACGCGAGCACGCGGTATCGCTGCAGACAACCGAACTGGTCCATGAGGCTTACTTCAAACTCACCGACCAGCGCACGGTTGACTGGCAGAATCGCGGACAGTTCTTTGCAATCGCGGCGCAGGCAATGCGGCGGTTGTTGATCGACTCAGCGCGGCAAAGAAAGTCTCTGAAGCGAGCCGGAGAGAAAATCTCTCTGGACGACGCGCCGACCATTCCGTTTGAAGACGATCAAAACCTGCTCGCGCTGGATCAGGCGCTGATCGAGCTGGAGCAATTCGATGAGCAGCAATGCCGGATTGTCGAGCTGCGTTACTTCGCAGGGTTAACCATCGAAGAGACGGCCGCCGCGCTACATGTCTCGCCGTCGACGGTCAAACGCGAATGGGAAATCGCGCGGACGTGGCTTTATCAGCGGATTCATTAGGGGGTTGTCAATTGACTCATTGCCCCATTTACTCATTATTTTCAATGAATCAATGAGTCAATGAGCCGATGAGCAAATATTTTCGTGATCCGATGAACCAATGAGTAAATGTTTTGCGCGTAGTCCAGTGGAGGACTATGAACCCCGCAACCTGGAAGACCATTAAGGAGACCTTCGCGACGGCGCTCGAGCTGCCTGCGCCGGAACGCGATCAGTTCCTGGCCAAATCCAGCGACGAAATTCGCGGCGAAGTTGAAAAGCTCCTCGCCACCTACAAAGAAGCGCAGACCTTCATCAACACCCCGCTGATGGTTGAGAAAGGTTTGCGTCGTAACGGGCATGAAGAAAGTCTCACCGGCAAGCAGATTGACGACTATTTCGTCCTCGACAAGCTGGGCGAAGGCGGGATGGGAACCGTGTTCCTCGCCGAGCATTGCGGCCAGGGGTTCTCGCAGCGGGTCGCGCTCAAATTGATCAAGCGCGGCATGGACACGAACGCGGTGCTGGGACGCTTTCTGATGGAACGGCAAATTCTCGCCGGCCTGGAACACCCGAATATTGCCCGTCTTTACGGTGGCGGTTCGACCGGCGACGGTCTGCCGTACTTCGTGATGGAATATGTTGAAGGGCAAACGATCCGGGACTTCTGCGAAAACCGTAAATTCGACATCACCGAACGACTCAGACTTTTCAACAAGGTCTGCGGCGCCATCTCTTATGCACACCAACAACTGATCGTTCACCGCGACATCAAGCCTTCGAACATTATCGTCACCGCTGCGGGCGAACCGAAGCTGCTCGATTTCGGCATCGCGAAATTGCTGACGCCCGACGCGCGGGAAGCCGAGCGCACCGCCACGCAATTTCACGTGATGACGCCGGAATATGCTTCGCCTGAGCAACTAACCGGCAAGCAGACGACGACGGCCACGGATGTTTACAGCCTGGGCGTGGTTTTATACGAACTGTTAACCGGCGCTCGGCCTTTCAAAATGAAAGGCAAGAGTCCACTCGAAATCTCGCAAGCGTTACTGTCACAGGAACCGATGCGCCCGAGCGATTGCGCGATGAACACCGACGCGGCGCGCCAAAGTCCAACTAAAGCTACCACCGGAAATCGCCCAACGATTGCCATGAATCATCGGCAATCGGTTAAGCGCGGCCTCAAAGGAGATCTGGACAACATCATCCTGCAGGCAATCCGGCGCGAGCCGCATCGCCGCTACCAATCAGTGGTCGAACTGAGCGATGACATTGAACGCTATCTGGCGGGGTTGCCGGTCAAGGCGACCGCCGACACTTCTCTGTATCGCGCGGGCAAATTCATCAGCCGACATCGAGCGATGGTGGCGGCGACCTGCTGTTTCATTCTGCTGCTGGTGGCCTCGACGGCCCTGACCGGTTGGCAGTACTTCGTCGCGCGCGCGCAAAAGGCCAAATCCGAACAACGGCTGACCGAATTGCGCAGTGTGGCCAGGTCGCTTTTGACGGAAACCGGTGCGCAGTTGAAGCAGATGCCGCAGGGTTTCGAAATCCGCAAATCGATCGTCGAAAAGTCGGTGGCTGTTTTAGATAACCTGGCCGGAGACGAATCGAACGATCCTAAATTTTTGAATGAGCTCGCTGATGCTTATGCCGAGTTAGGAAAAATTCGTCATTGGCAATTCCATGAAAGCCGGCAGGCGCTGAGCGATCTCAACAAGGCTTTCCAGATGAGAATGCGAGCTATCACGCTGGAACCAAAGAATGTCGAAAACCGTAAGCAGCTATCTTTTACTTTGATGACGCTGTCGGAAGTTTACGGGTCGCTCGCGGATCGCGAGGGGTCGTTGCATGTTTGGCAGAATCATCTGGAGAATGATCTGCACATGATTGAGCTTGAGCCAAACAATCCCCGGGCCTATTACACCGCCGCAGTCCATAGCGAAGATTTGGCGCTCAGTATGAGAGAGTTCAATCGCCCCGAAGAAAGCACTGCCGCGTTGAGCCAGGGTCTCGAGTGGGCGGAAAAAGCAATCACGCTGCAACAGGCCGCGCCCTTCTCTATCGACGGCCAGATCGTCGTGGTCGAGGCCTCGATGGAAAAAGCAGCGCTGCTTCACCTGATGCGAAGAGATGACGAAGCTTTGGCCGTTTATCAAGCGGCCGCGGACCTCTCTCAGCAAACCTTCTTCGCCGACAAAACCAAGATGTTTGCTTTCAATCACGCCAGCCGCATACACCGGTACATGGCGGATATCTACGCCGAAAGAGGCGATTGGCAAAAGTATCTGGAATGCTCTGAGTGGAGCGTGAACTGGATTAAGGAAAATCGTGAAAGCTGGGTTCTGTGGAACGGCGGGGGGCCCCCGACGACGACCTACTATCAGATGCGCGTGAGCCTTGGGCTCAATCAACTTGGACACAAGGACGCGGCTACAGCGAACATGGACCAGGCTGTCAACGAATTTAACCAGCAGATGGCCTCGCATGAAAACCACGGCGAGGACATCATCTATGCCAATGATTTTCAGAATCCGGCAGCCGATTTTTATGTCGAAACCGGCCAGGTCAAAAAAGCCGTGGCCATCTGGGACAGATACATCGCCATGATCGATCCTTTTGTCACCAGAAATCCGGTGGACACTTCTTCACTTGGATATCTGGCCTACGCGTATGAGCGCAAGGGAGACGCGCTCGCGATTTATCAGAAAGAGAACGAAGGGTTTGCCCAGGCCAACATCTCGAACCTTCGCACCGCGCTGTCGAGTTATGCGGCGGCCAGCGAACGACGGCAGCGAATCCTGCAGCTTGATCCGACCAATCAAAGCCACCTCGACGCCGAGAAAAATCTCGACCAGAAGATCGCGCGACTGAAATCGCGAATCAGTTGATCGTTTGCGCCCGTAAGGCTGCTCACCTAGCGGGCATGCCCCCATGGTTTGCCTATTCCGATGCGCCGCTTGTTCGGACTCGGCCATTGGAGCCGGGCACTGAATGTGCTCACGCTTTAGATCGTTCAGGGACAAATCGTCATTACCTTCACCACCAGATTGCCGCTGTTATCGATGGTGAGCTTTCGACACACCAGACCATTTGGTGACTTCAGCACGATGCCCTCCCCCGGTTGCCCTACGGTGATCTGCCCATCGTTTCGTATAGTCAGGAGTGATCGATCCAAACTATTGAGCACACCTAACGCATTCTGGCTGGCATCAACGGTCCTTCCCATCACCTGCATCATCGTCCCAGGCACTGCATTATGGTTAATACCGACCTCGCCAGTGGGGGCTATCTGCATGCGCCGAACTGGTCCGACATTGTCTGGAGTGGTGTAGAGCTCAAGGTTCCCGCTGCCTAACGTTTGACCGTTGAATGACAAGATCGAGGCGGTGCGGTGATCGAACCCACCCATTGCGAGATTGTAGAAGTTGAGCGCGCCAACTCGGTCGCCGGGTGTGGGAATTGTTCCACCCAGTCCCAGATATGCGGCGGCACCGGTCACCGTGCCATCAATCGCTACCCATTTACCGATATAGGCGCCCGTCGTTCCATCGTCGTTGAAGATTGGGTAAGGTGTGCCGAACCCGATGTGCTTGTTTTCGTCGATATAGATGTCCCGTTCTGCAAGCGCTGCGACCAGCTCACCCACTGATGCCGGCAAGGGCGTTGGTGTTGGAGTTGGGGTTGGCGTGGGCGTTGGTGTGTCCGTTGGTGTGGGTGTTGGGGTTGGCGTGTCCGTTGGGGTGGGCGTCGGAGTTGGCGTGTCCGTTGGCGTGGGTGTTGGTGTCGGCGTGTCCGTTGGGGTGGGCGTCGGAGTTGGCGTGTCCGTTGGTGTGGGTGTTGGTGTCGGCGTGTCCGTTGGTGTGGGCGTCGGAGTTGGCGTGTCCGTTGGTGTGGGCGTTGGTGTTGGAGTTGGCGTGTCGGTTGGTGTGGGCGTTGGTGTGGGCGTTGGTGTCGGAGTTGGCGTTTCCGTTGGGGTGGGAGTTGGAGTTGGAGTTGGCGTTTCCGTTGGTGTAGGCGTTGGTGTGGGTGTTGGAGTTGGCGTTTCCGTTGGTGTAGGTGTAGGCGTTGGCGTTGGTGTAGGCGTTGGCGTTGGCGTTGGTGTAGGCGTTGGCGTTGGTGTAGGCGTGGGTGTTGGGGTCGGTGTCGGTGTGGGTGTTGGCGTTGGCGTTGGGTCGGGATCTAACGATATCCCATATGCTTCGAACTCTACGATAGTGCTGTATGGGGCTCTCGAAGCATTGACTTGCAGACGAATCTTCTTAGCCGTAACCGGTGCAAACGTTATCTTCCGCCAGATGTTCGAGTTGCCGACTATCGTCCCGCCGGGTACCGTCAGCCAACTTGAACCGTCATAGTACTGCACGTCGAAGGCTGTGGTTCCATTGTTGTAAAAGACCATCGACTCCGTCGGCTCGGCCGGATTCCACCATGTATCCTGAAGCGTAAACACATCAACTTCGTCTATCGCCATGTTCCGGTTGAATTGAACCTCTATCCAATCAGGAAATTGGCCCAGAGTTCCATCAGCCCAGCCTCCACCCGCGCCCCAAGAGAGCCCTTTACGGTCACCATTTATTACGCTGGCCGGAGGATAATTAACATCCAGGGTAGAAGACGCTATAGCGACGCCGCCGTTCGCAGCCGCGGCGGCATTGAGCCGCGCCGCAGATAAAGTGCGAACGCTAAACAAAGTGCGATTCGCGGCCGATACCAGCCAGGAGGTCAGAAGAATCAGCGCCAGACTGATGAGGATAATCTTTTTGTCTCTCATGTTAACTCCTTCGAATTATTCTGAAGACGATTCAAGCAGTCGAGAGCGACTGCTCAGATGACTTGACCAGCTGAGAGCTTGTAACCTTTTCTCCACTATACGCAGACTCTTCAGCGTCAATGATTAAGCGCCGCATGATGTTTCAGCGTCGAGCTGCCGCCATTGTTCTGGCCGCAACTGTTCGAAGCACGTCGACTAACTTCTCGAGGCATTGGTGAAAATCCGTGAGGAGCCCGTCTGGGTTACCGAATCGTTCCCTCATTTCAGGGCGCAAACGGCGCCGGCTGATTCTGTATCGCGGTTGATCTACGCGACTGGCAGCGTCATGAACGCAATGTGCTAACTCAATCACGCAACAATCTCTCCACCCTACAAACACCGCGATTGTTACCCGGCTATTATGCCCGATTTGATGCAGGGAAAACCGTCAAATGTCTATTTTCACCCCGGCTCTGGGGTCGAAAGATCCCTCAACTCCAATCACACAAAATATTTGACACTTCTTCTCCCCTCGCGGTTCCGAAGTACGCCGCGCCTGACCGGATACCGGAAACTTCGCGATTAACTGCTATCCTTTCGCACATCGGATGTCTCTATGTCTTCGGGAACGCGTCACGGCGGGAGCGAGGCGGAAATTAGACGGTGGGGTGAGAAGTCAGAGCCGCATCAGGAAGGATTATTCGTAAGGATCTCCGGAGACTGCGAGCCACCGCGCTGAATATAGGACCCAATGGCGGAAACGAAACGAAAAATTCGCTGGTCGTCGGCCTGGGCTGATGCGCGGGAACTGGTGTGGGCGCACCGGCGCCGCCTGCTGTTAGGCGCGGTGCTGATGATCGTCAATCAATCGATGGGATTGGTGCTGCCTGCCTCGACCAAATACCTGATCGATGTGGTGATTGGGAAGGGTCGTACTGATCTGCTTTGGAAGATCGCGCTGGCAGCAGCGGGCGCCACCATGATTCAGGCGGTCACTTCTTTCAGTCTGTCACAAGTGCTGGGAGTTGCGGCGCAACGCGCGATTACCGAGATGCGCAAGAAAGTCCAGGCGCAGATTTCCCGTCTGCCGATCAGTTATTTCGATTCCACCCAAACCGGAAAGCTCATCTCGCGGATCATGAACGACGCCGAGGGCATACGTAATCTGGTGGGCACGGGATTGGTCCAACTGGCCGGCAGTTTTGTTACGGCGGCCGTCGCTCTCGGAGTTTTGTTCTGGCTGAACTGGCGTCTGACTTCGGTCACAATTCTGGTCCTGGGCTCGTTTGGCGGCGCGCTGGTTTACGCCTTCCAGCGTCTGCGACCGTTGTTTCGCGAGCGCGGTGAAATTACGGCCGCGCTCACCGGACGCCTCGCTGAATCGCTGGGCGGCATCCGTATCGTAAAAGCCTACACCGCCGAGAGACGCGAAGCGCTCGTGTTTGCGCGCGGCGCACACAAACTCTTTCGCAATATCGCCAGGTCAATGACCGGTGTGTCAGCCACTTCCGCTTTTTCCTCTGTAGTCATTGGCGCGGTCGGCGTGGTCATCATCCTGGTCGGCGGACACTCGGTAGTCTCGGGCCGGATGACTGTCGGCGATCTGTTCATGTACGTCATGTTTACCGGCATGATGGCCGTGCCGCTGATTCAATTCGCGGCCATCGGCACGCAAATCACCGAGGCCTTCGCCGGCTTGGATCGGATCCGCGAAATCATGAACCTTGCCACTGAAGACGAGGCTGATGCGACGCGCTCGCCCTTGCCCGCGGTCCGCGGCGAGATTCAGTTCGATGATGTTTCCTTCGAATACGACCCGGGGGTGCCGGTGCTGCGCAACATATCTTTCACTGCGCCGGCCGGCTCAACGACGGCGCTTGTGGGATCGAGCGGTTCGGGCAAGAGCACGCTCATCAGCCTGGCCATGAACTTCAATCAACCCCTTTCGGGCACGATCAAAGTCGACGGCAAGGATCTCCAGACTTTGCGACTGCGTGATTTTCGATCGTACTTAGGCGTGGTGATGCAGGACAATTTCCTTTTCGACGGGACGATCGCCGAAAACATCTCGTTCTCAAATCCACATGCGACCTTCGACGAGATTCAAACCGTGAGCCGCATCGCCCACTGCGAAGAGTTCATCGAGAAATTCGAAAAGAAGTATGAAACCATCGTGGGCGAGCGCGGAGTAAAACTCTCCGGTGGCCAACGCCAGCGCATCGCGATCGCGCGCGCAATTCTGGCCGACCCCAAACTGCTGATCCTCGATGAAGCGACTTCCAGCCTCGACAGTGAAAGCGAGGCGATGATTCAGGACGGTCTCAGATCTTTGCGCCGCGGCCGCACGACGTTTGTCATCGCGCACCGGCTTTCCACCATTCGCAGTGCCGATCAGATTCTGGTGCTCGAAGGTGGACAAATTGTCGAACGCGGTAGTCATGAAGAACTTCTCGAAGCCGACGGCCGCTATCGGCAACTCTACGACAAGCAATACAAATTTGAGCGCGACCAGTTCATCAACCCCGGCGAGGACTTCACACCCGAGCTGCCGTCGTTGAGCGGACGCGCGGCGGGAATCTCCAAATTGTAGGACGCGACCGCCTCCCACCGCATTGGCTTGCCTCAAAAGTCTATTTCCTTTTCTAATTCACACCCGGCTTTAGCCGGGTGGCTAATTTGGCGTGATGTTTTGGAAACCGTTTTAAACGGTTTCGGCCTAATTCGTGATTCTCGAACACCTGGCTGAAGCCATGTGTGACTGAGACGGGCAGAATCGCAACCCTGTCGGCTACTTTTGGAGCAAAGCTCAAGCCCAACCGTGAGAGAGGGCGTCGCCCGACCGTGAGGGAGGGCGTCGGTGAACCAATGGACCACCCGAAGGGCGGGGCGAGAGTCGCGCCCTTCGGCTCTAGCGATCGGTTCACGATGAAGTCGGTGCCGGGAGCGATAGCGACCGGGTTAGCGCGCGGAGCGCGCGCCAGCATAAAGCCTGGGGCGCAAGCCCCAGGATCAAAGCCACCAATAACAATTGAGCCCGCGAAGTGGGCGGCATCCTTCAACCCCTAACGGCTGTCGCCCGCTCCGCGGGCTTGAACGTTTTTTCCTCGCGAGATCCTGGGGCTTGCGCCCCAGGCTTTACGCTGACGTCCGCTCCGCGGACTCTCGGAAATGAGATATCGAGGCCGGGTTGATCCGCAAGACGCGTTTACGCGACTGCTTGGCGTCTCACGACGAACAATCAGCGAGATACTGCACGAGCGGAGGCCGGTAAGTACTGACATGGCCCAGCGCCAGACGCGTACCGGATGGAAGATTCTCCGCACTCAGAGGATCCGATCGGGGCCATTTGGGAGTTTACCCGGCGCGAGCCGAGGTTTGCTTATATGCCACGTCAGTTCCCGGACTACTTCGCGCCCATCATCTTATTGTCGGCACGAGCAAGTGCCTGAACTACTGACCTGCGGCCAGGCGCACGACCCAGAGCGACTTGGAAGGCGTCGCGGGCTTCAGCGGAACGACCCAGTTCCAGCAAGAGCTCGCCCAGGAGTTCGTTCGTCGGTTTATAAATTGCCGGCGGTCCAAATTCCACCGACATGGCGTCTTCTTTTGCGGCGATTCGCTTCAACTCAGTGACGGCCTCTTCTCCCTTTCCTTCAGCGCCAGTGAGTAGCGCCCGCAATTGTTCGATGAGGATAGCGAGGCGTTGATCTCTCCTGGGATCTGCATACCTTTGCTCCGTCCCTCTGGCTAAAACTTGTTGACGGTCACTCTCGGCTTTGGAAATAGCTATGCGCGCGCCTGGGAGATCGCCGCGCCGAATAGCCGCGAGCGCATTGGTGTAATCGAAAGTCAACTGGGCCATCGGATAGTCACCAGCCGGCAGGATCGAGCGGACCATGTCCTCGTTCCAGAGTTGAGCGTCGATTATGAAGTTGGCACGCATGTCAGCATATGATTCAACCAGCATATTGGGCGACATCACCATGCTTCCCATCGCCTTATTTCCCGGAGCCATGTCATGAGGGGCCACCGCCCGCTCAACCGCCTGGCGGCAGCCTTCGACCATCCGGCGCGCATCAGCCACACGCCCCTGCTGCATATAGCCATACTCCAGCCACTCGTTGTAGTGACCACACAAGCCCGGCGGCCTTCCAGCTTTCTCGCGAAGGCGGTTGCCAACCGCGATAGCGGTTTCGTTGGCTTTGACTTCGTCATCCCACATGCCGAGGGCAAGGAAGATGTGGGAAGTCATGTGCTGCGCATGACCAGCCTGGGGCGCAATCTTCGCATAGATGCGCGCAGCACGCAGACCAAGTGGAGCGTGGATCGAATCATCGTAACTATGAATCAGGTAGTGAACGACACCCGGGTGCCGGGGATGTTGCGGAAAGATCTCTTCGAGCACGGCGGCCGCGCGCATGTACGTGGCGAAATCGCGCCCGTGCTCGGCAGTGCCCAGGATGGCCAGCGCGTAGAAGGCAGCGGCATCGACATCGTCGGGAAACTTGCGATGTATTTCCGCGAGCACCGATTCGTAACGGCGATCACGCTCTTCCTTCGTGCCCTCACCGAAGAGAACTTCAAGGCTCTGTAGATATAGTTTCTCTCGCTCCGTGCCGGCTTTGCCGAGCCGCGCTTCCGGAGTGAGACCGAGCCGCTTGAGAATCGCGCGGGCAGCAGCAACATCTTCCTCATGCCAAAGCGCATGATTCTTCGTCATGGCTTCGCCCCAAAACGCCAAAGCGAAATCGGGAGCAAGCTGTTGCGCCTTGCGAAAGTGCTCGGCCGCATCGTCGTATTCAAAGTTGTGGAGCTGCGCCAGGCCGAGAAGAAAGTCTGCCTGCGCCGCCGCCGGCCCGGAATTCACAAACGCAACTTCACCGTAGGCCTGGGCCAGCGCGGCTGCCGGGCACAGAAACAGCAAAGCAGTGAAGAACGAGATTCGGAGAATTGGTTTCATTGGGATAATTACCTTCGGATTGCGGGCGTTCGCTTCTGATCGAAAGTATCCGCTCGAAAGACTTGAATCGCAAGAAATGCAGGCGAGCGAGGCTTCCGGCTTTTTCCTATGTGAATTCGCCACCTACCTGGAATCGATGAAAGTCGCGAGTTGGCTCAAACCTTTCGGGCCAGTTCACCCGAGCGAATCCGGCCGGCCTGAATTACTCGGGCTTGTAAGCCGCGCAGGCGGAGTTCCTTGCCCAGGGACGAATTAACAGGCGAGCTCATTTGTCGAATGGAGAAAGCGATTGGCGGGCTGCCGCGGTTTGCTTCGATCGCAGAGATGCTGCGGCAGATGGACGACGCCGGGGTCGAGAAGGTCTTCATTACTCAGTTCGCTTCCCATCGCTGCTTCCAAAACTCAAGCGCTAAAGTCGCCACCGAAATCATTGACTAACTAAATCGCGGCGAATATTCTCTCAGCGCATTTGAGCAGGCTGACGTCCGACTGCAAGTCTTCGCTTTTAAGGCATCCAGCCCATCCTTAGACCTCAGGAGGCGATCATGACAATCGATGAGATGAATCTTGCACCCACCGCGAAAGCGGCGGCCAAGCTACTTTTAGGGAAACACCCGAATATTGAGTTCACGAGCGGCCGTCGAGACGTGCGGCAGCAGGCACACGCCATGGCGGGTAACGTCACGCACAATCGAAAGTGGATTGGTAATACGTACATCAAGGGCCAAAAGCTCCAGGCGTGGGTCGATGCTCACCCCGAGGCCGTGACGGTCGACCAAATTACCGCGGGCCTCACCCAGGTGATGAACACGATGTCGGAGGACGAGCGTTCGAAAATTAGCCGCCACTTGACTGGGCGAGCCTTTGACGTGCGGCCCCAAAAACAGAACGCCAAAGCCATCAAAGCCGACATTCGCGCGCTGCCGGGCCTGAACAAATTTCTCGAACGGGAAGGCGGCCTCGTCCGCTGGCATGCGCAGTTTGATTAGGCTCTCGTGGCGCCGACGCGAATGCGTTATCGGTTCCACGCTGTAAGCGGCCACTTTCTGAAACTTCCTCAGCTCCTCACTCGTAAAACCGAGTTCGCATTTTGGTGTAGTCTGCTACAAATCGCCGGTACATAAATCCGAAAAACTGAATTTTTTCTCAGGAGGAAATCCCTTGTATAAGAGAATTCAACTTCCCATCTTTGCTCCAACTCTCATCGTTCTAACGCTGCTGTTCTCCGTAAGCGCCATGGCCCAGACCAAGCTGCTGCGCTTTCCCGACATTCACGGCGACCGGGTCGCATTCACTTATGGCGGCGACATCTGGACGGCGCCGGCGAATGGTGGCAGCGCGATTCGTCTGACTGCGCATCCCGGCATGGAAGTGTTCGCAAAGTTTTCGCCTGATGGAAAATGGATCGCGTTCACCGGCCAGTACGACGGCGACGAACAAGTCTATGTCGTTCCCTCGACCGGCGGCGTGCCGCGGCAGTTGACGTACTATCCGGCGAAAGGACCTTTGACGCCGCGCTGGGGCTGGGACAATCAGGTTTACGGCTGGAGCAAAGACGGCTCGCACATCTTTTTCAAGTCGCTGCGCGACTCGTGGACATTGCCGATTGCGCGGCTCTATTCCGTTTCAGTCGAAGGCGGCCCGGCGGAAGCGCTGCCGATGCCGGAAGCAGGTTCCGGTGATTATTCTCCTGACGGCGGGCAGATGGTTTACTCGCCGCAATCGCGCGACTTCCGGCCTGAGAAGAGATACGGCGGCGGCCAGGCAAATAAGCTCTACATCTTCGATCTGAAAACGAACGCGGCGAAGCCGATCACCGAAGGCCCGCGGGCCACGCGCGATGCGATGTGGATGGGCGACACGATTTACTACAACTCAGATCGCGACGGTCACTTCAATCTCTACGCTTACAACACAAAAAGCGGCAAGACTTCGCAGGTCACGCAGAACAAACAGTGGGACATTCGCTGGCCCAGTACGGATCATCAAGCTCGCATCGTTTATGAAATCGATGGCGAGTTGCAGGTCCTCGACACGAAGAACGGCAAGGCCTCGCCGATTTCGATCACGGTCCCTGATGACGGGTTAGCGCGCCGGCCCAGTCGCGTTTCGGCCGCCAACAACATCGAGTCTTACGAGCTGAGTCCAAAGGGCGAGCGCGCGTTGTTCTCCGCGCGTGGCGATATTTTCACCGCGCCGATCGAAAAGGGGCCGACTCGCAATCTTACGCATTCCCCGGGTGCTCACGATAAATGGCCCACCTGGTCTCCGGACGGATCGCAGATCGCTTTCATCTCTGACCTGAGCGGCGAGGAAGAACTCTACGTCGTGCCGCAAGACGGATCGAAGCCGCCGACGCAGTTGACCACCGGCGGCCAGGCGATGCGTTATCAGCCGGAATGGTCGGCCGATGGCAAACGCATCGCGTTCTCGGATAAGGACGGCAGGGTTTTCGTCGTCACCCTCGCCGACAAGAAAATGACTGAGGTCGCCAAGACACCGCGCAACCAGATCCGCGACTACACCTGGTCGCCGAGCGGTAACTATCTCGCTTTCAGTATGTCGACCAGAGGCAGCGGTTTCGCATCGATCTATGTCTGGAATGCCGCTGATAACAAGTTAAGCCGGCTCACCGACGACATGTTCAATGCGGGCAGTCCGGTCTGGGACCCACAGGGTAATTACCTGTACTTCGCCAGTCAGCGCGAGTTCGCCCCGCAAATTTCCAACATTGAATTCAACTATGCGACGAACCGCGATGTCTATCTGTACGCGATGGCTTTGCGCAAAGACGTGAAGCATCCGTTTCCGGCGGAAAGCGATGAAGCCGCGGTAACCAAGCCGAAGGACGAAAGCGCGCCTGCGGAAAAGAAGGAAGACGGCGAGAAGCCCGCCGAGGCCAAGCCGGCGACCCCGCCCGCGCCCAGGACGATGACGATCGATTTCGACGGCATCTCCGGTCGCGTCGCGCGCGTGCCTATCGGCGCGGACAACTATGGCGGAATTGCCGCCAAGCCAGGCTTTTTGATTTATTCAACCGGCCCGGCCTTTTACTATGGCCGGCAAGGTGATCGACCGCCACAACTTAAAATCTTTTCGCTGAAGGATCGCAAGGAAACCACCCTCATCGACGATTTTGGCGGCGGCTTCGCGCTCTCGCGCGACGGGTCGAAAATTCTCACGCGCACGGCGCAAGGCTTTGGCCTCTACGATGCAACACCTCAGGGGGACAAGAGCCGCAAGCCGGTTTCGATCGCCGGCCTGGTGGTCGATCGCGTGCCGGTGGAAGAGTGGAACCAGATCTTCAATGAAGTCTGGCGGCGCTATCGCGATTGGTTCTACGTGCCGAACATGCACGGCTATGACTGGGTCGCGCTACGCGAGCAGTACAAGCCTTTGCTGCCATACGTCGCGCATCGTTCAGATCTCAACTACGTCATTTCAGAAATGGTTTCTGAATTGACGATTCAGCACGCGTATGTCGAAGGCGGCGATTTCCAGATTCCGGCGCGGCCGCGCGTGGGACTGCCGGGCGCGCGCTTTGAACTGGATAAGACAGCCGGGCGCTATCGCATCTCGAAGATCTTCGCAGGTCAGAACGAAGAAGACATCTATCGCTCGCCGCTGACCGAGATCGGCGTGAACATTCACGTTGGCGATTACGTGCTGGCGGTTGACGGTGATGAATTGAAAGCAACTGACGATGTGTACCGCATGCTGCGCAACAAAGCAGACAATCCAGTTTCGTTGACCGTCAACAGCAAGCCGACCATGGACGGATCGCGCGTCGTTTCGTATCGGCCGATCACCGACGAAGGCAACTTGATCTATCTCGATTGGGTCACGCGCAATCAAAAGCGCGTGGCCGACGCCAGCGGCGGACGCATCGGCTACATTCACGTTCCCGACATGGGTGCGAACGGCATTCGCGAGTTCATCAAGTGGTTCTATCCGCAAATGGACAAAGAGGCTTTGATTGTCGACGTGCGGGCCAACGGCGGCGGCAATGTCTCGCGCATGCTAATTGAGCGTCTGCGTCGCAAGATGCTCGGCGTCAACTATTCGCGGACAGATGACTTCGGCAACACTTATCCCGACGGCGTCTTCCTGGGCCCGATGGTCGCGCTGCTCGATCAGAATTCGGCTTCAGACGGTGACATTTTCCCGTACATGTTTCGCGAGGCTGGACTTGGGCCATTGATCGGCAAGCGTTCGTGGGGCGGCGTCGTGGGCATCGGCAGTCGCGGGCCACTCATCGACGGCGGCACCATCTTCGTTCCCGGTTCGGCGCTGGCGAATAGCAAGGGCCAATGGGTGATCGAAGGCTACGGTGTCGATCCCGACATCGAAGTCGAGAATGATCCGCAGTCGGAAATCGCCGGCAAGGATCCGCAATTGGAACGTGGCATTGCGGAGTTGATGACGAAGATCAAAAACAATCCGACGAAAGTGCCGGCGAGAGCGGCGCCGCCGATCAAGACGATTAAGTAGGCCAGACGAGAGTGTCAGTACCGGGAGCGGTAGCGACCGGTCGCGCATTCCAAGCTATTGCGAAATGTGACCCGGTCGCTACCGCTCCCGGTACTGACTTGGCTCTCCTAAAAAACAATGTGCCAGCTCGAAGGTTGCGATCGCGGGGGACGCGACTCGGCGGCCGAGCTGGCACAGGCAGGCGGTATCGATGTCAACGTCGGACGGCTCTTGCAACCGCTGACTTTGGGG
>Ga0105242_10001127_pt1 | contig 21046 bp, 19 predicted proteins | sample KBSM24metaG_FD_81521 | JGI IMG/M metagenome (GOLD analysis project Ga0105242, IMG submission 81521) | Miscanthus rhizosphere microbial communities from Kellogg Biological Station, Michigan, USA - KBS M2-4 metaG | ecosystem: Host-associated > Plants > Roots > Rhizosphere > Soil | place... | reverse complement strand
GCCGACTGGACGCGGGTGCCCTACGAGGTCCTCGAACGAATCTCCACCCGCATCACCAACGAAGTCCCCGAGGTGAACCGGGTCGTGCTGGATGTCACCAGCAAGCCGCCCGGCACCATCGAATGGGAGTAGTCCTCTTCGGCAGAGCTGGGCCCACGCGAAGCCGGGGATCGTAAAGGCCCCCTTTTCCGCGGCGTGTCGGGGAGCTGTAGCTCCGCCGTGGTGGTGAAAATCCGGCCGCTCGTGGGCGGTGTCGACGCAACTGAGCGCAATGCTGGTCCGGGGGTCGGCTGCGATCGTTGAGCGCCGCGACTGCCCGGCTTGAGTTCCACCGGCTCGGATCCCAGAGGCGCAATCGTTGAATCGCGGGCGCCTCGGTGTCGTGACTCGGCTCACAGTCAGTCGTAGACAGCGGCCCTTGACACACGAGAACGCACAGTTTCTAATTGGCTAGTCCACTAGCTCACTGAGTCACTAGGCCGAAGGTGGTCCGATGTCATCAATAATTCCCTTCCCGACGAGGTCGCACGGGGCCGAATCCGCCGGACCGCTACACGGTCTGATGGTCGTCGATCTGACCCGTGCCCTGGCCGGACCACACGCCGCGATGATGCTGGGCGACCTCGGCGCCGACGTGGTCAAGGTGGAGAACCCCGACGGCGGCGACGACACCCGTGGATGGGGACCGCCTTTCGTCGAGCCGGTGGACGGCGCCCGTGAGTCGACCTACTTCCTGTGCACGAATCGGAACAAGAAGTCCGTGACCCTCGACCTCAAGGAGGACGCCGGCAAGGCCGCTCTGGGGGCTCTGATCGCCCGAGCCGACGTGCTGATGGAGAATTTCCGCCCCGGCGTCCTTGACCGGCTTGGGTTTTCCCAACAGCGCTTGGCTGAGATCAATCCACGATTGGTCGTTCTGTCCATCAGCGGTTTCGGCCACGACGGCCCCGAAGCCGGACGGGCCGGCTACGACCAGATCGCGCAGGGCGAAGCGGGGCTGATGTCGGTCACCGGTTCCGGACCAACCGACCTTCAGCGTGTCGGCGTGCCGATCGCGGACCTGCTGGCGGGTATGTACGGCGCGTTCGGAGTCCTGGCAGCCCTGCAGGAGAGGGAGCGAACCGGACGCGGCCAGGTGGTGCGGGCGTCGCTGCTCGCCGCGGTCGTTGGGGTGCACGCTTTTCAGGGCACGAAGTGGACGGTCGCGGGCCAGGTCGGCGAGGCCACCGGCAACCACCATCCTTCGATCTCCCCGTACGGTTTGTTCGATACCGCCGACGGCGCCGTGCAGATCGCGGTCGGCAGCGAGGGGCTCTGGAAGCGGTTCTGCGAGGGCTTTGAACTCCATCCCGATACGCCCGGAATGGCTACGAACCCGCAACGCGTGGCGAACAGCAAGCGGGTCAAAGATATGGTCCAGAGTGCGTTCGCGCTGTACGGCACCGACGAGTTGCTCGCGAAGCTCGACCGAATCGGCGTGCCAGCCGGGCGAATTCGCACGATTCGTGAGGTATACGAGTGGGAGCAGACGCAGTCTCAGGGTCTGCTCATCGACGTGGACCACGACACATTGGGGACCATCACGTTGCCTGGTCCGCCGCTGCGGTGCTTCGACGCGAACGGCGCCGAACTCACCCGTCGCCTGCACACCGCCCCGCCGGTGCTCGGCGCCGACAATGACCTGATCGCGGCGACGGTGCAGGCGGAACGGCGATGACCCGGCGCGGCGCCCATAACGTCATCGCGCTGCTCGCCGACCCCGCGTCGTGGCAATCCTGGGACCGGCGACCGACGCAGTTAACGGCCGACCCGCAGTATGCGGAGGAGCTGGCGTGCGCACGGGCCAAGACCGGGCTCGACGAAGCGGTGATCACCGGAGTCGCGACCATCCGTGGCCACCGGATCGCAATGCTGGTGTGCGACTTCGGTTTTCTCGGGGGCTCGATCGGAGTCGCGGCAAGCGACCGTCTGACCGCGGCCATTCGGCAGGCCACCGCTGAGAAACTGCCGTTGCTCGCGCTACCGACCTCCGGGGGAACCCGCATGCAGGAAGGGACGACCGCATTCCTGCAAATGGTCAAGATCACCTCCGCCGTAGTCGCCCACAAGTCCGCGCACCTGCCGTATCTGGTTTATCTGCGCGACCCCACCACCGGTGGAGTGTTCGCCTCCTGGGGCTCACTGGGCCACGTCACCTTCGCGGAACCCGGCGCCCTGGTCGGTTTTCTCGGGCCTCGTGTGTACGAAGCGCTCTACGGCAATCCGTTTCCGACCGGTGTGCAGACCGCGGAAAACCTCTACGCCCGCGGACTCATCGACGCGGTCACTCCGCTGCACGAACTCGGCGACATGGTGGACCGCGCGCTGACCATCATCACACGCTCCCCGCACACAACCACCCTGCCCAGGGCGGTGAGCACCCCATCACCCGACATCCCAGCGTGGCAGTCGGTGACAGCCTCGCGCCGCCCGGAGCGCCCGGGCGTTCGCGAGCTGCTCCACCACGCCGCCACCGACGTGTTGATGCTCAACGGAACCGGCCAAGGCGAGAACGACCCCGGACTCCTCTTGGCGCTCGCACGGTTCGGTGACATGCCGTGCGTGCTGCTCGGACAGGACAGGCACAGCCAAACTGCCCGGGCACCCCTCGGCCCTGGCGCGCTCCGACAGGCCCGCCGCGGCATGCGGCTGGCCGCCGACCTGCGCCTGCCCTTGGTCACCGTGATCGACACAGCCGGCGCCGCGCTGTCCCGAGAAGCCGAGGAACGCGGACTGGCGGGCGAGATCGCGAGGTGCATCGCAGACATCGTCGCGCTCGAAGTGCCCACTGTCTCAGTGCTTCTCGGGCAGGGCACCGGCGGCGGAGCGCTCGCGCTCGTGCCTGCCGACCGGATCCTCGCGGCACAACACGGATGGCTCTCCCCGCTTCCCCCCGAGGGGGCCAGCGCGATCCTTCACCACGACACGAGCCACGCTCCGGCTATGGCTGCCAAACAAGGAGTGCGGTCCGCGGACCTGCTCGCAGACGGCATCATCGACCGTGTCATCCCCGAATACCCCGACGCCGCCGCCGAACCCGAGCCATTCTGCCTCCGCGTCGGCGCCACCGTCCGCGACGAACTGGCGGCACTCGGCAATGCGGACTCCCCGCGAAGGCTCACCGAACGTACGCAAAGATTCGACCGGATCGGCCAATCCGACCCCGCCCTGGCACCAACTGGATAGTGACCACGCCAACGACCCGCATCCACTGATAGGGAGCCCGCCGGTGTGGAATGAGTGCATCGCGACCAGAGCCCAACGACGGCTGGTCGACTACTACCGCACCAGGGCGGCCAGGACACTACCCGACCCCTCGACCTCTGTATGGGACTGGCAGCTTCGGGGGTCGTGCTGCGGAATGGACCCGTCGATTTTCTTTCCCAGCGCGGGATCTCGACGCGCCAGAGATGAACCACGCGCAAAAGCGGTCTGCGAGGGATGCCCGGTGCTCACGCGATGCCGCCAGTACGCCCTCGATGCCGCTGAGCCACATGGGATTTGGGGCGGCATGACCCCCTCGAGAGAGCCCTGCTGACCCCCCACACTCAACTGACCGGGCAGACCCGGCCCCGCGAGACCACCACCGATCCACGGCGAAACCCAACCACCGCCGTTGCGCCGGGCTGACCCGGCGCATAACCACCGAAGACAGGAGAACCACCATGACCATCGCCACCCATTCCGCACCGAGGACTACCGACGACGCGCCCATCGCGCCCGAAACCGGAAAAGCCGACGCCTCCAACGGCATTCCCCACGACTTCGTCCCCGGCCTCGCCGGTGTGCCGGCGTTCACCACCGAGATCGCCGAGCCCGACCGGGACGGTGGTGCGCTGCGCTATCGCGGGGTGAACGTCGAGGATCTGGTGGCGGAGAAGGTGGAATTCGGCGACGTGTGGGCGCTACTGGTGGACGGCGAGTTCGGCGCGGGCCTGCCGCAGGCGGAGCGGTGCGAGTTGCCGGTGCACACCCGCGACGTGCGCGTCGACGTGCAGGCCGGCCTGGCCATGCTGGCGCCGATGTGGCGCCTTCAGCCGTTGCTGGACATCGACGACCAAACCGCGCGTGAGCAGTTGGCCCGCGCGTCGGCGATGGCGCTGTCCTTCGTCGCGCAGTCCGCGCGCGGAGCCTACTGGCCCCCGGTATCGCAGGCGAGAATCGACAACTGCACCACCGTCGCCGCCCAGTTCATGACCCGGTGGAAGGGCGACCCGGACCCGCGCCACATCGACGCCATCGACGCCTACTGGGTCTCCGCCGCCGAGCACGGCATGAACGCCTCCACCTTCACCGCCCGGGTGATCGCGTCCACCGGCGCCGACGTCGCCGCGTCGCTCTCCGGTGCGATCGGCGCGATGTCCGGGCCGCTGCACGGCGGCGCCCCGGCGCGGGTGCTGCCGATGATCCAGGAGGTGGAGCGCACCGGTGATGCGAAGGGCGTAGTCAAGGGCATCCTCGACAGCAAGCAGCGGCTGATGGGCTTCGGCCATCGGGTGTACCGGGCCGAGGATCCGCGGGCGCGGGTCCTGCGCGCCACCGCGAAACGGCTTGGGGCACGCCGCTACGAGGCCGCCGCCGCGCTGGAACAGGCCGCGCTCAGCGAGCTGCGCGAGCGCCGCCCGGACCGGGCCATCGAGACCAACGTCGAGTTCTGGGCCGCGGTTATCCTCGACTTCGCCGAGGTCCCCGCGTACATGATGCCGGCCATGTTTATCTCCGCGCGCACCGCGGGCTGGTCCGCGCACATCCTCGAGCAGAAGCGGCTGGGCAAACTCGTGCGCCCCGCTGCCCTCTATACCGGGCCAGGACCCCGCACCCCGGACGCGGTAGACGGCTGGACCAAACGTCGCGCGGGCTCGGCGGCGTATAGCAGCTAGCGCATCTGCCGATATCAGCTGGCGGGCAGTGCCAATGGGCGCCATCGGTAGCGACAAAGGCGCGGTGAAACGCGACGCTGGGTGATAACTGTGAGACGGCCTTCTGACGGCTGTGACAAGAACAGGCTTCGAATGAGTGAGGACACCAGGGCAAGGTAATCGACGGCGCGCGGCTTAGAGACGTTTGAGGTGCTGCTGCGCCCGGGTGACCGCGTGGCGCTGGAAGGCGACAACCCGAAACAGGCAGACTTCTTGTCCCGCACCCTCGCCGAGTGCGACCGCAACGGGTGCCTAGCCGGCGCCCGTCGATGGGAGCCCCTCGACGTAACGGTTGCCTCCCACTGCCCGCTGCAGACACCCACTGCCGAGCGGATGGCCGCACACTTGGCCGGCTTTCCGCGCCGACCCAGCGGGTGGCCTACCTGACCAATACCGGGGGCCGCCGTGTCCGTGCTGACTCCGCTGTCCTCGATGATCTGGCCCACGCGGTTGCCCGGCCGGTGCAGTGGTATGACGCGATGCGCCTCATGCGCGAGTTGGGTGCGACGTGCGCCGTCCAGATGCCACCCGGGCATGCCTTGGCGGCACTGGTGGCCCGCTCCACACCCTCCATGTACGCCCTTGCGCTGGCGGACGACGGGATCGAGCGCGCCGTCGCTGCGGGCGCGGCGCTTTAGTTGCACCGACGCCTGCCCTGGCGCAGTCGAGGTCACCAACCAGCCCGCGGCTGAACGGCTAGCTTCGAAAACGACTGGGACCTTCCTTGTCTCGCCTTGTCTCGGCCAACGCGCGGCTTATCAACATGGTGCGCAACGGAGTGCTGGACATCGGCCAGGCATCCATCACCGCCTTCAGGCTCTCGACGACGCCAACGAGGCGGTTACCCGCGCGAACAGAGCGTGCCATTCGACCGCACGGTGATCACACCGAACAGGAAATGAACCCGGCGAACGCGTTCCGCAGGCATCCTGCCCTGCGGATGGTCAGCGCGGCGGGCGCGGGACTCGGATGATCAGGGCGTCGCCCTGACCGCCACCACCACACAACGCCGCGGCACCAACACCACCGCCACGACGCCGCAACTCCAGCGCCAAATGCAACGCGATCCGCGCCCCGGACATCCCTAGCGGATGCCCCATCGCGATCGCGCCACCATTGACATTCACCTTGCGTGGATCAAGTCCGAGTTCGCGCGTCGATGCGATCCCCACCGCCGCGAATGCCTCGTTGATCTCCACCAGATCCAAATCCTTCGGGTCGAGCCCCTCCCGCGCACACGCCTTCGCGATCGCCCGGGCCGGCTGCGACTGCAGCGTGGAATCCGGACCTGCCACCACCCCGTGCGCCCCGATCTGCGCTACCCAGGTCAGCCCCAAATCCTCGGCTCTGGCCCGGCTCATCACCACCACCGCCGCCGCACCGTCGGAGATCTGCGACGCGCTGCCCGCGGTGAGGGTGCCATCTGCGGTGAACGCCGGCCGCAATCTGGCCAGCGTCTGCACCGTGGTGTCCGCGCGAATGCCCTCGTCCTGTGCGACGACGACCGGATCTTCCTTCCGCTGGGGAATCAATACCGGCACAACCTCGTCGTCGAACAACCCGTCCTTCCACGCCCGCGCCGCGTTCTGATGCGACGCCGACGCGAACGCATCCTGCTCCTCGCGGCTGATCGGGTGACCCCGGTCCTGATTCTTCGACTCGGTCAGATTCCCCATCGCCTGATCGGTGAAGATGTCGTGCAACCCGTCGTAGGCCATGTGATCTCGCAGTGTGCTGTCCCCGTATTTGAAGCCCTCCCGCGAGTTCGTCAACAGGTGGGGGGCCCGTGACATCGATTCCTGACCACCGGCAATAACCACCTCGAACTCGCCGGCCCGGATCAGCTGATCCGCCGACGCGATCGCAGCGATCCCCGACAGGCACACCTTGTTGATGGTCAACGCCGGCACCCCCATTGGAATCCCTGCCGCCACTGCGGCCTGTCGCGCCGGGATCTGACCGGCACCGGCCGTGAGTACCTGTCCCATGATCACGTACTGCACCAGCTCCGGGCCCACCCCCGCCTTCGCCAGCGCCCCGCGGATCGCGATCGCACCCAGATCCGAACCCGACAAGTCCTTCAACGAGCCCAGTAAACGACCCATCGGGGTACGGGCTCCGGCAACAATTACCGAACTGGTGGTATCAGGCATTGATTGTCCTTGATTCGCCTGCAGTGCAGTCGATGTCGATAACGAGGTCGGTGGCTGTCGCGTGTTGGATCTCGTCTGTGGTGACCCCGGGTACGGTCTCCTGGAGGGTGTCGGCATAGTCCGTGGGGGCTCCGGCATCGCTCGCCGAGAGATGCCACGACTCCCGGGTGCCGCCGTCGGCGAGCAGGCCGAAAACATCTTCGACCATCTCGTCGACTTTCTCCTTGTTGTGCACCCGCGGCCGCCCATCATGGACGGCCGCGGGTGAGGGTGTCGGCTCAGAGCCAGCCGGGGACCACGAGCACGGCCCAGGCCACAATCGGCCCGATCACCACCACAAGGGCGCTGTACTTCAGGATTTGTTTGTAGAAGCGATCTCGGTCGACGCCCTGTGCGTTAGCGAGGACCAGCGCACCATTCGTTGAGAACGGGCTGACGTCCACGATCGTCGACGAAATCGCCAGCGCAACAATCACTCCGACCGCACCGACGTCACCGGCGAGCAGGAAGGGCACGGCGAGCGGAATCGTCGCACCGAGAATCGCGGTGGAGGATGCGAAGGCCGAGACGATCGCGCCGATGTAGCAGAGCAGCAGTGCGACGAGCAGTGGCATCCCCAGTCCCGCCACCGCGTTGCCGACGTATTCGACGGTCCCGGCCTCTTGCAGGACCCCGACGAAGGTCAGCACACCGCCGATCAGCAACACCGTCGACCAGCTGATCTGGGCGATCGCCCCCTTCTGCGCCTTCGGCGACAGCAGGGCCAGAACCACCGCGACCGTCATCGAGATGAAGCCGACGTCCAGATCGAGAACGAGCGAGAACAGCGCCAGTGCGGCCAGTCCCACCAGGGTGGCGATCTGCTCGAATGTCACGGCTGGCGTGTCGGGTTTCGTTTCCACGACTGCTTGGGTCGGCACTCGCGACTTGGTCGCGGTCGCACCCCCACCCTCCGGCGCTAACCGCGCGCCGCCGACGGACGCATCGCTCTTCCCGGCCCGCCCGGAACCCGGCGAACCGGACCCATCGGCGTCGGGCACCTCGGGGTGGTGGTCGTCGACGTGTCGGCCGATCAGCGACCTGCCGCCGAGGAAAACGAAGAGCAAAACCCCGATCGCGGCGTTGAACAGCAGGCTGCCTAGGAACAGGGCCAGGGGGCTATCAACGAGACCCGCTTTGGCGGTGATGGAGTTGACGGTGACTCCATAGACGCTGATCGGCGAGAAGCCACCGGCCTGCGCGCCGTGAATGACCATCATGCCCATCAGCAGTGCATTGATCTTGTACCGCGCGGCGAACCCGAGCGCGATGGGCGCGATGATCGCCACGGCCGCCGGTCCGAGCGCACCGACCGCGGTGAGCAGTCCGGTGATGCCGAACATCACCCACGGTATGAGTGCGACCCGGCCCCGGACGAGGCGGACGGCGCCTCGGACCATCAGATCGACGGTCCCATTGTTCTGCGCGATGGCGAACAGGTAGGTGACTCCCACCAGCGTCAGGAACAGTTCACTGGGAAAACCGCCGATGATGTCGTCGGTACTCATTCCCACGAAAACGGTGCCGACGATGAAGGCGGCGACGAAGCCGAGGGCACCCATGTTCACGGGTAGCACGGTCGCGGCGATAAACATGACCGCAAGCGCGAGTATTGGTATCAGTTCGGTCGACATTGAGGGATCTCCGTGGATCGTGCTGGTAGGGACATGTGCGGGTGAAGCGATGAACCGTGCTGGACAGCGGACCCCAGATGAGAGGCGAACTGACCCAGTGGAGCACTGGACTAGCCAATTTTGACCGTGAGGCAGCTCACTGTCAAGTCTCGCTGTGATCGCCGTTACGGGAGTTGGCCGCGATACGCTAGAAAGAGGTTGATTGGAATAGAGAGTAGGTGGCCCAGTGGTTGACCAACTGCGACCCGTGATGCGGCCTCGTCTGTATGAGGTCATCGTTGAACAGCTGTGCTCGCACATCGCCGACAACGAGATGGTCGCCGGCGACCGGCTGCCGCCCGAGCGCGAACTGGCAGCCAAACTCGGCGTGAGCCGGGCCTCTCTCAGCCAGGCGCTGGTCGCCCTCGAGGTCCAGGGCGTTCTGTCGGTCCGGCACGGCGACGGTGCGGTCCTCATCCGCCGGCCTGTCGAGGAAGGAGCGGTCAAGGCGTTGCAGGAACACGCGGACCGCCTCCCCGACATCATTGAGGCCCGCGAGGCGCTCGAGGTGAAGATCGCCGGTCTGGCCGCCGAGCGCCGTACCGACGCCGAGATGGCGGTAATCGACGCTGCGATCTCCGCGATGGAGGCGGAGATCGACTCCGGCGAGCGCGGTGTCCTCGGTGACGAACAGTTCCACGAGGCGCTCACCACTGCTGCTCATTCGGCACTTCTTGCGAAGCTGATGCTCGAAATCTCCGGGCTCATCCGCGAGACGCGCATCGAATCCCTTTCGCAACCCGAACGGCCGCGGGCGTCGCTTGAGGGTCACCGCCGAATTGCGGAGGCCGTGCGGCGGCAGGATCCTGCCGAGGCTGCACGTGCGATGGCAGCACACATCCGAATGGTCTCCGACGTGGCGCTGCTGCGCGAGAACGGTTGACCAACCTGGAGTTTGTGCGCGGCGCGGTCGCGAACCTATCGTTCGCCGAAGCGGCGTTCACCTCCTCGTCTTCACCCGGTTCGCGCTGCACCATCTGAACGACCCCGGCCCGCTGTAGCCGAGATGGTGTGCGTGTGTCGTCCGGGCGGATCTCGTTGCTCCGACCGCCCGCGCATCGCCGAACGGCAAGTGGATCGAGCGGCTGCGCGACCCCTCTCGCGTCCAGATGCCGCCGCGGGGTGTCGTGAGTCAATGGTTGCAGGAGTACGGACTGGAGGTCGGCGGCGTCGCGGACTGGAGATCGAGCGGCCCCGTGCTTCCGTGGCTGGAACAGGCGGTGATCGACGCGTCGGCTGCTGCTCTGGTATGAGAGGCCTTCGAAACCGAGCTCGTCGGTGGCGAACTGACCGGGATGTGCCCGCATCGGAGTGTCGACGGTGCGCTGTGGTTCCGCCAACTGTGGGAGGTAACCGCCGCGCTCGAGGTGTGAGCCTCGTGGAAGCGGCCGCCATGAACCCCTAGCCCGCTTGACGGTGTCGGTGGGTGGGTGTTTACTCAGGGCATCGAACATACATTCGAAAATAGAGTGGTTCTGATGATGCAGGAGGTGCTGCTGTGACAGTGGCCATGAGCCTGGAGCGGCGCCGGCATGACCGCGCTGAACAGGTAGAACACCTGCGTCGCAAGATCGCGGCGGTGTCAGGGAAGGTCGGTGACGGGCGCCGAGGCCCAGCGCCGTCGATGGACCCGCTTCCGGACTCGGAATCTTTGCTGCCGCTGCCTGAATCGCTGGCCGAACTGCTGCCAGCGCCGTTGCCGCGGGGGACGGTGGCGGTGCTGTCTGGCGCCCGGTCACTGCCGCTGAGCATGGTGGCGGCGGTGACCGCGGAGGGTGGGCACGCTGCGATCGTCGGCCAGCCCGATGTCGGCCTGCTGGCGGCCGTCGAAATGGGCGCGGATCTGAGCAGGATCGCGGTCATCCCCGAACCCGGTGCCGATCCGGTCGAGGTGGCTGCCGTGCTGATGGATGGCATGGATCTGGTGGTGCTTGGCCTGGGTGGCCGGTCGGTGCCTGCAGGCCGGGCGCGGGCGGTGGTGGCCTGGGCGCGGCAGAAGGGCTGCACTCTGCTGGTCACCGGTGGCGACTGGCAAGGGGCGTCCACCCGGCTGGAGGCCAGGGTCTGTGGCTACGAGGTCACCGGTGCGGGAGGCGGTGCGCCGGCTTCCGGATGCGGACGGATCAGCAGGGTGCGGCTGGCCATGCGGGCCACGGGACGATCCTTCGGCGCCATTCGGGCAGTAGGCGGATGAGTGTCCTCCGGGTCTACCTCACGCGTGCTGGCCGTCTGGTGCATGGACTGGCCGGCGGTCGCCGCCTTGGCCGCGGCGCGCCTTCCTCCCACGACGCCGGTCGCGGTCACACTGGCCAACCGGGTGATCGCCTGTTCGGCATCGGCCCGTGCGGCCGGGGTGCGACGTGGCCTGCGCCGCAGGGAATCTCAGGCGCGGTGTCCAGAACTGCACGTCGTCACCGCCGATCCCGCGCGCGATGCCCGCCATTTCGAAGATGTGACGGCCGCGGTCGACGACCTGGTACCACGTGCCGAGGTGCTGCGCCCGGGTCTGCTGGTGCTTTCGGTGCGTGGTGCGGCCCGCTACTTCGGGTCCGAACAGGCCGCCGCTGAGCGACTGATCGACGCGGTGGCCGCCATCGGAGCCGAATGCCAGGTCGGCATCGCCGACCAGTTGTCCACCGCCGTCTTCGCCGCGCGGGCGGGACGGATCATCGAGCCCGGCAACGACGCACTGTTCCTGTCCGCGCTGTCGATCCGGCAACTGGCCACCGAGCCGAGCCTGGCCGCACCAGGGCGTGACGATCTGGCAGACCTGTTGTGGCGCATGGGAATCCGCAATATCGGGCAGTTCGCTGCGTTGTCCCGAAGCGATGTGGCCTCCCGGTTCGGCGCCGATGCCATCGCCGCGCACCGGTTCGCCCGGGGCGAGCCCACCCGCGGGCCATCGGGGCGGGAACCACCGCAGGAACTCGACGCGGTGATGAACTGCGATCCGCCGATCGACCGTGTCGATGCCGCCGCGTTCGCCGGCCGGTCGCTGGCCAGCACTCTGCACCGCAGTCTCGAGGCGGCCGGGGTGGGATGCACCCGGCTGGCCATCCATGCCGTCACCGCCAACGGCGAAGAGCTGGAACGGGTTTGGCGTTGCGCCGAGCCGCTGACCGAGGATGCCACCGCCGACCGGGTGCGCTGGCAGCTCGACGGCTGGCTGATCAAGCGCAATCCGAACGATCGGCCGACCGCCCCGGTGACGCTGATACGGCTGCGTCCGGTGGAGGTGGTTTCGGCCGGGGCGCTGCAGCTGCCGTTGTGGGGTGGCATCGGCGAGGAGGACAGGCTGCGCGCCCGCCGCGCTTTGGTGCGGGTTCAGGGCCTGCTCGGGCCCGAAGCGGTGCAGGTGCCGGTGCTCAGCGGTGGCCGAGGGCCTGCTGAACGCATCACCTTCACACCGCTGGGCGACGAACCGGTGCCGCGGGCGGATCCGGGCCAGCCGTGGCCCGGTCAGCTTCCCGAGCCGTCGCCGACGGTACTGCTCGACGACCCTGTCGAGTTGCTCGACGCCGACGGCAACCCGGTGCGGGTGACCGGTCGTGGGCTGTTCTCCGCCGACCCGTCGCGGCTGGCCGCACCGGGGAGAAAAGGTCAGCTGTCGTGGTGGGCCGGTCCATGGCCGGTCGACGAGCGGTGGTGGGACCCAGAGCAAGCCAAGGCCGGACGCACCGCAAGGGCACAGGTGCTGGTCGACGATGATGAGCGCCCCCAAGCCCTGCTGCTGTGCTACCGGCAGCGGAGGTGGTATGTCGAAGGCATCTACGAATAGCGGCATCCGCCACTGGTCTGCGTGGAAAAATTTGCACGTCGCCAGGAGGAACAAGATGACCGACATCATCGACCCGACCAAGACGTTCAGGCTGCTCGAGCAGCGGATCGCCAAGACGACCAACCCGCGCCACCTGCTCATGTTGAATCGGGTGCTCCAGCATGCGATGGGCGAGGCAAAGCCGGATCTGGATCTGGTGATGTCGACCCTCTGTCCGAACCCCCGCTATATCGCCTGGGGCGCGCCCGAGGATTTCAGTCCGGTAGGGCGGGAGGCGGTCCACGCGTTCTATGAAGAGACGATCGTCAAGGGTGGCCAGTTCTGCCTGGAGATGGAGATGGACCGCATCGTCGTCGACGACGACACCGTCGTGACCGAAGGCAATTTCCGTTCCATCTACTACGGTGCCGACGCGGCAAAGAGGGGATTTCCCGCTGACGATCCAACAGCCTTCTATCTCTTGCAGCTGCGCATGCTGATCGTCTGGCCGTTCGACGCGGAGGGCTTCATCAAGGGCGAGGAGTCGTACTCCGCCATCGCGACCCCGGACTTCTTCACGAAGATCGACTCCTCTCAGGTACCGCTGGCGTTCCGCGACTACATCGACGCACGCTAGCCCGGAGTCAGCTAGTAATATGTGTTGGCTGATCAGTTGTGCACAACTGAATTGTGCGCTACAGTTCTGCGCATGGCCATGTTGACCCTCGACCGCCACCTCTGCTTCGCGCTCTATTCGGCGTCTCGGGCGATGACGGCCGCTTACCGGCCGATCCTGACCAAACTGAACCTCACCTACCCGCAGTACCTGGTGCTGCTGGTGCTCTGGGAAGAGGGCCGCGTCACCGTCGGACAACTCGGCGAGCGGCTGCAGCTCGACTCCGGAACGCTTTCACCGCTGCTGAAGCGGTTGGAGGCCAACGGGTTTGTCCGCCGCGAGAGATCGCTGGATGACGAACGCCAGGTCGACGTGACGCTCACCCCCGCTGGCCGCCGCCTCGAGCGCAAGGCCCAGTGCATCCCCGAACAGCTCTTCATTTCGACCGGAATGACCGAACAGGAAGCCGCGGACCTGCGCGATGCTGTCCGTCACCTCACTGATGCACTCAATGCATCGCTACGAAAGGAAACCGCATGAAGACCCTCTACACCGCCGAAGCGCTGGCCACGGGCGAAGGGCGCGACGGCCACGGCCGAACCTCGGACGGCAAGCTCGATCTCGACCTCGCCATTCCGAAGGAGATGGGCGGTAGCGGCAACGGCACCAACCCCGAGCAGCTGTTCGCCATCGGCTATGCCGCCTGCTACCACTCCGCGCTGCGGCTGGTCGGCCGTCAGGAGAAGGCCGATGTCTCGGATTCGGCTGTGGGGGCGCGGGTTTCGCTCGGCCAGCTCGACAACGGCGGCTTCGGTCTTGCTGTCGAACTCGAGGTCACGCTGCCCAACCTGGACCACGACGCGGCGCAACAGCTGGCCGAGAAGGCGCACCAGGTGTGCCCGTACTCGAACGCCACTCGCGGCAACATCGACGTCAAGCTCGTCGTCACCGACGACTGAGCGCCTCGAAACTGCGGGGAGATCACGATCTCCCAGCAGTTTCGGCATGTGAGCCAAATGCAGGCGCCGATGCCGAATTAGTCGAGTCGCTGCGCGAACGGCCCGACCCGGGCAATGAATCGGTCGAAGAACGCGGCCGGGTCGACCTCGACACCGACGAGCGCGTTGGCTTCGCGTCCCCAGTGGCCGCTCCAGTCGGCGACCGTCATGCCGCGGGTCAGCGTGCCGGTCAGCTCGACGTCGATCGCTGCGGCCCTGCATTGGACCAGATCTGGATCCAGCGCCACAGCCGCGGCCAGTGGATCGTGCAGATGCGCCAGATAGCCCTCGCCCTGGTCGAAATGGAACTCGAAGTAGAACCGCATCGCGTCCTCGAGCACGCGGATCAACGGGTTGGACGCCACCGATCGGGTACCGCGATCGTCGAGCACGCTCATCGGGACCGACGACGATTCGGCGGCATTGGCGAGTCGGCTGAAGATCGTCGGAGTCATCGCGACGTTCTCGGTCAGGTTGAGTCCCAACACGATTGGGATGTGTTTTGGTGGCTCGAGCCCCCACGCCGCGCCCCACACGGCGAACACCTCGGCGGCCGCCTCGGGATCGACGGAAATGTTCCACTCCGCCACCGGCGTGGTGTTCCCTCGGTAGTCGAACGCGCCGCCCATGATCACCAGCCGGCGCAAGAGTTTGGGCAGGGCGGGTTCACTGCGGAGCGCCAACGCCAAGTTCGTCAGCGGGCCGGTGGCCACCCCGACCAGTTCACCGGGGTAGGCATGTGCCGCACGCACCCAGGCCTCGGCCGCGTCGTGCGCGGTGAGCTGCCCACCGGTCGACGGTAGTCGCGCGTAGCCCATGCCCTCGGGTCCATGGGTGTCTTCCGCGGTGCGCAGCGGCGCGCTGAGGGGCTGCTCGGATCCCTTCGACACCGGCACACCGGTGATCTGGCAGAGCTCCAGCAACGCCAGGTTGTTCTCGCAAACCTGTTGCACGGGAACATTTCCCGCGGTCGAGGCGATGCCAACAAGTTCCACCTCTTTGCTGGCGAACAAATAGACCAGCGCCATCGCGTCGTCGACGCCCGTGTCGACGTCGATGAACACAGGTAGCGGGGTCGTCGACCCCTCACCCCCCACGGTCACCCCGTCACGATACGGCCGCGGCGCGGTCGCCGCACGCCTAGACTGTGAATCTCAACCGATTGCTCACACCGCTGGCGCGAGGAGGCGGAAATGAATGGTCGTGTGGTGCATTTCGAGGTGCCGTTCAGTGACGGTGAGCGGGCCAAGAACTTCTACAAGCAGATCTTTGGTTGGCAACTCAACGACATTCCGGAGATGAAGTACACGATCGTCTCGACCGGGCCGGCGGCCGAGACCGGAATGCCCGCCGAACCTGGATACATCGGCGGAGGCATGTTCGAACGGGAACCCGCGTTTCCGCAGGGCCCAGTGATCACCATCGACGTGGACAGCATCGATGACGCGCTCGCGAAGATCCGGTCGCTGGGCGGTGAGCCCGTTGGCGAGAAAACCCCCGTCGGTGAAATGGGATTCGCCGCTTACTTCAAGGACACCGAGGGCAACGTGATGGGGCTGTGGGAGACCGCCTCGCCGTCTTGACGCCGTTACCAGTGCACGCCGGGCACCAGTCGCACGGCTCGTTTGATCGGCCTTGAAACGGGCCGCAGCATCCGCATCGACGAGACCGCACGTGTCGGGCGCTTGGGCCGCCGCGACGGGGCGGAAGTGGTCGACGGTTCGGCGGCCGCCGCTCCACGGGCGGCGGCCGAATCGGGATAGCCCAGGTAGAGCTGATGCAAGATCCTGCGTGACAGCTTCGGGGTCACGTAGTTGCCGAAGTCGGCGAGCGTGCCCATCGGGGTATCGATGCGCGCAGGCTTTTCCACGAGGCCCCGAACCACCATGGCCGCGGCATGTTCCGGGCTGATCGGTGGCATCGGGTTCAGCCGCCGCGACGGCACGATCATCGGCGTCTTCACAAGCGGCATGTGGATGTTGGTGAAGGTGATGTGGTCGGAGAGCGTCTCGGTCGACACCACGTCGGCGAACGCGTCCAGCGCCGCCTTGCTCGGCAGGTACGCGCTGTACTTGGGGCCGTTGGCTTGCACACCCGCGCTCGACACGTTGACGACGTGTCCGAACCGCCGCTCCCGCCAATGCGGCAACAGGGCCAGCACCATTCGCACCGCACCGAAGTAGTTGACCGCCATCACCCGTTCGTAGTCGTGTAGCCGGTCGGTGGACGCGATCACCGACCGCCGGATCGACCGCCCGGCGTTGTTCACCAGATAGTCGACGTGACCGAACCGGCCGAGGATGTCCTTGACGGTGTGCTCGACGGACGTCGAGTCGGTGACGTCGCACGTGAACGCGTGCGCCTGCCCGCCTGCGGCCCGGATCTCGGTGATGAGCTCGTCGAGCGCTTCGGCGTTGCGCGCCAACGCGAATACCGTTGCGCCGCGTTTGGCGACGGCGATCGCCGACGCACGGCCGATACCACTGGATGCACCGGTGATGATCACGTGTTTGCCGATCAGCGGCCCGGTCGGATCGTTGCGACGAGCGCGATCAGGGTCCAGATGCTCAGCCCAGTAACGCCACAGCTTCGGCGCATACGACGCGAACTCGGGCACCGTTATCCCGGTGCCGCACAGCGCTTCTTCGGTGTTCGCGGACGTGAAGGTGGGCGCGAGGTCGACGACGTCGAGGATCTCACCCGGTATGCCGAGTTGGGTGGCGGCCATGTTCCGCACGACCTTGGCGCGCCCGGTGACCTTCAGGAATGGTGTCGCGGCCGCGCCGGGCAGTGACCCGCGAAGCGGCGGCAGGCCTGCGGCCTCGGCGACGCCGCGGTAGATGCCGCTCAGCCCAATGGTTTTCGGGGCGGTGAGGTGGAAGGTCTGCCCGTCGCGACCGTCGGCGTGCATGAGTCCGACGACAGCTTCCACGACAAAGTCGACAGGAACGATGTTGGTGCGGCCGGTGTCGGGCAGCACTATCGGGGTGAACCTCGGCAACACGGCCAGCTTCGCCAGCAGCCCGAAGAAGTAGTACGGACCGTCGATCTTGTCCATTCCGCCGGTGCGGGAGTCGCCGACCACGACCGCGGGCCGATACACGCGATAGCGCAGTCCGGCCGCAGAGCGGACCAACAGTTCCGCCTCGAACTTCGTCTGGTGATACGGCGTCGGCAGATCCTGCGCCACGTCGAAGTCGTCTTCGGTGAACTCGCCGTGATAAGTGCCTGCGACGGCGATCGACGACACGTGGTGCAGCGTGGCGTCGAGCCGACGGGCCAGGTCGATCACCGCCCGAGTGCCCTCCACGTTGGCCGCGCGCTGGTCGGCCTCGTCGGCGGTGATGTCGTAGATCGCGGCGCAGTGCACGATGTGGTCGACGGCGCCCAACTCGGCGACGGCCTCTTCGGCGAGGCCGAGGTTCTCCGCCGTGAGGTCGCCGACCAGGGCTTTCGCCCGGTCGCCCCACTGGGTGGCAAGCCGTTCGAACCGGGCCAGCGACCCGCGGCGCACGAGGACCCACACCTCGGCGTCGTCGCTGCGGCCCAGGATCTGTGACACCACTCGGCGGCCGATAAACCCGGTACCGCCGGTAACGACATAGCGCATGCGAGCCATGGTCACCTCTGGCCGGACGAAGGTCAACTCTGTGTGACGCGGTCGGCCGACTGCCGCCCACGCGCAGCAGATATCGTCCGACTCAGCCGAGAAGGGAGATTCAATGCCGATCGACCCCAACGCCATAGGCGCCAAGACCGACGCAAACGTCTTCGAGTGGACCGACCGCGACACCCTGCTGTACGCGCTGGGCGTCGGAGCAGGCATTGACGATCTGGCGTTCACCACGGAGAACAGCCACGACATCCCGCAGCAGGTGCTGCCCACCTATGCCGTCATTGCCTGCCTCCCGTTCGCCGCGGCTGCCAAGATCGGCTCGTTCAACTTCGCGATGCTGCTGCACGGGTCCCAGGGAATCCGGCTGTTCAAGCCGCTGCCACCGGCAGGCAGGCTCAGCGTCGTCGCCGAGGTCGCCGACATCCAGGACAAGGGCGAGGGCAAGAACGCGATCGTCATGCTCAAGGCGACGGGTACCGACCCCGACACCGGCGAACAGATCGCCGAGACCTTCACGACCGCGGTTATCCGTGGTGAGGGCGGGTTCGGTGGTCAGCCGGGGCAGCGGCCGATTGCGCAGGAGATCCCCGAGCGGGAGCCCGACGCGCAGGTCGCACTGGCCACGCGCGAGGATCAGGCGCTCATCTACCGGCTGTCGGGCGACCGCAACCCGCTGCACAGCGACCCCTGGTTCGCGCAGAACCTGGCCGGATTCCCGAAGCCAATCCTGCACGGGCTGTGCACATACGGCGTCACGGGTCGCGCGCTGGTGAGCGAACTCGGCGGTGGCGACGCTACCAAGGTCAGCGCCGTCGACGCGCGGTTCACCTCGCCGGTGTTCCCCGGCGAGACGCTCACCACGTCGATCTGGCGCACCGAACCCGGGCACGCCGTGTTCCGTACCGAGGCGTCGAACCCGGACGGATCGAACGCTCGGCTGGTACTCGAGGACGGGGCCGCCGAGTACGCCGACTGAGTCCGCTCAGTCCTCATCGCCAAAGTGGCCTAACTGGCGGCCACAACTTGACAGGATGTCTCGCAAGGCACGGTGTGGTGCGAGATGGGCGGTGAGTCGGCTATGAAGTTGGTCGTTGGTTACCTGGCCACGCCGGGTGGCGCAGACGCGATGGCACTCGGCGCGCGGCTTGCGCGGACGCTCGGCGCAGAGGTCGAGACGTGCATCATCATGCCGCCTGATCGGACGCTGGTCCGCACTAGTACGGAGGACTACGAGGCGAAGCTGACCGAGCAGGCGGACAAGTGGCTCGGCGAGGCGCTCGCGTTGGTTCCCGACGATGTCACGGCGCACAGCCATGTGGCATTCGACGACTCGTTCACCGATGGGCTGATTCGCGAGGCCGCACGGCTCGAGGCCGATCTCATCGTGGTGGGCGGATCAGGTGGCGGCCTGGCGGGTAGTTACTCGCTCGGCTCGGTGGTCAACGAGCTGTTGCATTCTGCGCCCGTGCCGGTCGTGGTCACGCCGCGCGGCACTCGTGATTCGAAGATCGACAAGGTCCGTGAGGTCACCTGCGCGATTGGAGAGCGGCAGGGCGCGGATCTGTTGCTGGAGAAAGCGGTTCGGTTCAGCCAGGCTGCCGGTACGCCGCTGCGGTTGGTTTCGCTGGTGGCGCTGGATCCGATGTTCGGCTCGCTGCGCGGCGACGACGACGCCGTCCACGAACGCGCGATGACACATGCGCAGCAGGTCTTGGACGCTGCCAAGAGCTCACTGCCGGAAGGCTTTCCGGTGACTGCGACGGCGGTGGAGGGATCGACGGTCGAGGAGGCGGTGAACAAGCTCGAATGGCAAGACGGGGACCTGATCGTGGTCGGTTCGAGTCGGCTCTGCGCACCCAGGCGTCTCTTCCTCGGTTCGACAGCCGCGAAGATGCTGCGCGTACTGGACGTTCCGATGATGGTCGTGCCACGAGACGAGCTCGGTGCGCAGGACCTGCCGTAGTCACAGCCCGGTTCGGATAGGTCTCCGTGACTCACGGAGCACGCGTCGTGCCGCGGTTGTCGTGGCTCGGGTTGTGAAGGCAGGGGCCATTAGGCCGACCAATTAGTGACCATCGGCCATGTGTGTCGCTGTTTCGGGGTTCATACGTTTGTCCCAACGCGACTACGCATCCAATAGGGGAGCTAGAGATGTCCGAAACGTTAACGCACCGTGGGATCTTGGTCGGTGTCGACGGCTCGGCCGCCTCGACCGCCGCGGTGGCCTGGGCGGTACGCGATGCGGCGATGCGCAATGTCCCACTCACGCTCGTTCACGTCGTCGCCCCGGTGGCCGCGTCAGCAACGTGGCCCGAATTCCCCGTAGCCAGCGATTTCTTCCATTGGCAGGACGAGGAGGCGAGGCGGGTCCTGGAAGCGGCGCGCAAGACCGTCGCGGACTGCTCTCGCGACGCCGCGCCGCCGATGGTCCACAGTGTCGTGTTGCATGGCGGGACGGTCGGGACGCTCGTCGACCTGTCGAAGGACGCGGACATGATGGTGGTTGGCTCGCTGGGCCAGGGCGCTTTCAGCCGTGCGCTGCTGGGGTCGGTCAGTACGGCACTGGTTCACCACGCACACTGTCCCGTCGCGGTTATCCACGATGACGCCCCCCAGCTGCCGGAACAGGCACCCGTGCTGGTGGGCATCGACGGATCGCCGGCATCACTGTCGGCGACCGAGATCGCCTTCGACGAGGCCTCGCGACGAGGCGTGGAGTTGGTGGCTCTGCATGCGTGGCAGGACGGCAGCATGTTCGAGTTGCCCGGGCTCGACATCGAGACGCTGAAGGTGCAGGCGGAAGAGGCACTGGCTGAGCGGCTGGCGGGCTGGCAGGAGCGCTATCCCGATGTGGCGGTGCGCCGGGTGGTCGCGTGTGGCCAGCCAGCCCGGCAACTGGTCGAGCAAGCCAAGAGCGCACAGCTGGTCGTCGTGGGCAGCCACGGCAGGGGAGGGTTCGCCGGCATGCTGCTGGGTTCGGTCAGCACGGCCGTCGTGCATGCGGTTCGATCGGCCACGATCGTCGCTCGCCAGGGGTAGTCGACTCGCCCTAGTCTATCGAACATCAGTTCGATAGACTGCGGAGGTGAGCTGGTTCACCGGGCCCCCGAGCTGGACGGAAATGGAGCGGGTGCTCACCGGCAAGCCGCGCCGTGCGGGGGAGACCGCCGAGTCGAACGGCGACGGCGGGGACAGCCCGGCCTGGTCGCGCAAGCGGGGTGAGTATCAGCCACTCG
>Ga0105242_10001125_pt1 | contig 21063 bp, 22 predicted proteins | sample KBSM24metaG_FD_81521 | JGI IMG/M metagenome (GOLD analysis project Ga0105242, IMG submission 81521) | Miscanthus rhizosphere microbial communities from Kellogg Biological Station, Michigan, USA - KBS M2-4 metaG | ecosystem: Host-associated > Plants > Roots > Rhizosphere > Soil | place... | reverse complement strand
CGTACCCGGACCACCCGGGGCGACCAGGTTACGAACGAGGACGTCATACAGGTTGATCGCCTGCACGTCATAACCGGTCAGGAAGATGTTGAAGTCGAGAATCGGGAATGACCAATCGGTCCACACCGTCACGTGCGCGATCTGCGGAACCGCAGACGTGTTCGTGATGGTGAAGAGCGTCGTTTCGCCCGCGCCCGCCGCAGCGGTGAGATTCACGTCGAAGATCGGCAGCAGAAGCGTTGCTGCCGGAGCGACGGTGATCTCGCACGAGTCGTCATTGTTAGTCGTCGTCGGGTTGTTGCCGTTCGAGAAGGTGGCGTTCGGCGTAACGACGAACTTATCACTCTTCCCGGCGAACGCCGACCCGGCGACTGCGAGGACGGCCACGAGGGCCAGAATCATCAGTTTTCTCATGCTATTTCTTTTCTCCTACACTGATCTTTGATGTCGTTGCGGTCATACGCTCACCCTCTGTTGAATAACGAACCACCTCCCGACATGAAGTTGCATCCTAGAGCTAAACTGCCGTAACAGTATTGCCGCAGATTCGAAAAGTCAATATGAAATTCGCACTTTTATGGGATTACGTCATGAGCGTCGAACACGCGAGGGCAAAAGTGCGAGCGGATTATATCGAAGGGCCGTCTGGCGGCAACCACTAATTTCGTAACGGGAAAAACGAGCCCCATGAGGGCTCGGAAGAGTTGAAACTCGGACGCGGAGCCGTGCCCCGCGTCCGAAAATATGACGCGAACCTATTCCGCGGACGCGCGCGCCCCCCGGTTGAGGAACACGCGAATGGAGCCGTCACGGTCGGCGAGCGCGGTGGTGCCGGAGGTCTCGTACATCAGGATGACGTCCGGCTTTTTGTCGCCATTCACATCGGCGACCTTGAGATCGTAACTCGAGTTCTCGTCGACGGTCAGCCCTTCGACCTTCGCCTGGGTGAAGCCTCCCTTTCCATCGCCGAGGAGCAACCCCGCTTCCCGGGGATTGTACCGGGTGTAGATGATGTCGTCGTTCCCGTCGCCGTCGAAGTCCGCGACCGCGAGTCCCCAGATGTTTTCTCTTCCGCCCCAGCGCATGATCGGCTCGCGCTTGAGGCCTTTTTCCGTGAATGTCAGACGATCGATGTTCGTCGTGACCATGCGCTGCGGAACGGGCACGAGCGACGGATCGAGGTCGGTGGGCCAGGAGCGCATATAAGAGATGATCGCGTCCGGCTGCTTCTTCGAGGTGAATCTGCCGCTTGCGTTCGCGCCGTAGAAGGACATCGACGGCAGGAGATCGCCGTCGTTCTCGGCGATCTTCCACTTCATCGGACCGTCGCTCTCGAAGACGGTCCACGTCCCGCCGTTGAAATACACGCTCGCCACCACGAAGTCGGGATAGGAGTCTCCGTTCAGGTCCGCGGCCGTGGCCCAGTCTCCGCCGGTCATCCACTGCGGATCGGAGATGTCGACGGGCTCCCACTTCCGGCCCTTCTCCTGATTGAGGAAACCGCGCACCTTGGATCCCTGTCCCGTCCCGACTTGCGTCGGACCCTCGCTGACCGCGACGAGATCGGGATAGCGGTCCTTATTGAGATCGGTGACGATCACGCGACGCGTGGGAAAGTTCTGCGGCAAGCCTGCTTCGACTTCGGTGAAGTGGCCGGCGCCGTCGCCGAGAAGCACGAACACGCCGCGAAGGTGAACTCCAAGGACGAGATCCTGGTGGCCGTCTTTATTGAAGTCGGCCGCGGCAACGCTGCCGTAGTCGTAGCCCGCCGGCCAATGAACGTCCGCCCAGAAACGCCAGTGCCCTTTGCCGTCGCCGAGAAAGATCGCCGGCACGGTCGTCGCCCGTCCGCCGCGTTCCGGCGGAGCGACCAGATCGAGAAAGCCGTCGTCGTTCATGTCCGCAACGGCGAGCGCGTTGCGCCACGCTCCCGCGGTCGGCAGACCCTCCGATGAATCGACGAACTGCACGGTCTTGTTCGAGGGCGGCGGAGTGCGATCGAAGAACTGCGGACGGATCTTCTTGAAGAAGTTGATGTGCGGCTCGGACCATCGCGAGGCCGCTCTCACTTCCGTCGCCGCCTCCGCCGCGGCCGCCGCATCATCCATCACCACGGGATCACCGACCCACACCCACACCCACTTCTCGTTCTGCTGATAGATCTCGTAGGCGATGTTGATCATCCCCAGCGGCCGGACGGTTCCGGGCTCGCGATCGTATGCAGCGAGACGGCGCTCGTACTTTCCGATGTGGAATGACTTGCCGAAACGCCAGAAATGTTTGCTCGGATCGGGATCGACTCCCGGATCTTCGACCGTGCCGAGACGGGCCCTTCTCTGCTCGGGCGTCTCCGGACGAATGTACACCGGCATGCCGCCGTCGGGAATCGCCTGCGCCGCAGCGGAATCCGCCGCGGCCGGCTGTGACGTCGATGCCGCCGGCGTTGCCGTATTCGGTTTCGCCGTGGTCTGCGGCTGAGCGACGGCCGCCGCGACCATGACGAGCACACCGAGAATCGTCAGAACATACTTCATAAGAAACGGTCTCCTCACGCAGGTGGGAATCAGACGAAGTCGGCCAGCGTCGCTTCTGCACGTCGAAAGATCACGAGGCCCAGAGCGACCACCGTCACGACCACTGCCAGTAGAAATACGATGGAGGACGCCGAAGGTAACGGAGCGTCGAGCATCGCGCTGCGGAATAAACCGATCAGTTGTGTCATCGGATTCCAGCTGAAGATCGCCTCGAAGCGGCTCGACGGCGGGTAGAGAATCGGACTGAGATAAAAGACGATCGTCAGCGCGAACCCGAGGACTTGCGCGACGTCACGGAAGAACACCTGCATCACCGCGACCATCCACCCCAATCCCAGCTGCAGTCCGAACTGCAGCAGCAGCGCCACCGGCAGCAGTCCGATCGAGCGCGGGATGCCGCGCTCGAACGTGGTGAGCGCGAGCGCGAGGAGGAGGGCGATGATCTCGAGCAGCATCGCCGACGCGTTCGGCACGACGACCAGCAGCTCCGTGCGGAACGCCATCCGCCGGACCATCGAGCTGTTATCAATGATCGAACTGGCCGACCGGTTCAGCCCCTCCGCGATGGCGAGCCACGGAATGAGACCGGCCACGAGGAACTGGATGTACGAACCCTCTCCCGCGCCGAGCCTCATCGGCACGAGCGAGCTGAAGACGAACCAGAATACGAGGATGAGGCCGAGAGGCTGGGCGATTGCCCACGCCCGGCCGAGGGCCGACCCGGCAAAACGCGCGGCCAGATCCCGCTTGACGAGCTCGCGAAGCAGATAGAGGCGGTTGGACGTGGCGGAGCTCCTTGGTCACGCAGTTACCCAGTTACCCGGCGTTCCGCAGCCGGCGTAACTGCAGCCGATCCTGCTCTGTGTAACCGAACTGTTCCGAATCTACTGGGCAACCGGGGAACCGGGCAACCCGGTCCTCTCTTGACTTTCGTGCGCTGCGCGCGCATATTTGGGCGGCTGCGTTGTCATCGTAGCATAAAAGCACCCGCAAATGCCTGCAAGTACGCCAGTCCAGGTTCAGCTGATCGGCCGCAAAATCCGGCAGCTTCGCCGCCAGCGAAAGCTGACACAGGTGGAGCTCGCCGAGCGCATCGGCGTGCACCAGTCCGATCTGTCGCGCATGGAGCAGGGCGAGTACAAAGTCGGTCTCGACACTCTCCTGCGCATTCTGCAGACATTCGACCTCAGCATCGGCGATTTCTTCGACGAGAGCGGTCCTGCCGAAAGCATCGCCGAGCGCGTACGACGTCTCAGTGCGGGGGCGCAGCGCGAAGTGGAAGACTTCATCGAGTTCAAGCGCCGCCAGGAGAGCGGCGATTTCCGCGAAGAAGATGGGGAGAGCGGGGGCGAGGATGCTTAACGCGGATCGAGCCGAACAACTACGCCAACTCGCGTATGCGAGAGCGCGCGGCGAGCAGTACGACGAGGCGCTGGCGCTCTACGACGAAGCGCTGACACAAGTCACCACCGACGAAGCGCGCGAGCTGATCACGATCAACAAGGCCGACGCGATGATCGCCTGCGGCCGCAGCGGGCCCGAGGTCCAGGCCCTGCCGGCGATCCTGATGCGGCGCCGGAATCTGCACCACACGTTTCTCGCCGCGTACGCGCTGATGTTCCTGCACCGGACGGAGAGCAACATCCGCCGGGCCATCGTCTTCGGCGAGAGCGCGCTGCGGGCGGCGAACGAAGCGGATGAAGCGTTCTGGAAGCTGGCCGCGCTCAACGATCTCGGCATCTGCTACGAGATCGACTCGCAGTTCGCGAAAGCGATCGAGTGTCTCGATCAGGCCCTCGCGCTGACGTCGATCATCACCGACGCCTCGGAGCGGAAGTTCAGCGAGACGGCGATCCTGCAGAACCTCGGATACAACAAGCTGCTCGTCGGCGAGACGCTGGAAGGTCTTGAGATCATCCATCGCGTTCTCGATTCCATCGAAGTGCCGAGCAGCATTCCCGATTCGTACATCGATCTCTGCTACGGCTATCTCGAGCTTCGCGATTTCGAGAAGGCCAAGCACTATGGCGAGATCGGCCTCGAGTTCGCGACCGAGCCGCGCCAGGTGCGGAACGCGCACTACCTCCTCGGTGAAGCGGCGTACGAGTTGGGCGACATCGAGCGCGCCGAGCATCACTTCGACGAGCTCACGAAGTTCTATCCGCAGTTTAGGAATCTGAAGAAGCTTCTCTTCGCCATCGATCTTCGGAGCATGGTGAACCTGAGACTATGAAACGGCTCCTGTTGCTGTTCGTGCTGTTGTTTGCCGTGCCGGCCGCGCTCGCGCAGTCGAAGGGCAACGTCCTGCTCACGGACGACGGCGTGGTCTACGCCGCAACGGCTGAACGCTCGCATGAGCATCCCGACGTGGCGGCTTCGTCGTCGTCCTATGTCGTGCTGACCGTGCGCGAAGGCGATGCTTCCCCGCGACGCATCATCGTTCCGGCGACGCTGACCGACGGCTGGAATTCCGAGCCCGCTCTCGCCTATGACAACGAGTCCGGCACGCTGTACGTCTTCTGGCAGTACTCGGTGAACGCGATGTCGAGCGAGCTGCGGTTCGTCTCGCTCGATCGCGATGGCAACTGGAGTCTTCCGAATACGTTCGAATCCGCGTCGTATCACATCCGCCGCAATCTTCGCATCGCGCTCACACACGTCGCCGGCGAACAGGATGAAACCGGCAAGGTCACGAGCGTTCCGGAGATCAACGTACACGCCACTTGGTGGGAGTCGAGCGCCGGCGGCGAGCTCGCGCGTTACGCGATGCTCACGCTCCACCACGGCGAGGTCGCCATCCAGGTGCGCGACCTTTCGGAGTTCCTCCGTACCGGCAGCGCGTCCGCCTACGACGTCGGCGAGTCGTTCAACCGCGAGCTGTTCCGCCATCCGGCGATCTTCGACTCGCCGGCGAGCGATTCGGTGGACGTGGTGTTCGGCGACGTCCAGAGCAACTCCTTCCACCGTGTCACGCTCACGCCGATCGGCAACGCGCGCGTGCGCATCCCGGTGGGACGCCACGATCGGACGTTCGGTCCGCCGACCTCGTTCGCGAGCTCGGTGAACGGATCCATCGAAGCGATCTCGCCGCATCCCGATCGCCTGCTCTTCTTCTTCGAGCAGGACGGCGCGATGCGCTACATCGTGTACCGCAACAACGAGTGGTCCGCGGTGCGCACGATCCGCCTCGACGAAGGCATGTCGCGCGAGATGGCCGTGACGGCCATGCGCGGCCTCGTCGGCGCGCACTGATCCGGAGTGGTGCGCGCCTCGGGCGCGCCTGACCCGGAGGCACGCACCACTCGCTTCAGATCCTCGGCTTCGAGTGCTTCACCGACGTGATGATGCCCACGCCGACGAGCAGCAGCGCGCCGACTCCGATCCAGAACGGCGCCACGTCGTACTTCCACGCGACCAGGGCCAGCGCGACGATCACGATCAGCCACCCCACGAACGACAGGTTGAACCAGTTCACAGCAGTACCTCCGTCGCCTGACTCAGCAAAGAGGTTGCCTGAATTGGCGGTTGCGCGGTGGAGCGGCGGGCTCTCAGCCCGCCGGACGATTCGGCGCGCTGAGAGCGCGCCGCTCCAACAAAAAAGCCCGGCCGCCTCGCGGCGCCGGGCCTTCCTCGAACCGTGATCGTGCGAGCTACAACTTGTACACGAGGAACGCGATGAGCAGCGCGTAGATGACCAGCGACTCGATGAGCGCGAGACCGATGATCATCGCCGTGCGGATCGCGCCGCCGGCGCCCGGGTTGCGGGCGATGCCTTCAACCGAAGCGGCGATCGCGCGCCCCTGACCCATCGCACCGCCAAACGCCGCGACGCCGAGCAGGAACGCGGCGCCGACGACACCCCAGCGCACGCCACTCGGTGTCCCCGCCGGTGCCTGCGCGAACGCCGAGACCGACATCAGCGCGAGGACCACGAACATCAGGACCAGTTTTTTCTTCACTCGATTCTCCTCCTTTCGAAAAATCGAAAACTTTGGTTTCGTTGATCAGTGCTCTTCGGCCGCCACTGCGCCGCTGATATACACCATGTTCAGCATGATGAATACGAACGTCTGCAGGAACGCGCCGAAGATCCCGAGGCCCATCATCGGCCACGGAAGAAACAGCGGAAGCATGCCCACGAACACGCCGGTGGCGGCGTGCTCGCCGAAGATATTTCCGAACAGACGCATGGCCAGGGAAAGGATGCGCGCGAAGTGTCCGATCAGCTCGATCGGAAACATCAGCGGCGCGAGCCACCATACCGGTCCGGCGAAGTGAGCGAGGTAGTGGCCGGCACCCTGGGCCTTGATGCCCTGCCAGTTGTAGTAGAGGAACGCGGTGATGGACATGGCGAACGTCGTGTTGACGTTGGCCGTTGGCGGCTGCAGAAAGAAGAACAGCCCGAAGATGTTCGATACGAAGATGAACGAGGCGAAGCCGCCGATGATGTAGAGGTGCTTCTCCGCGCCGTGCCCGATGATGTCGTGCATCATCCCTTTCAGTCCGCCGACGATGAGCTCGAGGAACTGCTGGAAGGTTCCCGGATTGTCGCGGCTGATGCGCCGCGACATCAGCGGAAAAACGACGCAGCTGATGGCCAGCACCAGGAGCGCCATGATGACGTGGTCAGGCACGTCGAAACCGAGCAGCGGCCGGGCGAGCCTGTTGAACGGCTCGTAGAGGATCGAGTGTTCGTGTTCCATGATTTCTAGTTGAGCTGTCTACTCCGTGAAGCTGCGGTACACGGAGTACAGAGCTTCACCCATGATTCCCACCACGATGATCGAGAACCCAAGCAACACACTGACCGCGTTGAAACGAGCGACGGTGATCGTGACCAGGAGTGCCACACCGAAGAGAATGAACCGTGAGATGGCACGCAGCGTCAGTCTCCGCGCGTTGCGGGAATGTGCCGCCGGCTGAAGCAGACCGTCAGCGACCTCCTCCAGCCAAAGGAAGCAGATCATAGTCACCGCTGCACTACAAGTCAATCCGAGAAAACCGCGAAAACCGGCCCAAATCCACGAAAAAACGGCGAACACGAGGTACGCGAAAATGGCAGTTCGCTTGATGCGCCGAATGACATCGCGCGACGCCTGATCGTCGTCCGGAACGCCGTTCCCCTCATCCGCCCTTCGGGCACCTTCTCCCCGCAAGCGGGGAGAAGGGCTCTCGCCAACACCCGTCGAGTGCCCCTCGCCCCGCGAAGCGGGGAGAGGGTGGCGCGAAGCGCCGGGTGAGGGGTCATCAGGAGTCATTCTTCCCCGCCATGCGGAAGAGGTTCACGAATGCCGCGACGATGCCGAAGAAGGTGAAGATGCCGGTCAGCCACGGCCACGTTCCGAACCACTTGTCCATCACGTAGCCCCATCCGTAGCCGAGGGCCATGGCGATCGGAAACATCCAACCGATGGAGGAGGCTTCGAGAAGACTGCGGGCTTCCTTGCGCTTCTTATCGTCCATTCGTGAGCGCCGCGGCGCGCGTGGCGACCCAGGCGCCCGAGATCTTGGCCTGATCGATCAGCGGCCTCGGCATGACGCCGAACAGCAGCGTCACGGCCAGACAAACCGCCGCCACGAACTTCAGCGCGCCGCTCGTCACGACCTCGGCCTGCTGCCCGTCCTTCAGATACATCGCCATCACGATCCGGAGATAGAAGAACATCGACACCGCCGACATCAGCACGGCGATGACCGCCAGCCAGCCGAAGCCGGCGCCGACCGCGGCATAGAAGAGAAAGTACTTGCCGATGAACCCGGCCGTCGGAGGGATGCCGCCGAGCGAGAGCAGGAAGATGAACATCGCGAATGCCCACAGCGGCGCGCGATGATGCAGTCCCTCGAAGTCGTCCACCTGCTCGCCCGCGTATTCGTGTTTCGCAAGCATGAGCACCGTCGCCCAGATGCCGAGCGTGGCGAAGACGTAGACGACGGAGTAGACGAGCACTCCGTAGAGTCCCATCTCGCTCACGGCGATGATGCCGAGGAGCACGTAGCCGGCGTGTCCGATCGACGAGTACGCGAGCATGCGCTTGACGTTGTCCTGCGTGATCGCGGCGAAGTTGCCGAGGATCATCGACAGCGCGGCGATGATCGCCAGCACGTATTGCCAGTCGAGGCGGAAGTGATGCACGCCGACGTAGAAGATCCGCGCGAAGATCGCGAACGCCGCGGACTTCGAGGCCGTCGAGAGGAACGCGGTGAGCGGCGTGGGCGCGCCTTCGTAGACGTCGGGAGTCCAGACGTGGAACGGCACCGCGGCGATCTTGAAACAGAGTCCCGCGCCGAGGAGCATGATCCCGAACATCAGCGCGTCGTTCGTGACGAGCGTCGACATCGAGTCGGCGATGCGCAGCAGATTCAGCGTCCCGGTGACGCCGTAGATCCGCGAGATTCCGTACAACAGGATCGCCGAGCTGACCGCGCCCAGGACGAAGTACTTCATCGCCGCCTCGGTGCTCTTCAACTCGTTCTTGAAGTAGCCGGCGAGGATGTAGCTGGAGAGCGACATCAGCTCGAGCCCGACGTAGATCGACGCCAGATGGACGCCCGAGGCCATGAACATCATTCCGCAGAGCGCGAAGGCGAGCAGCGAGTAGTACTCCCAGGGCGAGTAGCGCGAGCCGCGCAGATAGTCGTCGGAGAGCAGCACCAGCATCGCCATCGTGACGATGAACAGCAGCTTGAAGAAAATCGAGAAGCCGTCGAGCGCGAACATCGACGCGAACATCGGCGTCTGATCGATGTTCACGACCAGCTGCGAAGCGGCGATCACGGAGACGGCGGTGACGGCGAGCAACGCCAGCATCACCCACTTCGCCGAGCGCGCGACCCCGCGGATCCCGCTGACCGGCGCGATCAGCAGGAACATCGCGCCGAGGGAGATCACGATCTCCGGAAGGAGATAGATCGTGTCGCCCCAGGTCATTTCTCAGCCACCTCGGAATGGTCCGCGGCCGGCGTGTGGGTGCCGCTGCCCTCAGCGGCACCGCGACCGCTGGGGGCAGCGGTCGCCACATTCTCGAAGTACGCGGGATCGACTTTCTTGACGATGTAGTCGACCGGCTTTTCGATGACATCGAAGAACGGCTTCGGGTAGACGCCGATCCAGACCATTAGCGCCACGAGGGCGAGCATCATCCCGAGCTCGCGCTTGTTGACGTCGGGAACGTTCGCGTTCGCGGGATTGTCGAGCGGCCCCCAGAACACGCGCTGGTAGAGCCACAGCAGATATGCCGCGCCGAGGACGATGCCGACGGCGGCGATGACCGCGTAGGTGATCGTGCCGAAGGCGGTCGAGTTCGCGGCGCCGAGGAGAATCGTGAACTCGCCGATGAATCCGTTCAGCGCCGGCAATCCCATCGACGAAAGCGCGGCGATGAGGAACAGCGCCGCAAACATCGGCATCTGCTTCGCGAGCCCGCCGTAGTCCGCGATCATCCGCGTGTGGCGCCGCTCGTAGATGAATCCGACGAGAAGAAACAGCGCGCCGGTCGAGATGCCGTGATTGATCATCTGCAGCACCGAGCCGCGCAGTCCCATCGGATTGAGCGCGAACATGCCGAGCATCACGAACCCGAGGTGCGAGACCGAGGAGTAGGCCACGAGCTTCTTCATGTCCTTCTGCACGAGGGACACGAGCGCGCCGTAGATGATGCCGATCAGCGAGAGCACGACGATCGGCACCAGGAGCTCTTTCGTGGCGTCCGGAAGGATCGGCAGCGCGAAACGCACGAAGCCGTACGTGCCCATCTTCAGCAGGACCGCCGCGAGGATGATCGATCCCGCCGTGGGGGCCTCGACGTGCGCGTCCGGCAGCCACGTGTGGAACGGGAACATCGGCACTTTGATGGCGAAGCCGAAGAAGAAGCCGAGGAAGATCCAGAACTGGAGCGTGGGCGGGATCAGATGGCCGATCTCGTGGAACTGCAGCACGCTGAATGTGCCGGCGTTGCCGAGCCCTTTGATGTTGAGGAAGTCGATCCCGCCGTCGTTGAAGAAGTAGAGCGCGAGGATCGAGAGGAGCATCAGCACCGATCCCGTCAGCGTGTAGAGGAAGAACTTGATGGCCGCGTACAGCTTTCGCGGACCGCCCCAGATGCCGATGATGAAGTACATCGGCACGAGCATCACTTCCCAGAACACGTAGAAGAGGAAGAAGTCGAGAGCGCAGAACGTGCCGATCATGCCCGTCTGCAGCAGGAGCAGGAGGATGTAGTACTCCTTCTCCCGGAACTTGATCGCGCTGTACGACGAGACCACGGCGATGATGCCCATGAACGTCGTCAGCAGGATCAGCAGGAGGGCGATGCCGTCGATGCCGAAGTCGTACTTCACGCCGAGCGACGGGATCCACTCGTAGGTCTCGCGGAACTGAAACAGCTTGGTCTTGTCGAAGTTCGGCCAGAGCCAGAGCGAGACCAGAAAGTCGATCACCACCGTCGCTGTCGCGACGATGCGGACAGCCCGCGAGGAGTCCCTCTTCAGAAAGAGGATCGCGATCGCGCCGGCGACCGGGATATACGTGATGATGTTGAGAATGCCCATTGTCAGTTCTCAGCTCTCAGTTCTCAGCTCTCAGTCCCGCCGCTCCCTGAGAGCTGCGAGCTGAGAGCTGCCAGCTTTTCTCACGGCTTCATGAACAAATACACCAAAGCAATCAACACGATCCCGCCGCCCATGATCAGCGCGTAATTCTGAACGAGACCGCTCTGCACGCGGCGGAACATCATCGATCCGCCTTTTGCACCTGAAGCAACACCGTTCACGGCCCCGTCGACCACGTACTTGTCGAACATGTTCGAGCCGTGTCCGAAGAGGAACACGGTCACGTGGCGCACGCCGTTGACGACGCCGTCGACCACCCAGGTGTCGAACCACCACATGACTCGCGCGAGCATGATCGTGCCGGCGATGAACGTGGCGTTGTACAACTCGTCGACGAAGTACTTGTTCTCGAGCAGACGGTGGATCGGGGCGAACGTCGTCGCGAGCCGCTTCGGCGTCGACCAGAGCGGATCGCGTTTGTAGAAGCGCCAGGCCAGAAGAATCCCGAACGCGGCCACGGCGACGGAGATGATCATCAGAGTCCACTCCGTGCTCTGCGCCGCCTCGTGGAATTCGAAATGCTCGCCGCCGATCGGAAGGAGCACGGGCGCAAGCCACTGCTGGAACCAACTCGGATGCGCGCCGCCGAGCGCGGCGGGAATGCCGATCCAGCCGCCGACGACCGCGAGCAGCGCGAGGATGACCAGCACGATGGTCATGTTCCACGGCGACTCGTGCGGCTCGTGAGCGTGGACGTGATGTCCGTGTGCCTTGTCGGTGTGCTCGTCGCCCTCGTCGAGATGGCGGCGATCGGGAATCAGATGATGTCCGCCGTGCTCCGGCTCCGACGTCTCGATCCCTTCGACCTGCGCGCCGCGGTACGTTCCGTGGAAGGTCATGAAGTAGAGCCGGAACATGTAGAACGCGGTCATGCCCGCGGTGATCACGCCGATGATCCAGATCGGCTTGTGATGCGGGAACGCGTTCGCGAGGATCTCGTCCTTCGAGAAGAATCCGGCCAGCGGCGGGATGCCGGCGATGGCAATCGTCGCCACGAGCATCGTCCAGTGCGTCCTCGGCATGTACTTGCGCAGCCCGCCCATCTTCCGCATGTCCTGCTCGCCGCCGCATCCGTGAATCACCGAGCCGGCGCCGAGGAAGAGACACGCTTTGAAGAACGCGTGAGTCATGACGTGGAAGATCGCCGCGGTGAACGCGCCGACGCCGGCGCCGAGGAACATGTAGCCGAGTTGCGAGACCGTGGAGTACGCGAGGACTTTCTTGATGTCGTTCTGCGCGAGACCGATCGTGGCCGCGAAGATCGCCGTGACCGCGCCGACGATCGCCACGACGAGCATCGCGTCGGGCGCGAGCCGGAACAGCACGTTCGAGCGCACGACCATGTAGACGCCGGCGGTCACCATCGTCGCCGCGTGAATGAGCGCGGAGACGGGCGTCGGGCCGGCCATCGCGTCCGGCAGCCACACATACAGCGGCACCTGCGCCGACTTGCCGCACGCGCCGACGAAGAGCAGCAGGCAGATGGCCGTCGCGATCGCGCCATATGCAGCGTGACCGCCGGCGCTGGCCATGGAGAACACCGTCGCGTAGTCCGACGTGCCGAAGGTGTTGAAGATGAGGAAGATTCCGAGGATGAAGCCGAAGTCGCCGATGCGGTTCGTGATGAACGCTTTCTTGCCCGCGTCGGCAGCGAAGTTCTTGTCGTAGTAGAAGCCGATGAGGAGATACGAGCAGAGACCGACGCCTTCCCACCCGACGAACATGACGATGTAGTTCGCGCCGAGCACGAGCAACAGCATCATGAACATGAACAGATTCAAGTAGGTGAAGAAGCGCGTGTAGCCCTTCTCGTGCGACATGTAGCCGGTCGCGTAGAAGTGGATCAGGAAGCCGATCCAGGTGACGACCATCAGCATCGTCGAGGAGAGCGAGTCGACCCGCAGCGCGAAGTCGACGTTGAAATTCGCGATCGCGTTCCCGACGTGACCGAGCCCCGACGGGATCCATTCGTAGTACGAGTGCTGCCACGGATGTCCCGCGCTCTGGATCACGATCCACGTCGCGATGAGCGCGGAGAGCCCGGTGCTGCCGATGGCGAAGAGGTTCGTCAGGGTCTTGCTCTTCGGCGTGAGCGGCCACCAGAACGCGCGCACGCCGTTGATCAGCGCGCCGAGCGCGGGAAGAAGGACGACCAGCAGCAGCGCGCTAGGCATGCGCTTCACCCATGCAGCGACCTCACTTCGTCCACGTTCACGGTGCTCCGCAGCCGGTACAACTGAATGATGATTGCCAGTCCGACCGCCGCTTCGCCCGCGGCGACGGTGATCACGAAGACGGTGAAGACCTGTCCCTGCAGGTCGGCCAGCCGGTGCGAGAAGGCGACGAGGTTGATGTTGACGGCGTTGAGCATCAGCTCGATCGACATCAGCACCACGATCATGTTGCGGCGCGCGACGACGCCGACCAGGCCGATCGCGAACAGCGTCGCGGAGAGCATCAGATATTGAGCCGTGCTAGGCACTGAGCGCCTCCTTCGGAGGCGAATTGAAAACTGAAAATTGAAAATTGAGAATGAAGCCCTCTTTTCCAATTTTCAATTTTGCATTTTCAATTTGCGTTTTACGCACTGAGCAGCTCCTTCACTTCCTTCTCCGTCTCCACGCGCTCGAGCATGTAGTCCGGCGCGGTCTCTTCTTCGACCGCGGACAGCTCCCGCTTTCCGATCACGATCGCGCCGATCATCGCCACGAGCAGGAAGAGCGAGATCACTTCGAACGGGACGAGGTAGTCGCGATACAGCGCCATCCCCACCGCCTCGGCGTTCCGGTTCTCCCTCGCGCGCGTGCGCCGCACGAGCTTGTTCGGATCGGTCGGATGTTCGGCGAGGTACGTCTCTTTGACGGTGGTCAGCTTCTTCGCCGCGCCGGGCGCTTCATCGTGATACGCGCCGGTGCGGACGACCGTGAAGAACAGGAGGAAGATCGCCACGCCGACGGCAACGCCGCCGAGGGTGTACTTCGTCGTCATTCGCTCCTCGGGGAGATGCCGGTAGTTGATCAGCATCACGACGAAGAGGAAGAGCACCATGATCCCGCCCGCGTACACGAGCACCTGCACCGCCGCGACGAACTCCGCGGCCTTGATCACGAAGAGGATCGCCACGCAGAGAAACGTGAGCAGCAGGAAAAGCGCGGAGTGCACCGGGTTGCGCATCATGACCACCAGGAACGACGCCGCCACGGCGATCGTCCCGACGATCATGAACACCAGCAGCGGCGCGTTCGAGATGAGCTCGTCCATCTACTCGACGCCTCCCGTCGCAACCGGCGCGCAGCGCCGGTCTCGGAGTGCGGTGGCGCAAGCCACCGCTCTGGAACGCGGCGGCATCCCCGCCGCGTGTGGCAGCGTTGCTGCCACGTTTGAGAGCGGCGATTGGCGTCGCCGCACTCCTAGACGCTTCGCATTCACTCGACGCCTCCGGTGATCTGCTTCTGTCCTTCGATGGCTTTCGAGTCGTCCTCGGGGAGCCCCGTGTACTTCGGACGGTCGTCCCAGTACTCGAGCTCCTGCATGTTGAAGTAGAGATCGTTGCGGTCGTACGTCGCGAGCTCGTACGTCTTCGTCGTCAGCCAGATCGATTTCGGTTTCGTGGGACACGCTTCTTCGCAGAGCGAGCAGAACATGCAACGCTTCACGTCGATGTCGTAGCGGTCGAGGACTTTGACTTTCTTCTTCTTCCCGCCCTCTTCGATGATGTCGTCGTGGACGTCGATGTAGATGATGTCGATCGGACAGGCCACCGCGCAGAGCTTGCAGGCGATGCAGCGGTCATACGAGAACTTGAACATGCCTCGGAAGCGATCGGTCGGCTCCATCCGCTCTTCGGGATAGCGGATCGTCACCTTCGGCTTGAACAGCTCGCGCAGCGTGGTCTTCAGGCCCTCGAGCAGGTCGAGCACCAGGAACTTCTCCGACCACTTCTGCTTTTGATACTCAACTAGCATGGGCCACCTTCCGCGACTCGATGCGGCGCGGCTTGAACAGATAGAACGCCGCCGCGGCGATCGTGATGATGCCGATCCAGTACATCAGCCGCTCCTGGCCGGCGAGGATGAAGATGCCGGTGACGAAGATGTTCCCCAGTGCGAGCGGGATCATCCACTTCCATCCGAGGTCCATGAGCTGATCGAAGCGGAACCGGGGGAACGTGGCCCGGAACCAGACGTAGAAGAGCATGAACATCATGACCTTCGTCGTGAAGATCAGCGTGCCGAGGAGGCCGCCCATGAATCCCATCTTCGCCAGCACGTCGGTGGTGAGGCCGATGCCGAACATGCCCAGCGTCCAGCCGCCGAAAAAGAGCGTCACGATGAGGCAGGAGTTGACGAGCATCATCGAGAACTCGGCGAGCATGAAGAACGCGAACTTCATCGCCGAATACTCGGTGTGATATCCGGCCACGAGCTCCGATTCGGCTTCCGGCAAATCGAACGGCGTACGGTTGTTCTCCGCGTTCATGGCGACAAGGAAAATGAAACAGGCCAGGATCTGCGGGAGGAAGTTCCAGGCGTTGACTTCCTGGTAGCGGACGATGGTGACGAGATCGAGACTGCCGCAGATCATCAGCACGCCGACGATCGAGAGTCCGAATGGCACTTCGTACGACACCATCTGCGCCGCGGAGCGGAGGCCGCCCATCAATGAATACTTGTTGTTCGAGGCCCAGCCGCCGAGGATGATGCCGTACACGCCGGTCGATGTGAGCGCGAGGATCAGCAGCAGGCCGACGTTCACGCGCGTGACGGTGAAGGTCGGCGGCGGTCCGAACGGGATCAGGCAGAAGACGACGAACGCCGGGATGAGCGGCAGCATCGGCCCGAGGTAGTACGCCACCTTCTCCGCGCTCGACGGAACGATGTCTTCCTTCAAAAGGAACTTGACCGGATCGGCGATGATCTGCAGCAGGCCTTTGTAGCCGACGCGATTCGGTCCGAGGCGGGCCTGGAAGAGACCGAGCAGGCGGCGCTCGATCCAGTTCATCGCCGCGACGATCACCTGCACGATGATGAACGCGACCAGGAACTTGATCACCGGCCAGCCGAGGTAGTGCATGAGGGGTGTGTTCATCGCAGCACCTCGGTGGTTGGAATTGAAAATTGAAAATTGAAAATTGAAAAAGCCCCAACGCCGCGGCTCTCTTTTTCAATTTTCAATTTTCCAATTTTCAATTTCGCGGCCGCGGTCATCGATCAACCTCCCCTAACACGATATCGATGGTTCCAATCAAAGCCACCAGATCGGACACGAGATGGCCGCGGGCCAGCGCCGGCAGCGCCTGAAGGTTCACGAAGCTCGGCGGGCGCACGTGGCAGCGATAGGCGTTCTGCGTTTTTCCGTCGCTCACGATGTAGTACCCGAGCTCCCCTTTCGGCGCCTCGATGGAGTGATAGACCTCCCCTTCCGGCGGGCGAATGACTTTCGAGATCTTCGCCTTGATGTCGCCGGGAGTCGTTTGGCGGATCAGCGGGATGCACTGTTTGAGAATACGGTTCGACTGCCGCATCTCGGCCATGCGCACGAGGTAGCGATCGTACGTGTCGCCGTTCTTTCCGATGGGGATGTCGAACTGCAACTCAGGATAGATCTCGTACGGCTGCGCGCGACGCAAATCCCATTCGACGCCCGAGCCGCGCAGCGGCGGTCCGGTGATGCCCCAGTCGATCGCGTCTTCGGGCGAGATCACGCCGATGCCGACGGTGCGCCGCTTCCAGATGCGGTTCGTCGTCAGCAGCGACTCGTATTCGTCGACCGCCGCGTCGAACTTCGCGCAGAACGCCTCGATGTCCTCGAGCCAGCCGTGCGGCACGTCTTCCGGCATGCCGCCGATGCGCATGCAGTTGAGCGTGAGCCGCGCGCCGCAGTAGGCCTCGAAGAGATCGAGGATCTGTTCGCGCTCGCGGAAGCAGTAGAAGAACGGCGTCATCGCGCCGATGTCGATGGCATGCGTGGCGAGCCAGAGAAGGTGGGACGAGATGCGTTGCAGCTCGCTGAGGATCACGCGCAGGATCTGCGCGCGCCGCGGGATCATCTTCGTCACGCCCAGGATCTTCTCGACTGCTTCGACGAAGCCGAGGTTGTTGGTGGCGGAGGCGACGTAGTCCATGCGGTCCGTGTGCGGAATGCACTGCGGATACGCCATGTGCTCGAAGAGCTTCTCCGTCCCTCGATGAAGGTAGCCGATGATCGGCTTCGCTTCGATGATCCGCTCGCCGTCGACCTTGAGCAGCACGCGCAGCACGCCGTGCGTCGACGGATGCTGAGGGCCGAAGTTGATCTCCATTTCGTGGACGTCAAACATTCGGCCGCCCTCCGCCCGGTTGCGCGGTTGCGCGGTTGCGCGGTTGCGCGGTCTGGTTGCCTGGTTGCCCGGTTGCCCGGTTGCCCAGTTTCCCGGTGCCGGGGAACCGGGGAACCGGGTAACCGCGTAACCGCGTAACCGCGCACCCGCTCATTCGCCTTCCTCCGCCTCGGGCGCCGCGGGCGCCGCCGCCGCCACCGGCTTCGGCGCGGGTTTCGGGGCCGGCGCGGGCGGTTTCGGTGCGCCTCCGACTTGGGCGAGCGGCCATGTGCCGTACTTTTTCCATTCGCCTTTGTACACGTTCACGTCGTTCGCGGGCTTTCCCGTCGATCCCGCTTTCGGACCGCCGCCTTCGGGGAAGACCTCGGGATAGATGCGCGCGCCGGTGTCGATGCCGCGGATCGGGAAGTCTTTGCGCAGCGGATGGCCGTTGAAACCTTCCCACATCAGGATGCGCTCGAGATTCGGATGGCCGGAGAACTGAATGCCGAGCATGTCGAACGTCTCGCGCTCGTGCCAGTTCGCGGTCTTCCACACGGAGGTCACGGAAGGGATCGGACTCTTCTCGTCGGTCCAGACGCGCAGGCGCACGCGCGCGTTCTTCTGGAACGAGTAGAGCGTGTACGCGACGCTGAAGCGAAGGCCGGTGTGATTCGGGAACTTCGAGTAGTCGACTCCCGCGAGATCGACGAGATAGACGAAGCCGTCATCCTTGAACGCGCGGCAGACTTCGACGATGCGGTCGCGGTCGACGAAGAGCGTGATCTCTCCCACGAATTCTTTCGCGTCGAGGATCGCGTCGTCCGCGCGCGAGACCGCGGACGCGACGAGCGGATCGCGCTTGATCTCGTCGACGCTCTTCGGCGGCGGCGCCGCGGGTGCGGCGGCCGCCGGAGCCGCGGGCGGCGGAGTGGTCGGAGGGAGCTCGGACATGAATGTCTCAGGCGCCGCTGAACGGCTTCCCCGCCTCCTCCATCAAGAGTTTGAGCATATCGAGCGTCTCCGTCTCACCCGGAACGCAAAGCGAAATGTCGTCGGTCTCGCCGGTGGCGATCGCGTGTGCGTACCCTTCGCAATCCCATCCGCACGCGCCGCAATCGGTCTGGGCCATCGCCGCGAAGAGCTTCGTCTCCAGATTCCCGCCCATCTCCTTCGCCAGCTGCATCCGCTCGACGAGCATGAGGTCTTCGCGATGGAACGGAACGGCGGGCGATGCGCCGTCGGCGGCGGATTCGGGAACGACTTCCGGCGCCGCGGCCTGCTGGATCTCCGCCTGCGTGACTTCCCCTTCCGCCGCCTCCCCGGCCACCGCGACCGCGGCCGGCGCGGGTGCAGCCTTCGGCGCCGCGGGAGGCGCGGGCGCGCGCTTCACGCCGGAGACCGGCGCCTGCTTGAGCTGCGCGGCCTGTTCCGCGCGCAACGCCGGACCTTCGTGCTGCGGCCGCAGCGCGTCGCGCACCGCAGCGCGCGCGAAGTCGTACGCCTCGCCGCCTTTGCGGAGGACGTGCATCTTCTCGATCTTCTTCTGCAGCTCCATCAATCCCCAGATCAGCGCTTCCGGACGCGGGGGACATCCGGGGATGTAGACGTCCACCGGAATCAGACGGTCGACGCCCTGTGTGACCGCATACGTGTCATACGGTCCGCCGCAGGTCGCGCACGATCCCATCGCGATCACCCACTTCGGGTCGGGCATCTGATCCCACAAGCGGCGGACGATCGGCGCCATTTTCTCGGTGACGGTGCCGGAGACGATCATCAGGTCCGCCTGGCGCGGCGTCGCGCGAAACACTTCCGCGCCGAAGCGGGCCATGTCATGGCGAGGATCGAGGACGGCCATCATCTCGATGGCGCAGCAGGCCAGCCCGAACTGCATCGGCCAGAGGGAGGATTTGCGAGCCCAATTGAAAAACTTGTCGACCGTCGTGGTGAGAACGTTCTCGTCGAACCGGCTCTCGATCAGACCCATGAGAGGACCTTCCTCTTCCACGCGTAGAAGTACCCGATCAGGAGAATCGCAAGGAAGATTGCCATCTCGACAGCTCCGAACCATCCGAGCTGTTTGAACCGGATCGCCCACGGGAAGAGGAACACCGTCTCCACATCGAACACGATGAAGAGCACCGCGATCAGGAAGTAGCGGACGGAGAAGCGGTGATCGAAAGCGGTGGAGGTGGGAGCGATCCCGCACTCGTACGGCTCCAGTTTCACCTTCCCCGGCCGCGATGCACGGATCAGCGGCGTGATGATGAAAAGGGTCAATACTGGTACCGAGATTACGATGAGCGCGGCGACCAGCAGCACCGAATAGTTAGCCATCTTTTCACTCGCCTCAGCGGGACCGCGGTCATTCTAAACGGCGCGACCGCAGAGTCAACTAAAACAGCTTCTTCTGGAAAGCCGGCACGGCCGGCAGCGTTGATTGGCCAAGCCTCGGGCACGAGAGTCGCCAATTCCAACGTTGACCTTTAGAACAGCTTCTTCTGGAAAGACCATCCTTCGCGCGGCACGCCCCTCCCCTGCACGAGCACCCGCAAGTCCTCTCCGATGCCGTCCGGCAGGACCAGGCGGCGGGCGTCGTCGCGTGCCTGCCGAGCGTCGAGGGCAGAGCGCAGAGCGCGGAGCGCAGAAGGATCGTCTCCACTGCCTTCCGCTCCACTGCCCTCCGCGCTCTGCGCTCTGCCCTCTGGCGCGAACAGCTCGTGATCCGTGACTCCAATCGCCAGGAGAAACTTCGCCAGGCGATCGAAATAGAGAGTAGATGCGCCGCGACGCTCGCCCGCGCGCTCGAGGTCGGTGAAGTTGATGTGCGCGGTGAGATCCTGCTCGCCCGGATTGGCGAGCAGGTCGCGCGTCACGCGCTGGCTCGCATACGCGGCCGCGGTGCCGAAGCGGCGCACGCGCGAGTGGAAGAGCTTGTCCTGCGGAAAGCCATAATCAATGGTGACGATGAGACCGCGCTCGAAAAAACGGAGCACGTCGTCGTAGAACGCTTCCCACTCGAGCGACACATCCGCGAACTGCCCATCCTGCAACTCGATGCCGCGCGCGGCGAAGTAGTCTTCATAGGGAGGCGGCGCCTCGTGCTCGACCCAGTCGAGCGCGCCGTCGCGCTCGGTCACCCACAACTCGTGCAGATGCTCTCCGCGCTGCACGAGGCGGGCGAAGGGAAGGGCGTCATGGAGCTCGTTACTGATGATGAAGTGGGCGCCGTCGCGCGGAAGTTGATCGATGGTCGTGAGAAATGTTGCGCGGTTGCGCGGTGGCGCGGCGCGCGAGAGCGACCGGTCGACTCCAAAAAATCTTGCGCGCTCATCGCCGATTTCATCGGCTAAAGCGTTGATAAGGCTGCCGTCGCCGCAGCCGATGTCCACGATCGAGTACAGCCCGCCCTCGCTGCGGCTCATGAATTCGAGGACGAGCTTGCCGATTCCGTACGAAAAAACCGGACTCAGCGCCGGCGCGGTGATGTAATCGGCGGTCTTTCCGACCGGGTTTTCACCCCGCGCGTAGTATCCGAACTCGGGGTGGTAGAGCGCGATCTCGACGAAGTCGCGAAACGATAAGTCTCCGTAACTCAATAGATTGCGAAGGACGTCGCCG
>Ga0105242_10001122_pt1 | contig 21087 bp, 20 predicted proteins | sample KBSM24metaG_FD_81521 | JGI IMG/M metagenome (GOLD analysis project Ga0105242, IMG submission 81521) | Miscanthus rhizosphere microbial communities from Kellogg Biological Station, Michigan, USA - KBS M2-4 metaG | ecosystem: Host-associated > Plants > Roots > Rhizosphere > Soil | place... | reverse complement strand
ACAACAGTTTACAACGGCCCATGATCAATTTTAAATATTTTTATATGCGAGGATTGAGGCAGGCTTACGATTTGAACAAAATGGCCGCCCTATCTGAACTTGTGACTCAGCGAACTTGGGCGGCTATTTTGTCCAAACTCCAGTTCCTTAGCCTAAACTGAAATGCCAAAATAGATGGTCTGGAATGATTGCTATGAGAATGCTGATTCTTTCAAAACTCTTAACTTCTTTAAACATGTATGTTTCTACCTTTCTGGTTTTTTTATCTCTTCACACTTTTTGTGCTGCAGCATCTACACTTTATGTCGCAAATAGAGACTCGACTAGCGTTTCGGTGATCGATACGGCGACAAATAGCGTCATAGCGACAGTTACAGTGCAAGCCCCCCCCCAATGCCTTGCAATCACATCTGATGGCACAAGGGTCTATGTCACATGTGCATCGGCGAATCCCACGGATGGTGTTTCTGTGATCGATACGGCAACAAATAGCGTGATCGCGACAATTTTAATACCGGGCGACGTCTTCCCTCAACCCCTTGTCATCACACCCGATAACGCAAGCGTCTATGTTGAAAATATCTTTGCGGATACTGTCTCTGTGATCGATACGGCAACAAATAGCGTGATTGCGACAGTTGCAGTGGGGTCACTGGGGACCTCCGTTCAATTCCTTGCAATCACACCCGATGGCACAAGGGTCTATGTCGCAAATCAACTCTCAGATAACGTCTCTGTAATCGATACGGCAACCAATAGCGTTATAGCAACAATTACAGTAGGAGACGCCCCTCGATTCCTTGCAAGTACACCCGATGGTGCAAGAGTCTATGTCGTAAATAGAAACTCGTCTGACGTCTCGGTGATCGATACGGCGACAAATAGCGTAGCGACAGTTGTAGTGGGATCCTTCCCTCAATCTTTTGTAAGCACACCGGATGGCACAAGGATCTATGTCGCATGCTCAGGTATGCCTAGCCTTGTCTCTGTGATCGATACAGCGACAAACAGCGTGATTGCGACAGTTGTAGTGGGATCCTCCTCTCAATTCCTTACAATCACACCGGATGGCACGAGAGTCTACGTCGCAAATACGGACTCAGATAACGTCTCTGTGGTCGATACAGAAACAAATAGCGTGATTGCGACAGTTGCAGTAGGAGACTTAGGAGCCACTGGTATTCAATTCCGTGCTATTACATCTGATAACACACGAGTCTATGTCGCAAATAGAGACTCGAGCAGCGTCTCAGTGATCGATACGACGACAAATAGCGTCATAGCGACAGTTGCAGTGGGAGCGTTCCCGCATTTTCTTGCACTACCTCCATCTCCATCGTCATCTTTAGAGGTCACGGCAGCCATAAAGAATGCGCGCGGTTTTGGGATCCGATTTACCTATTACAAACTCTCTTGGAATCCATCTCCGGAAGCGACTAGTTACACGATTTTCCGTAATGGCATGTTTCTTTCACAAACTCAATCGACGCACTATTCAGATATTGCAATTGATCCTAGCCAAGTCTATACTTATGAAGTCACCGCGTATGATTCTACGACACAAATCGGCTCAGGCCAAGTACAAATAGGTCCTTTATGAGAAAAATTGTATGCTCATCATTAGGTGTGGCTATATTATTTAGCGTCTATGCTCATTCTATTTTTGCTGCAGAACCAACCACTCCTCCTCATCACACAACTCAGCCTCTCCCTCCTGACTCAGCTATTTTTTCCTCGCTGAAAGAGAACGCAGAACAATCAGACGAGATCGTCGACCCAATTTGCAATGAGAATAAAGAGAGCACAGAACAATCAGACGAGATCGTCGACCCAACTCGCAATGAGAATTTAGAAAAAAAGAATTTCAATTCGATAATTATTGAATTTCGCGCCAGTTATTTTAGGCCTTTTTCTAAAACATCTAGAAAATTAATCCATGGAGGCGGGGGTGTTGATTATGGCCTGGCAACTACGATACCGGTCTGGAAAGGATTGAATATTTGGGGAGGAGTCGATTATTTTGCCAAAGGTGGCACCATGATAGGCATTAACCGCTCAGTGCACATCACTATGGTCCCCATTACCTTGGGTCTTAAATACATTTATTACTTTAACCGATTCTATGGCCTTTATGCCGGCGCTGCGGGTAAGTACTATTTTGTCGAGGTCATCAATCGAGTGCATCCCATGTATAAAACAACGCATCGCAATGGCCTGGGCAGTGTGGTTGAGGTGGGGAATGTAATCTGCATCCAATCGTTCGTGATTGATGTTTTCTCTAGCTGGAGCTTTAAAACAATAGATGGCCCCCATCAGCTTCCCCCTAATGCCACATCATCTCACATCAATGTAGGCGGGTGGAATATAGGTATGGGAGTGGGTTATAAGTTTTAGACAGAGGGAATTGCAAAACTAGCGACCAAAAAGTGGATTTTTTGGTCGCTAGTTTTGCAATTCCCTCAATGGTATTAGAGACTGTTAACGGATTCACTTTCTATCGATTTTTAGGTTCTTTTGAGCCGATTTTCGATTCAATACTTGGGGACAATATCGACAATAGTATATGGCCCCCAAATCTTGAAGTCGAAAAGCGGCCAAAATAATCCGAAAACTCGACGAAACGAGAATCCGTTAACAGTCTCTTAAATCAGCAAAAGAGCGGGATTCTCTAAGTACTTTTGCACCGACTTGAGAAATTTCGCAGCATCGGCCCCGTCAACAACGCGGTGGTCGGCAGAAAGGACAAGTCCCATCTTCTTGCCCACAACGACTTGGCCGTTTTTGACTCGAGGAGCGTCCTCGATGCCGCCTACTGCTAAAATACAGGATTGGGGAGGATTAATGATGGCGCAAAAATCCGTTACACCGAACATTCCCATGTTCGAAATCGTAAAGGATCCACCTTTGTACTCCTCAGGCTGTAGTTTTCCTATCTTGGCCCGAGATGCGAGTTCCTTGACTTCGGCGGAAATTTCACCCAGATTCTTGTAATCGGCGTGGCGTACGATTGGGGTAATCAGGCCCGTTTCGACTGTAACAGCCACTGAAATATCGATCGTTTTGAAGAGAATGATGGACTGGGTGACAGAATTGAACCCGCTGTTGGCAACAGGATGATCGCGCAGTGCAAGGGCGACAGCGCGGATGGCAAAATCGTTGTAGGTGACCTTCAGGTTGCCGTTTTTCAACTGTTCTCTGGCCTCGACGATCGGTCCTGCATCGATCTCCTGACGGACATAGATATGGGGGATAAAAGTCTTTGCTTGACTCAAGCGCTGGGCGATGACTTTCCGCATTGGCGTCAAAGGTACTTCTTCATAGGTACCGGGAGCGACTTGCGGCAAGCTTCTCTCACCGAAGGTAACAGTCTGGGCCGGCAGGCCAAGATCGAGATCGCGGCTGGTGACTCTCCCTGCGGGTCCCGATCCCTTAACCGTAGTGAGGTCGATCCCTTTTTCCTTCGCAAGCTTTTTAGCTAATGGAGAAGCCCGAGTGCGCAATGATGGCGCTTCGGTGGGAAATTCAAATTCGTAGGTTTCCAGAGGTGGCTCAGGAAGAAAAGCGGGTTGCTGCATGTGGCCTGACGCAGGTGTGGATGGAGCTGCGGACGTCGGTGAGGCAACGGCTTGAGGTTTGGCTTCTTTTACAGCCGGTTGAGCCGGGGCGATCCCCTCAGGCACATAGCGATCGATGCTCTCATCGGCTTTTTCCGTGAAAACGGCGATCGGCTGGTTGACTTGCGCGAGTTTCCCTTCATTGACGAGGATCTTGCGAAGGTACCCAGGATCTAGGGCATTGTACTCGATGGTGGCCTTATCCGTTGCGACCTCCACAAGAAGCTCTCCTGAAGCAACCTTGTCGCCTACTTTCTTGTGCCATTTCGCGATAGTCCCCTCTTCCATGGTAGGGGAAAGTTTTGGCATCGTCACAGTAAAAGGCATAATACAAACCTCGCATGCGCCAGTATGATCGATTTTGAAAACTAGCGCAAGACTTCTGTTAAGGCAGCCAGTATCCGGTCCGTGTTGGGAATGGTTTCCTTTTCCAAGACCTTGGAATAGGGCATGGGAGTTTCCCTCTGGCAGACACGGACTAATGGGGCGTCAAGGTCGTCGAAGCAGTGCTGCTGAATCTGGAAACCGACTTCGGCTGAAATCCCAGAAAAAATATGCCCCTCTTCGACCAGAACGCAGCGGTGGGTTTTACGGACCGAAGAGGCGACAGTGGCGATATCAAGAGGCTTGATCGTCCTGAGATCGATGATCTCGACTGAAATCCCCTTTTTGGCGAGGATGTCGGACGCTTCGCGGCAGAATTTGAGCATCCGGCAATAAGAGACGAGAGTGACGTGCCGCCCTTCCTTGATGACTTTGGCCTTGCCGATGGGAACGAGAAACTCCTCCGTAGGGATTTCCATCTTTTCGCCATAATCGAGTTCGTTTTCGAGAAAGATCACCGGATTGTTGGCGCGAATGGCGGATTTGAGAAGCCCTTTGGCATCATAGGAATTGCTCGGAGAAATCACGATAAAACCGGGCAGATTGCCGTAGATCGATTCGACGCAGTGGGAATGTTGGCAGGATACTTGCGCCGCGGCGCCGTTTGGCCCCCGGAATACGATCGGAACGCTGTACCTGCCTCCGGACATGTAATAAGCCTTGCAGGCATTCGAAATCAACTGGTCGGCCGCCACAAAGGAAAAATTCCAACTCATGAATTCAACAATCGGCAGAAGTCCCGTCTGGGCGGCTCCGATGGCGAGTCCGGCAAAGCCGTTTTCGGAGATCGGGGTATCGATGATCCTCTCAGGACCCCATTTGGCAAGCATGCCTTTGGTCACTTTATAAGCGCCATTGTACTCGGCCACTTCCTCGCCTATGATGAAAATGCGGGAGTCCCGAGCCATCTCTTCGTCCATGGCCTGGCGGAGGGCTTCGCGGATTTCGACAATCTGGGTTCCCATTAGATCTTCTCCTGAGGAGCAAAAACGCCTTCTTCCAACGTGATGGGATCGGGCCAAGGGCTTTCATCGGCAAATTTCATTGCGGCGATCATGATATCGCGCGCTTCCTTATCCATGGCTGCGCATTCCTCTTCAGTCAGGATCTCTTCCTCGAGAAGGACAGATTTAAGCCGGAAAAGCGGATCCTTCTCCATAGTTTCTTTCAGGGCTTCTTTGGAACGGTAAAGGCCCGGATCGGAGATCGAATGGCCCCGAAAGCGCTCGGTTACTGCTTCGATCAGGATCGGCCGGGATGTGCGAATGCATTCGTTCAAAGCGTCTTTGAATCCGGCGTAGCAGTTGAAAAAATCGAGTCCATCGAACGTATAAGATTTGATCCCGTAAGCTTTCGCAAAATGTTCAGCGATTGGCTTTACGCATACCGCCCGGGAAGCCGCCGTACCCATTCCCCATTGATTATTCTCGATCACGCAGATGAGGGGCAAGTTCCAGAGAGCGGCGAGGTTCAACGATTCGTGAAAAGCCCCTTGGACGGAGGCTCCTTCACCGAGAAAACATAAAGATACCAGTCCCTTTTGTTTCAAATATTTAATGGTGAACGCCGCGCCGCTAGCGATTGGAATATGGCCGCCTACGATCGCCAACCCCCCTAACATCCTGTCTGCATACATGTGCATGGACCCACCGAGGCCTTTCGCGATTCCGGTGGAGCGGCCATACAATTCAGCCATCATGGCATTAGGGCTTGCGCCTAGGAGGAGCGCCAGGGCATGGCAACGATAGGTCGTTGTATACCAATGATCGCGCCCGCACGCTGCAATGCAGGCAGTTTGGATCGCTTCCTGGCCGGCATAAGAATGATAAAAGCCTCCTACCTTCCCTTGCTGATAAGCGGCCTCCCCTCTCTGTTCGAAATTGCGTATGAGGAACATCTGACGCAAAACGTCCTTGAGAAGGTTCTGATCAATCGAAGAAAGAAGCTTATGGAAATCGGCTTGAAAAAAATGGTACGGTTCTTTCGACATCGGCTCGCCCCTGGCTTAATCATAGCTTAGGTTTAGTACCATTGTCAATACGGCCCTTTATCGGACCCGCCCATCATAGGCAGCCCCGACCCATGGTTGGGGACGATATGAGGATTGTTCGTCACGGGCACTGTATGAAGGTTATCGTCGTCGTTAAAGGTCTGAAAACAACCGGTTAACGCCAAAAGCGAAATCAGAACACATCGTTTCATCTTTACTCCGTAGAGAACCTATTCGATATTCAGGTGGGGGTAGGTTCAAGCTTGAGCCAGCATACCCGATTGGAGAGAAAAATTGAAGAAAAAGTCCAAATCGGTTTACATGATGCAACTGATTTTTATGAATAAGAGAGCTATTTTCTACGATACCGAGACAACGGGCACTAGACCGGGCAAAGATCGGGTGATCGAAATCGCCGCTTACGATCCCGGAAAAGAGACAGGAGAGGCAAAAAGTTTTTGCACTTTGACCTATCCCGACTGCCCCATTCCCCTCGAATCGACGACAATCACCGGCATCACGGACGAGATGGTTGCGAATGCTCCTCCTATCCGGGAAGCTCTCACTGCTTTTCTCGAGTTTTGTGCGGGCGACGCGGTCTTGATCGCCCATAATAACGACGCCTTCGACAAGCTTTTTTTAGAAGCCGAATTCCAGCGGGCTGGGCTGAAAATGCCGGAGTGGACTTATATAGATACCCTCAAATGGTCTCGGAAATACCGCTCGGATCTGCCCCGACATAGCCTCCAATCGCTGCGCGAAGTCTATGGGATCGCTTCAAACCAAGCTCATCGGGCGCTCGACGACTGTATCGTCCTCCACCAAGTCTTCAGCCGGATGGTCGACGACCTCACCTTAAGCCAAATCATAGACCTCCTATCGAAAACGCCTAAAATAGTCCGGATGCCCTTCGGCAAACACGCCGGAAAAAATTTAAGCGAAGTTCCGAAAGATTACATTGCCTGGCTGGCCGGGAACGGCGCTCTGGACAAGCCGGAAAACGCTCTCCTTCGCGAAACGTTTCAAAAACTGGGACGCCTCCCATGAATATCGCCGTGATCGGATGCGGTTATATTGGATCTTCCGCAGCGGCCATTTGGAGCAAACGCGGCGAACACGTTACCGCCACTACAAGAAGCCCGAAAAAACTCGACCAGCTTGCCAAAGTCTCCCAAAAAAGCCTGATCATCCGAGGCCAAGACGAAGATGAGTTCGTTCCCCTGATCGCCAATAATGAAGTGATTCTCGTAACGATTGCCGCCGATCACCCCGACCACTATGAGTCCGCCTATCTCAACACAGCCAAGATCTTTCGACATTTGGCCTTAGAAATGAATATGCCCCGTATCTTGATCTACACCAGCAGCACTACGGTATATGGGGACCACCATGGCCTATGGGTCGATGAGACCAGCGAACTTCGGCCCGCTTCAACAGCGGCAAAAATCCTTGCGGAAGCGGAAAAAACGTATCTATCTCTCGATGAACTCGGATGGTCGGTCTGCATCTTGCGGTTCGCTGAAATTTATGGACCTGGACGGGAGCTTTCGAAGCGGGTCAAAAATTTGAAAGAGCATGTCCTTCCAGGATCCGGAGACCACTATACAAATATGATCCATAAGGATGATTGCGCTGCCGCCATCGATTATGTTCTGCAGCATAAGCTCGAAGGGATCTTCAACGTTGCCGACGACGATCACCCCTCGCGTCGCGAACTCTACGATTCGATTGCCAAAAAGTTTCGTCTCCCCTCAGTGAAATGGGATCCGAGCCTGACAGGGCTTCACAATGGGAATAAACGGGTATCGAACCACAAGATCAAATCAGAGGGATTTGCCCTAAGCCATCCGACAAGAATCTTGAATTAGGAATATTTATTCTATTGTCTATTGAGATCGCGCAAGGTTTCTAAGTCATTACGCAAACTGATGTAATTCGATGATGTCTCTTCATCCATATAATCGTTGTAATCTTTACTCACTTTCATCGCATCTTTGTGCATCCCTTGCTTGTTCAGTTCAGAAATGGAGGATTTGATGACAGCCATTTGCTGGTTCATGACGTCCCTGAGATGCTCTTGCCGGCCTGGACTTTGAGATTGGTTGTATTCCTCTAAAGCGCTTAGAAATTTCGTAGAACTCGCATCGAGCTGCTTTTTGTAGGCATCGACCGTTGGCTCTTCTGGAACGGGATTCCCCTCTCCTATTTTCGTCATATTTCCCTCGTCTCCTGTTCCAATTTCAAACATCGAAGGGCCAACTTATCGAATTTTTTCATGAGAGCTGCCGTCTCATTTTTAAGCGGGCCTCCGATCGCACGCGAATATCGGATCGCATTTTTTCCATTCTTTTTCACTTCTTTCAAATCGGACAATATCGCAATTAGCGTTTTTCGAAGACCTTTATAATTTTTATCTTCCACAGGCGAGCCTATTTTTCAAATCTTCAATTGCTTGAGACAGCAGAATGCGCCCTTCGAGAAAGGGAGCAATCGATCCCTCTTCGATCTCTGCGAACTTGGAATGGGTCCGATGGCAAAGTTCTCTTTGGACAAAATGGCAGAAGAAATCGTTGAAAGCATGCTCCATGGCAATGATCCGATTGAGCTTCTTAAATCCGGCCAGGCAATCAGGATCTTGCAGCGCAGCACCGATTTTCGCCGCGATTGCTTTCCAAGGCTCCCTTTCTTGAAAATCGGTCTCTTCGACCCACTCTCCCTTTCCAATGGGAAGATTATGTAAAAAGGTTCTTTGCATCCCTCTTAACACTTCCAAAGTGCTTCTATGGGCCCCGATCCGGTTTTCAGCTAGGGCGAGAAGATCTTTGAGAAAATTGCGGACATGGTCTCTTCCATCGAAAAAAAAGCCTTTGTTCTCAGATACCACCTCTGAAAACGATTGATTTCCCCTGATGGCGACCCAATCGCCGCTTAACTGGACCAGGAGATGAAAATCCGCTGGAGAAAGAGCGGGAGGACAAAAAATCCGGATGGTTTTATCTTTCCCTTTTTGAATCAATGGAAGCACTTTCCCTTCAAAATAAAGTTGAACCGATATTTGCTCCAATTCCAAGACCGGCAGCCCTTTTTTCATCTGCATATCGATGAAACGGATCAGCCAGCCGATATCCGGACAGCAGAGATCGATCCCTTTTTTATCCCCTTCATGTGCTTTTGCCAAAGCGTGCAGATAGACAGCCCCTCCGATCGGACTGGTCAAGTAGGCTAAATAAAAATGGTGTCCGTTCTTATATTGCTCAATTTCTTGGGGACCTGGAGTGCTCGTGTTAAAAAGCCATTGCAGCAGCTCATGGCTGCCGATCTCTGAAAAGCTTGGCTCAGTCTGGCGGAAGGGCGGTTTGATCATAATTCCTTTTTCCAGAAAATGAAGCCCCATCGACCTGTTTCCCGACTGCGGGTGATACCATTTCGATTCGATATAGCCGTATTCTCCGATCGATGTCCACCTTGGATGAGGAGATGAAAATGCAATTGCCTCCACTCTGCTCTGCAATTCCTCAAATGAAGGATAGAAAGTGGGGATCTGCACAACTAAGTCGGAAGTGCGGAGGATTTCCAAAGCTTCCCCTTTGATCGAAGATACCGGACAATCATGATCGCAATAGATCAAATGGGTCTTTGCTCCCTTCGGAATGGGCGGAGATCCCAAAGACTTTGGAAATATAACGACCCAGCCGAGTTGAAGGTCGGCAAAACGGCGCCTAAGAACCTCGATCGCTTCCATGCCGGCGATATAGTCTCCCCAACCGTCGCCTATGATCCAAGAAAAGAGAGTGACTTTTGACGCTTCAGGAATCGACATTTCCGAATAGAGCCGGAACACCGCTTGTTCGACCGCGAGAAGCTTCAAAGTCGGCAAATGGGTGAACTTCTTCTTCAGATGCGACTCTGCAGGCCTATCGCGTCTGTACAGGCGCGGCAAGCCCCGATAAATGCGGATCCGATCTTCTTTGGCGTCTTTTGCAGAAAATGCCTCGATCAGCTTTTTTTCAAGATTCAGCGGCCCGCGCGAATCAAAGAGATACTGGTAATTTTCGACGATCTCGTTCAAAGGCAGCTGCTCCTTGTTGGATGCCGGAGCTAAAGCATCGCTGATCGACTTTTGAAACGCCCTGAGTTCAGCATCCGCCGTTTCATCGAAACCTTCGACCGTGATTTTCTTAGCGACATCGCGCTTGATGAAATCGAGTAACTCCGCGTGGAAAGGACTGAGGTTTTGAGACATCGCCTTAGGGAAATAATCGATCTGACAGGGCTATGTCAATACTTTTTTTGTAAAAAAAAATTCCTTCTATAAAGATCGAGGAAGTACACTCCTTCAACTTGAAAACTATCGTATTTTGCCCTGCGGAAAAACTTGAAAAAGCTCCGGCGTTCGAGTTTTTTCAAGAGAAGTAGCGCCCTGAATTTGAACGAGCATCTCGTGCAATCTCAGTTCTTTAGGACTGGATCTAGTGAGCTTCCGGACAGGAAGAAACCGGCGGAAATTTCTTGCGAAATATGAAGTTTTATGATAAAATTATTATAAAAATAGAGTTTCTGATATGAACCAAATTGAAACAACCCCAAGTGATTTTTTAAATATCGTCAAACAATATAAAACGAACAATTGCGAGAGTGGTTATCTCGACAGTTTGTGCTATCACCCAAACGGATACAAAACAATCCAGGAACTATTCGACAAATTTCTCCAAAAACATAATCAATTTAACTCTTGCGTTTCTTATTCTAATGGTTATGATCAAGGACAATTCAACTTTATGAAATGTTCCACGACAGAAAATTTGAAGTTTTCTTTGTTACTATTTACAGAGAAGGATTCAGCTAAATTTGGCATGGTGATTGGAAATGAGCATCCAGCAGATCCATCGAAGATAGATTCTCAGAATGTTCTCGAAGGAATTGTTTGCGAGGACATAGACGACTGTAGTATCGGTCTATTATCATCCTTTCAATGTTACGGAACAGGCGCTCTCTCGGATTACATGCTAAATTGGAAGCCTTGGGAGCACTGCACGGATGAGACTAAGACAACCTGGTGGTGTGAAGAGAGAAACAAAGACATAATAAGCGCCGGCGGAAGCCCAGATGCTGACTGCTTCTGGGAAAGACGCTTCCATCCTCAAAGAACGCCAGCCAATCCAAAAGATCCCGCAAAGAATGTTCCTCCAATTTCTTCATCCCCTACACCTTCAGCTTCTAATCCTACATCCTCCTCTCAGGCCTTTAGCCCCGTGCCTTCACCTTTCTCCCAATCTTCCAGCCCCACACCTTCAGCACCCAATCCTTCGCCCTCCCCTCGCCCTCCCCTCAATCCTTCAACCCCTTTCCCATTTTTCGGAGTGTTAGGTCTAGCGTTGAGTGTTCGCGGCTTTTATCAAGCCTACACTGAGGGATGCAAAGTCTATGCACATCGCCAAGAAATTTCTCTTCGCAAAAAGCATCCGGACACTCAAAATGGATCAGCAGGGAAAGCCTTTGCTCATACAGGCGCTTCTATTCTCTGGGCCAGCTCAGCGCTCCTCCCACAATATTTTCTCCCATGTGCTCTGGGAGCTATTGGATTTGAGATGGGAGCGATTCATTTCGGAAAGAAAAAGCCAACAAAGTAAAAATGCCTGAAGTGGAACGGGTATAAAATTTTAGAAAAAATTCTCCTATTTTCAAGTTAGCGTCGCGGCTTCAGAGTGGTGGTAGATTTCCCAGAGGATTCGGAACGGAAAGCATCTCATCAAGCCGCCCATGAAGCCATTCGGCCTCTTTTGGCAAGAGAAGTACAGCGAATGATTAATCCACTTGAAAACTTTGGGCTTTTGCAGGAGGTGCCCTGCATTTGCTTCAGCGCTGAAGCAGCTAAGTATCAAATACTAGCATGCAATTGCATGTAACTCTCCTATATCCTACAGACCATACAGATCATCCACTTCCGATGATTCAGTCTGCCTGACCCATCTTGAACCGCATATCCGCCAAAATTCCGCCGTGGGATTTTGGCGGAATCCAGAGATAAATTCCCCTATTTTCCAAACAGTATTTAGAAATCCAGAAAACAACTCTCCTATTTTCCAATCGGCTTGCGGTTTAGAATAGGTTGCAGATGCTTCTATCTCCCTTATTTTTTCACTGGCCTCTCGTATATGCGTCTCATAATAGAGCTGGATACCATGAAACCATGTGTTTGTTACTCCATGTTTAAAATATTGAGCACGTGAAGCAATCGTTTCGTCAACCTGTTGATAATATTTCAAGGCTTCCGGCAAATTCTGTGAGACGCCTTCGATACCTTCCTTATAAATGTTGCCTAATTCCAAATATGCGGCAGGATTGGGAACTATTCCCTCTAGTGACCGTTTTAAATTCTCTATTCCTTTCTGCGTATTTTTTATCACTCCCTCACCTTTCAGGTATTTACGAGCTTTCCAGAAGTTCGGTGAGAATTCTTGAGACGCCGCTTGAATAAAAGGTTCAGCTGCTTTCACTTCGCCACTAAACCAAGTTTCTTGGAGACCCCCTCTCCGGGTACGGAAGGTACCTATCCGTTTGAACCCCATCACATGGCCTATACCGGCAAAAGAGTAAGCTGCCCTCCATTTCTGTTCTTGAATACACACACAAACAAACTTAAAAACCGCCTCAAATTGGAGATAAGATAAAGTTTTTTTTTCTCCTAGCTTGCTAACATACTCTCCGCTAAGTTTTGGAAAATCAAGTTTTTCTATCTTCTTGTTAAAAGCTAGAAAATGCGCGTCCAATACATCACTAAAAAATATACTTTTATAATACTTTAGGGCTTTCTTGGGGTCTTTTTCCAAGCCGCCAAGCCCATCTCGATACATATCCGCCAGTCGTAAGATTGCTTCCTGATGACCGCTCTTTGCGGCTTTTTCAAAATATTCTCTAGCCTTGATAACGTTTTCCTCAACACATTCGCCAAGCATATAATGGACGCCAACTGCAAAATTAGCATCTGGATCACCCTGAGAAGCCTGTTTTTCCAATATTTGTAAATTTGACATCTCAGGCGAGACAAGAGATTCCTCAAATCCTTCTGGTTTTGTCATATTTTTTAGTATACCCAAACAACTTGAAAAGTTATTTGGGTATAGCATTATCCCATGTGTGTCAGTAACATTCCTTTCGAAACCATACCCGTTCGTTACGAAATCCTGTTGATATTGCGTAGCAGGACAAATGGCGTTGACTTTACGGAATCGGGAAGAAGAACCGGTGTTGCCGTTAGAACTTGAGGGGGCGGTATTGGTGGTTTTCCCCTCCTGATGATTAAGTAAATATACCAAATATCCCGCAAAGACAGCTCCACCCACTAGCGCAATGCGTTTTGCGACCTTCGCCCAATTTACCTTCGATTGAGCAATAGTGCCTTTCGGTTGAGAGGGAGAGAGTGGGAAGTCTTTTCTATGTTGAGAGACAAGCGGGAAATCAAATCTATTCAAAATTTAGCTCCATTATTTCTCAAATTATAACAGATTCATTATTAAAAATGTATTACATTAAAAATTTTAATTGCTCTATGAAAAATCGACGAAGCAATCTTTACAGTACACTCCCCAGTACAGTACTAGCGCTTACATTCCCAAATTTTCAAGTCTCGTCGCGGCTTCAGAGTGGTGGTACGTTTCCCAGAGGATCCGGAACGGGATGCAAGTTTCAAGCAGCCCGGCCAGGGAGCCATCTCCGATTTTGCGTCCCCGTTCGAGAAAAATGATCCGGTCGGCATGCTCGATCGTAGAGAGGCGGTGGGCAATCAGGATCTGCGTAATCTCCCCTTCCAATTCCCGGATAGCCTGTTTGATATGGTTTTCAGAAATGGCGTCGAGCGAGGATGTCGCCTCATCCATGATCAGGATCGGCGCCTTTTTCACTAAAGCCCGCGCGATCGCAATGCGCTGCTGCTGTCCTCCGGACAGAGTTTTCCCCATTTCCGCTAGCAGCGTATCGTAATGCTTTGGCAATTCTGAAATGAACTCGTGTGCGTAGGCTTTGCGGGCAGCTTCTTCGATCTCTTCCTTCGAAAAACTTCTTCCGAAGGCAATGTTTTCCGCGACGGTGTCGAAAAAGAGAAACGGTCTTTGCGGGACGAACGCGATCTGGTCGCGGAGAGATCTTTGCGTCAGGGCATTGATCGGGATTCCATCGATCCTGATTTCCCCTTGTTGGATCTCATAGAGCCGGGGCAGGAGCTGCACCAAGGTCGATTTGCCCGCTCCCGTCGTTCCGACGACCGCCACAACCTCTCCCCTTTTTACCGTAAAACTCAGGTCCTTAAGAACCCAATCGTCCTTGTACTTGAACCAAACATGGTCGAATTCGATCAGGTTTTTAAACCCGGTCAAATGGATCGCCCCGTCCCGATCTTGGATCAGCGGCTTGAGGTTGAGTACCTCGAACATCCGTTCCGCGGCTACGACCCCTTTCTGAACGTTTGCGTTCTCTTCAGCGAATTTCTTCACGGGCTCATAGAACATATGGAGCAGGCCGCAAAACATGAGAAGCTGGCCGACCGTCATTCTGAGCGTATAAAGGCCGAAGAGGACAACGACGGCGAGGCAGCAAGTAGCGATCATGTGGAGAAGCGGGCGGGTCAAAAGCCCGTATTTGGCGCTTTTGCTTTCGAGAGCAGCCATCTGGTCGTTCTGCTCTTTGTACTTGCGAAGGGAAAATGCCTCCATCGCAAAAATCTTGACCGTCTGGATGCCTGCCAGAAAATCGAGGAGAACCGAAGTGAACGTCTCTTGGTTTTTCTGAAGTTGGCGCGTAATCCGCTTCACCTGCCGAGTTAAATAAACCACCGGGAATACGATCAGGGGAAGGCCGAGGAAGATGATCATCGAAAGCTGCCAGGAAAGATAGAAGCAGGCAAAAAGGGTAGAAACGAGGGTGAACGGGGTCTGCAGGTAATTGGTCAGGCAGGAATTCAGGGAAGAGGCGATCTGGCCCGCGTCGCCCACCGCTCTGGATGATAGGCTGCCTAAGTTCTGCTCCTGATAAAAACTCAAAGGAAGCGATTGGATGTGTTCGAAATATTGCTGTCTGAGGTCTCGCGTGATCCGGATCGATAAGAGCTGGGTTACATAGCGGGCGAAAAAGAGGGAGAGCGCTTTGAAAACGGCTACACAAGCCAAGATGCCGATCAGCAGAGAAAAATCCCTTTCGATATCGAAATGAGACGATACCTCGTGCATGACCCATCCCAATGGATTGGATTCTTTCTTTTGCGCGATATAGAGAGAGGCGTCGCGTTTCGTAATGACGCCATCGCCGTTCGAATCGATATCGGCCCAACGCCGATTGACATCCCGGATCGAGATCTTTTCTTTTACCTTCTTTCCATCGGGACTAAACAGAGTGAAGAAATCAGCACCCGAGTTGGCCATCAATCCAACGGAAAACATCTCGCATTGCGTAGCGATGGTCAGACAAAGCAAAGTGAAAAAGGTAAGGATGGCGAGCGTGAAATGACGGCTATTTCGGAGCGCCGCTTGCAAGAGCAGTTTCATGGGCTAAGAACCTATCTCAATAAAATTTTTCGTCGAGTTTTTGGATTATTTTGGCCGATTTTCGATCAAAACGCGAGGAGTTGTATCGACAGGAAGTATACAGCCCCTCGAATTTTGATCGAAAATTCGCTCAAAAGAACCGAAAAATCGACCGAAACTTTTTATTGAGATAGGTTCCCATCATTCTGAATCGTTTCAAATTTGCCCATTTTTCGGAATTTTTGGTAGCGATTTTCTAAAAGGAGATCCACTGGAACCGATTTTAATAATTCCCATTGATCTTTTATAAAAGTTTTCACGCTGAGACAAGCGGCTTTCGGATCGAAATGAGCCCCTCCAAGCGGTTCCGGAATCATCTTATCGACGATGCCGAGATCCAGCAGGTCTTCGACCTGCATCTTGAGAGCTTCTGCTGCCACGGCATTTTTCTTCGCGTCTTTCCAGAGAATTGAAGAACACCCTTCCGGAGAAATCACCGAATAATAGGCGTGTTCCATCATCCCCACGGAATCTCCCACTCCGATGCCAAGGGCGCCGCCTGAACATCCTTCGCCGATCACGACTACGATCACAGGCGTCGGCAAACGGGCCATTTCCCAGAGATTCTGCGCAATCGCCCATCCCTGTCCCCGCTCTTCGGCAGTCAGGCCGGGATAAGCGCCGGGAGTATCGATCAGCGTCACAACTGGAATTTGAAATTTTGCCGCAAGCCGCATGCAGCGCATCGCCTTGCGGTACCCTTCCGGGTGCATCATGCCGAAATTGCGGGAGATCCTGCTTTCCGTATCTTTCCCTTTTTCCTGGCCGATCACTAGGAATTTCTGCCCGTCGATTTTCCCCATTCCGCAGATGACCGCCCGATCGTCTTGGAAAGTGCGGTCGCCAAAAATTTCGACGAATTCCTCGCAGATGTTTTGAATGTAATCGATCGCATGAGGCCTCTGGGGATGTCGGCAGATGGCGACCCGGTCCCACGCTTTCAACTGCGAATAGACCGTTTTTTTCATCACTGCAAGTTTTTTTTCCAATCGGGCGAGTTCTTGGCTGGACCAAAGAGGATTGTCTTTATTCTGATCGATCAGTTTTTGCAGCGTCTGCTGCATCTCCACAATCGGCTTTTCGTGCGGCAGGACGGTCATAGATTCTTCTCTACCCCGGGAATTTTGGCGTCGCGGAAATCCTTGACGAGTTCGATCGTTGTCGGTTTCGTGATAACGATCGAAAAAATCTCTTCGATATCTTCGGCGGCAAGGCGGATGCAGCCGTCGCTATCGTATTTGCCGATTTTGCTCTTATCTTCCATCCATTGATGGGTTTCAGGGTCTTCGACCCAGGGTGCGCCGTGAAGGCCATACCCTTTGGCAGATTCCGTACATCCTTCAATCTCTTGGTCGAATGGGATCCAGCGGGTTCCGAAGACACGGACCATTTCGATCTGCTGGTCTTGAAAAAAGCCCAGAGTGCCCGGCTTATAAAGCGCAATCTTATCTCCTAGCGTATATTTGCCTGCCGGAGTCAAATAGCCCGACTTCCTTTTGGCTTCCGCTCGACCGATGCCGATCGGATACGTTTTCAACAAGACCCGTTCATTTTGATCCAGGTCGATGTAATAAAACCACATGCGGCAGCGCGACAAGTCGCCGACCATGTAAAATTGGACGTTCTTATCTTTCTTGAAGACATTGAACTTGTCGCCGGGAGAAATTTTCTGCGTTAAATAATCGAGTTTTTTATTCAGGCTGCGGGCGATGAAGTGGCGGGAGGTATTGTAATGGGAGGCGTAGTCGGCAATCCACGCCGGCCTGCCTTGGATCCATGGAACGCGGCTCGTGTAGGACACGGTTTCGACGATGGGAAGCTTCGATGAATCCGTTGCGTAAAGCTGACGGATCCGGTCAGCGTCAGGCAACCCGACGGCAGCGGCTAAAGGAACCTCTTGTTCCTGAGAGGGAGGCGCTGGAGCAGGCAAAGGCTGTACTTTGGCAAAAACCGGACTTGGCGCCGGAACCGATACTTGGTTCGAGATGGAGTTAGCTGCAGGCTTGGCAACAGGCTTCGCAGTAGGGAGGGCGATCTCCTGAACAATCTGAACCGGAGGAGCCTTTGATGCAGCCGCCTCTGTCTGCTCTGCAATTTCTAACTTTGTCAGCGAAGCAGGGCGTTTGAAATACCCGAGCAGGCCGATGCCTGTGAATAGAGCCAAGCCACCGATAAAGAAATACTTTGCAGCCGACACAGACGTCTCCCTCAAAGAAATGTTTACTCCCTATTATCGGCAAGAGTGGAGTATTTTGCAAGAATATCCACCCCGATTTTAATTAAAATGTTAACAATCACACAATCGATTAAAACAAACAGAAGACTTCGCATTTATTGCAATTTAACCTATCTTGTTGTGATATATACTTATTTCTTAAAAATAGAAAAAGCCATTTTGGCATTAACTGGATGGATTTCGAAGGCTACCAGATATTCGCAATTCCAATATCCTCCGCCTCCGGCAAGAGGGATCACTTCCATTTTTCCCGGGGTCAAGCTTTCGATACAAAGGCTGCCTCCGAACTGAATGGGCTTTGAACTGCCCTGATAGCGCTGCAGTGTTTTCGGCTTCAATTTTTCGCTGCCGATTTGGGCGCTGTCCGATTTGACATAAAAAGAGAAGGCCAATGGTTCGCTCGGCTTCAATCCAAAAAAAGCCAGATCGAAGACAATCCCAGCTCCTTCGCGGCGTCCCTTCGTTTCGAACCAAATTTCGGGACTTGCAGCGGGAGACGCCCACCGATTCCCGCGCTGCGCCGTCGAGCGGATGCCGAATCCAAGGGGATCGCTCAATGGGAAGGCTTGCGGGCCAAAAGCTCGGATTTCCGCAGCATCCGCTACGAGAGCTCCTATCGATGTGCGCGAACCGGAAAATGTGAAACAGCATTTGATTTCTTCCGTTTCGATCAACGACCAGTCCAAAACGGGATCAGTGCTTTGGAAAGGAGCGAGCCGGGAGAGATTTTTGGCCAATGCTTGGAAATAGGGATCGCCTCCGGAAAATTCCTCGGCGTGACGTCCGAGCGACCGGGAAAGCAAAGCGATCGATGCCAACGCTTCCTCTTCGCGATATTCGTTTTCCCTGCACCATAGCCAAGGAAAGTCCAGGGGAATCGAGTGCGCCAAGGCGGCTGCGGCCTCATGTTCGCCTCCACATGCCCAAAGGAGGACAAGCTGGCAGAGTTCCGCGACGGGCATGAGAGTAAATTGCGCAGCAAGAGGAGGAGCGGTTTGTCCTGTGTTTTTCAGGGCGAGATACGCTAGAACCTCGGAAAGAGGTTCTCCGTTTCGGTAAGGATTTTTGGCCGCGATTGCTTTACAGACTTCTAAAGAGGGCATTTTTCCTAGGGCCGATTCGGCCCAGAGCGATTTCAGCCCTCTTTTGCAGTCGAAGGAAAAGTCCATTACTCGATCAATTTTCTCATCTTTTTACCGGGTGTGAATTTCACCGCCTTGCGGGCGGGAATCACAATGGGTACCGCTGCATTTTTGGGGTTGCGCCCGATTTTTTGCTTTCTTTCGACAACCTCAAAAACTCCGAAGTCGCGGAATTCCAAACGATCTCCTTGGGACAGAGAATCTGTCATCGCATCGAGAAAGGCTTGAATCACATTCCGAACATCGTTTGGATGCAATCCCTTGCTTTGCGAAATTGTTTGGATCAATTTCTTTTTTGTGACGGTAGCCATCTCGAAGCTCCTTCGCTCACCTTGCTTTTGATTTTCGGTTGAATTGTCAGCCAAGCTGTTTTACTCCTTTATTAGACCTCATCCAGATCCCATTTTCCAGATGTCGAACCCGATCCAAATTTTTTTCCCTTACCGCTTACCGTAGGGGCTTACGTGTAAAGAGGTTCACGAGTTCAAAATAACTACTGCCGAATATTTTTCAAATCAATTTTTTGGAGGACCATACAGAATGAGGCGGATTTAGAGAGGGTCTCTAATCGAAAAATCACTCGTGACGATCTCGTTGTCGATCGATTTGGAGCAGGATTTTTTTCTTTTTCCCGGAGCTTAAAAGGAGATAAACGCCATCAATGAGATGGGACTGATCGATTTCGAAAGCAGGATCGTCGATCCGTTCGTTGTTCAGATAGGCGCCTCCATTTTTCACGAGACGGACCCCTTCTGATTTGCTCGGAAGGAAACCGATCTTGACCGCGATGTCGATCCATTTTTTTCCGGCTACCTCTTCATAGGGCAAGAAAGCGTGAGGCATGTCAGCCGCAATTTCTTTCAGAACCTCCGAGGACAATTTCGCTTCAGCTCCCGGCTGGATTCCAGCCGTTACGCGCAAAGCGGCTGCAACTCCCTCTTCGCCGTGTACGAACCGAGTCACTTCCTCAGCCAGTTTTTTTTGCGCGCTGTTGGGTTCATAATCGGATCGTCCCATCGATTGCTCGATGGCGCGGATTTCGGTCCAATCCATAAAGGTCAACATTTTCATCAAACGGATCACATCGGCGTCCGGAACCCTGAAAAGGTATTGAAAGAAGCGATAAGGGGAAAGTTTTTCGGCAGACAGCCAAATCGCACCTTCTTCCGACTTGCCGAATTTCTTGCCGTCGCTTCGCGTCAACAAAGGGAACGTCAGCCCATAAATCTGATCGCCTTTGACTTTTCGGTTGAACTCGGTTCCGGCGGTGATGTTGCCCCACTGATCGCTTCCGCCCAACTGAAGCGTGACTCCGAAATGCTGATTGAGGTGATGGAAATCATAGCCTTGCAAAAGCTGGTAACTGAACTCTGTGAAACTCATCCCCTCTTCCGATTCGAGCCGCGCTCGGACGCTCTCTTTCGCTAACATGGGACCGACGCGGAAATGCTTGCCAACGTCCCGCAAAAAATCGATCAACGAGAACTTCCCCAACCAATCGTCGTTATTGAGGACGACCAGTTTAGGGCCATGAGGAAAAGAGAGGATTTCTTGAAGAAATCGCGTCAAAGACGCTACGTTGTGGGCGAGTTCCTTTTCACTCAATAGAGGGCGCTCGGCGCTCTTGCCAGAGGGGTCGCCGATCTTTCCCGTCGATCCGCCGATGAGTGCATAGGGCGTATGGCCGAATTTTTGGAACCAAGCCAAAGCGACGATGCCGACCAAGCTTCCTAAATGAAGGCTGTCTGCCGTTGGGTCGAAGCCCAGATAGATTTTGAGCGGCTTGGAGGCATGCTCCCTGAGATCGGAACTCGTCATCTGATCGATGAATCCTCTCTCCGTCAGAGCATCTATGACATTTTGCATCGAATTCCTTTGGAAGCTATTCATTAGAGATCATCATAAGAATTCCTGGATACTGGATTCCGGCAAGAGGAATCCACACTCTATTTCCGTTCGATAGACTTCACTGCAAGCAGAGGAGAGTACTCCTTTAAAGGATTTTTATCAATCCCGCAGCTATAAAAGACCTCTTGCGTAACTTCGGGTTCGTCGCTTTTCTGAAGATTTTTGGCCAATTTTCGGTTCTTTTTTGGGGGGTAATATACGCATGTTGATATTACCCCCCAAAAAAGAACCGAAAATT
>Ga0105242_10001121_pt1 | contig 21091 bp, 21 predicted proteins | sample KBSM24metaG_FD_81521 | JGI IMG/M metagenome (GOLD analysis project Ga0105242, IMG submission 81521) | Miscanthus rhizosphere microbial communities from Kellogg Biological Station, Michigan, USA - KBS M2-4 metaG | ecosystem: Host-associated > Plants > Roots > Rhizosphere > Soil | place... | reverse complement strand
CTCACGCTCGTGTACGAGATGAGCGGAACCATCGTGTCGCCGTGGCCGCCGAGCACCATCGCCTGGATGTCGCGCACGGACACATCGAGCGCTTCGGCGAGGAAGGCACGATAGCGCGCCGTGTCGAGCACGCCGGCCATGCCGAGCACACGTTCGCGGGGGAAACCGGTGACTTCCTTCGCGACGTAGCACATCACGTCGAGCGGATTGGAGACGACGATGATGATCGCGTTCGGCGACGTTGCCTTCACCTGCTCGGCGACTTGCTTCACGATGCCGGCGTTGGTGTTGAGCAAATCGTCGCGCGACATGCCGGGTTTGCGCGCGATACCGGCGGTGATGATGACAATGTCGGACCCGGCGGTCTCGTCGTACCCATTCGTGCCAATGAGTCGCGAATCGAATCCTTCAACCGGAGCGGACTGCCACTGGTCGAGGCCTTTGCCCTGTGGAATGCCCTCGACAACGTCGACCATGACGACGGTGCGAGCCAGCTCTTTTTCCGCTACACGCTGCGCGGTCGTCGCGCCGACGTTTCCGGCACCGACGACCGTGATTTTGTTGACCATGATGTGTTTTTTCGAGAGTGAAGTTTCGACGCGAAAGCTAATCGGGCCCGGCGCGCGTTGTCATCTGGAGCGAGCGCAGCGAGGGTTGTCATCCCGAGCGAGCAACGCGCGCCCAGGATGACGGCTAGCCGCCCACCTGGGACAAGGCTCGCAATCCGCCGATCTTCATCTGGAGCAGCTGATGCTCCTTCGGCTTCTCAGCCAGGGCTCGGCGGAAGTACGACTCGAGCGGCTCGCCGGCGCGGAGTGGCGTGCGCAGATCGACTTCGTGATCGCCGAACAAGCAGGTACGCAGCCGACCGTCGGCGGTGAGACGCACGCGGTTGCACGACGCGCAGTAGGTGTGTGTCATCGGCGTGATCACGCCAATGCTTCCCGCGGCGTTCGGCCACTGATAGTAGGCCGCGGGTCCGTTGCCACGCGGCGGACCCGCAGTCGGTGTGAGCGGAGCGATGGCGCGAAGGCGCGCAAGAATCTCGTCGCTTGGTACGACGTGCTCCCACGTCAGCGCGCGCATGTCGCCGACGGGCATCAGCTCGATGAACCGTACGTGCCACGGATGATCCACCGTGAGACGCGCCATCGCCTCGATCTCGTCGTCGTTGATGCCGCGCATGACGACCATGTTCAGCTTGATCGGCGCGAGGCCAGCGTCTTGCGCGGCGCGGGCCGCGCGCACCGGATCGAAGCCAAGGTCGCGTCGTGCGATGCCGGCGATCCGTTCGGGGCGCAGGCTGTCGACGCTCATGTTGACGCGATCCAATCCGGCTTCGCGCAGAAGTGGTGCAATCTCCGGCAGGCGAACGCCGTTCGTCGACAGCGCGATGTCGGTGATCTCCGGAACCGAGCGTAGCATGCGAACCAGCTCGTGGATCTGCGGCCGGATCGTCGGCTCACCACCGGTGATGCGCAGACGTCGCAGGCCGAGCGGTGCGAGCTGCCGCACGACGTCGTGTATCTCCTCGTACGACAGAATCGCCGACTTGGGCAGCCACTGCATCCCTTCTTCCGGCATGCAGTACACGCAGCGGAAGTTGCAGCGATCGGTGACCGAGATCCGCAGATACTCGATTGAACGACCGAACTGATCCTGGAGCGCGGCGCCGCTCATGGCTCTGCCCTGGTTTCGGGCTTCACGACCGCGGCCTCGCCCTGAGGCGCGCGTTTCGATCCATCGGCGGCGACCCATTCGCGCGTCCCGTCGACATAGTGCTCGAGCTTCCAGATGGGCACGCGCTTTTTGAGCTCCTCGATGATGTAGCGACTCGCGTCGTACGCTTTCCCGCGGTGCGGATGTGCCACCGCGATCGCTACGCTCGCCTCACCAAGCCCGAGCGTTCCAAGTCGATGCTCCACCGCGACGTCCGACGTTTCGAACCGCGATGATGCTTCGCGAACTATATCAGCGAGCTCTCGCTCTGCCATGCTGCGATATGCGGTATAGTCCATTCCGCTCACGTCGCGGCCATCGTTGGTCTCCCGCACGGTGCCGACAAAAAGGAGCGTCGCACCGTTGGTCACGCTTGCCACCTCGGCGATCAGCGCGGCGGAATCGATGGGCCGTTCGACGATTGCGCTGCGCATCAGCCACCCGCAACCGGTGGAATGATCGCGACTTCGTCGCCCGACGACAGTACTTGATCGCGGCGCGCGTACCGTTCGTTTACCGCGACGAGCGGTTCAGTCGGCAAGCGAGACGCTCCGGAAAGGCGTTGGAGCGAAGTCAAAACGTCACCGACAGTTGCGCCATGCGCGAGCTCGAGCGGTATCGAGCTCTTACCGAGCTTCTCGGCGTACGACGCGAACAGAAGAACGGTGACTGTCATTTCCATCACGACGGCGGAAGAAAACCCACTCGAAAAATAGCGACCAAAAAACCGAACGGCTCGACGCGAGATGCATCGAGCCGTTCATACACCGCCGGAAGTCATTACGCCTCCGACATTTCCTCCACATCATCATCGTCGAAATCGCTGATCTCGAGACCAGCGACCATCGCGCGCAACTCTTTGGACGGCTTGAACACGGGGACGGGCCGCGCAGACACCTCGACGGGCGAGCCCGTGCGAGGATTCCGCGCCATTCGCGTCTTGCGGTGTCGAATCTTGAACGTCCCGAAGCCGCGAACTTCAATGTTCTTTTGGGCTTGCAGCGCTTCTTTGATCGATTCGAGAAACGCATCGACCACGCGGGCGCAATCCTTCTTCGAGATCATCGGCCCAGCCGTCCGAGAAATCTGGGTCGTGACTCTTTCGACCAGGTCAGCTTTGGTCATTGAATGCCTCGTGTTCGGCCGCCAAAGGAGGGGTGGCGGGAAGTGGCGACGATGACCGAACTTAGCGCCGTTAACTCTTATGTGTCAAGAGTTTGCCCCACCTGACCCCCCGCCGGACTTGGCGTGGTCACGGACCGTTTCCATGAAGGCATCGAACAGCGGACGGGCGTCGTGGGGGCCCGGTGCAGCCTCCGGATGGTACTGCACGGCAAAGATCGGCTTGCTTCGGTGCCGGAGGCCTTCGACGGTCCCATCGTTCAAATTGACGTGGGTAACCTCGAGGTCGCTTGCCCCGGGGATCTCGTCCTCGGAGCCCTGCACCGCAAAGCCGTGGTTTTGTGAGGTGATCAGTACCCGTCCCGTGGCGATCTCCTTCACCGGGTGGTTTCCGCCCCGGTGGCCATAGGACATTTTCGCCGTATGCGCGCCGAACGTAAGGCCGAGGATCTGATGACCAAGGCAGATGCCGAAGATCGGCATGTCGCGATCGGCGAGGCGGCGTACTGTTTCCGGTGCGTACGACACCGCCGCCGGGTCGCCCGGACCGTTCGAGAGGAACACACCGTTGGGGCGTAGCGCGAGCGTCTGCTCCGCCGATGTTTTCGCCGGAACGACAGTGATCCTGCAGTCGTGATCGGCGAACAGGCGCAGAATATTGCGCTTGATCCCGAAATCGTACGCGACGATGTGATACGGCGCCTCGGGATTTCCCCAGGCGTACGGTTCCTCGGTCGTGACGCGCGAGGCGAGGTCCAGGCCCTCCATCGACGGACAGGCGTCGAGGGCAAGCAGCGCCTCTCGATCCGGCTCGACGCCTGGTGCGACAACACCGCGCATGACACCTATCGTCCGGAGGTGCCTGGTCAGGCGCCGCGTATCCACGCCTTCGAGCGCAGGAACTCCAGCGGCTTCGAGCCAGCTCAAAAGGTCGCCTTCAGCGCGCCAGTTCGAGTACGTACGGGACAGCTCGCGCAGCACGACACCGGCGACCTGCGGCGCAGCCGATTCCGGATCGGCGGTGTTCACGCCGTAGTTCCCGATCATCGGCGCGGTCATCACAACGATCTGTCCGCGATAGGACGGATCGGTAAAGACCTCCTGATAGCCGCTCATGTTGGTCGTGAAAACGACCTCGGCGACCGTCGGGCTGGTCGTCGACGTTACCAGTTCGCCGCGAAAAAGGGTTCCGTCTTCGAGAAGAAGGAACCCTGGTCGAAGCTCGTCGCGAGTCACGATGCCGTTATGGCTTTTTAGGCGCCGGCGTTTTCGGCGCCGGTGGTGCGCCCTTTTGAGCGCCAGTGGCCGGCGCGGTCGTGTTCGGAGTTGCCGGCGTCAGGCCCGGCACCGTGGGATTTGCACCGCCGGGAGCGGGTGACGGCGCGGGCGCGCTAACAGGCGGCGGCGTGAAAGTCTGGTCGAGAACCGATTTCGGCGCGCGGCCGCGTGTCGAGGCAAGCGCGAGGAGGAAGGAGAGACCGAGAAATAGTCCCCCGCACCACCAGCTTGCTTTCGTGAGGAGGTTGCCCGCCTGACGGGTTCCGAGGAAAGAGCTAGCCGAACTGCTCACGCCGCCGAACGACGCCGCCATACCGCCGCCCTGTCCCGCCTGCATGAGGATGGCGGCGACCAGCAGAATGCTGTCGAGAATCAGGAGAATCAGAAGCAGGGTGTACAGCATGGCGTGATGACTCTAGGCGACGAGATGTAAGCCTTAAATATCACGACACTTAGCGCGTCGCGTCAAGTGTTGCAGATGGCCAGCCAGCTGTCCACGTCGAGGCTGGCTCCGCCCACGAGGAGACCGTCCACACCGCGAGCCGCGAGGAGGGCTTTTGCGTTCGACGGGTTCACGCTCCCGCCGTAGAGGATGGGTACTTCAGTGTCGCGGCCAAGGCGCGCATCGAGCAGCCGTCGAATCTCCGCGTGAACTTCCGATGCGTCATCGGGCGTGGCTGTTTTTCCGGTGCCGATTGCCCAGACAGGCTCGTAGGCGATCGCCATCGTCCCAATCGTGTTGTCGTCGAGTGGACCGAGTCCGGCGTTCAGTTGTCGGGTGACGACGTCCAACGTCTTCCCCGCTTCCCGCTCGGCCAGCAGTTCACCAACGCAGAGGATCGGCGTCAGACCGCTTCGCGCGGCGGCAACGCATTTCTGCGCGGACTGTTCGTCCGTCTCGCCGAACACATGCCGCCGCTCCGAGTGACCGACGAGTGCGTACCGCGCGCCGGCCTCCTTCGCCATGGGCGCGGAGTTCTCACCGGTGAAAGCGCCCTTGTCCTCAGTCCAGATGTTCTGCACGCCCACGCCCAAATCCGTGCGGCTTCCCAGTGCATGAACGACTGCCGTCAGGGACAGCGCGGGGGGAAAGAGAATCACGGTTCGGTCGGTGTGCGGCGTCCATCGCGCCGTGAACGCGGCAACGAACGCGCGGGCCTGCGTAGGCCCGTGATTCATCTTCCAGTTTGCCGCGAAGACCGGTCGCTGCATCGATTACTTGTTGTCGAGCGCCGCGACGCCCGGGAGTACCTTGCCCTCGAGAAACTCGAGCGAGGCGCCGCCGCCGGTGGACACGTGGCTCATCGCGTCCTCGAGACCAAGATCGGCCACTGCGGCCGCCGAATCGCCGCCGCCGACGATCGTCGTCGCACCGGCCTTCGTCGCCTTCGCCATCGCTTCCGCCACCGCGCGCGTCCCGGCGTCGAACGGCTTCGTCTCGAAGACCCCCATCGGTCCGTTCCAGACGACGGTCTTTCCCGCGCCGATCACCGCCGCGAACTCGGACGCGGACTTTGGCCCGATGTCGAACATCGCCTCGTTCGCGGGAATCGCATCGCGCGAAACCGCATGCGCGTCGCTCGCCGATTCGAGTGATGGTGCAACAGTCGCGTCACTCGGCAATACAAGCTTGTCCCCGCCGCGCTTCAACAGGTCCTTTGCCATTTCGACGCGATCGGCTTCGACGAGTGATTTGCCGGTCTCGAGTCCCATCGCCTTGAAGAACGTGCAGGCCATCGCGCCGCCGATCACCAGCTTGTCCACCTTCGGCAGCAGTTGTTCGATGACGTCGATCTTGCCCGAGATCTTGGCGCCGCCCAGCACAGCAACGAAGGGCCGCTTGGGATTCTCCAGCGCGCCGCCGAGGTAGTCGAGCTCCTTCTGCATGAGGAGTCCGGCGACGGCGGGCTTCAGGTAATGCGCGATTCCCTCCGTCGAGGAGTGCGCGCGGTGCGCGGAGCCAAATGCGTCATTCACGTAGAGGTCGCCCAGCTCGGCGAGCCCGCGCGACAAGCGCTCCTCGTTCTTTTCCTCACCGCCGAGAAAGCGCGTGTTCTCGAGAAGCACCACGCGCGCCGACGGTTCGTGCGTCTCCTTGATCGCCTCATCGGTGTCCGTCGACTCGACGAACACGACGTGCTCCTTGGGAAGGAGCTCGGCGAGGCGACGGGCCACCGGCTCGAGCGAATACTGCTGATCGGGTTTTCCCTTGGGCCGGCCGAGGTGCGACAGCAGCATGACCCGTGCACCACGATCGAGCAGCGCCTGGATCGTCGGCAAGGCCGCGCGAATGCGCGTGTCGTCGCCGACACGACCGTTGTCGATCGGCACGTTGAAGTCGACGCGGACGAGCGCGCGCTTGCCGCGCAGGTCGCCGTCCGAGAGATCGCGAATTGTCTTCTTGTTCATCGATCGCAATCAGTCGCCAAGCCGCGCGGCGACGAATCGCAGCAAGTCGACGCAACGCGACGCGTAGCCCCATTCGTTGTCGTACCAGCCCGAGACCTTCACCAGCGTGCCATCGACGACGTTGGTGCTCTTGGCGTCGAGGATGCACGAGTGCGGGTTGCCGATGAAGTCGGACGACACCAGCTCTTCCTCGGTGTACTGAAGGACGCCGGACATCGGGCCGTCGGCCGCGGCGCGGAATGCCTCGTTGATTTGCGCGACCGTCACCGGCTTGTCGACGACGACCGCTAGATCAGTGAACGAAACGTCCGGCGTTGGAACGCGGATGGCGATGCCATCGATTTTGCCCTTGAGCTCCGGCAAGACGAGCGACGTGGCCTTCGCGGCTCCGGTCGTTGTCGGGATGATGGACATCGCCGCCGCCCGCGCGCGACGCAGATCCTTGTGCGGCAGATCGAGGATGTTCTGGTCGTTGGTGTAGCTGTGCACCGTGACCATCGAGCCGCGCACGAAGCCAAAATTGTCTTTCACGACCTTCACCATCGGCACGAGACAGTTCGTCGTGCACGACGCGTTCGAGAGGATCGCGTGCTTGGTCGCGTCGTATTTCTGCTCGTTGACGCCCATCACGATGGTGATGTCTTCGCCCTTGGCCGGCGCCGAGATGATGACTTTCTTTGCGCCCGCGTCGATGTGCTTTCGCGCGCCATCGGCGCTGGTGAACTTGCCGGTGGACTCGAGCACGATGTCGACGCCGAGGTCTTTCCACTTGAGGTTCGCCGGATCCTTCTCGGCGAAGACCTTGATCTCGGTACCGTCGATGAGGAGCGAGCCATTGTCGGTCGATACGTCGCCCTGATAGGTGCGATGCACCGAATCGTACTTGAACAGATGTGCCAGGGTCTTCGTATCGGTCAGGTCGTTGACGCCGACGAATTCGATGTCGGCGACGCCTTGCTGCTTGGCTGCGCGAAGCACCTGCCGTCCGATGCGGCCGAAGCCGTTGATTCCCACACGAATCGCCATCCGTCCCATCCTCCCGATCATTTTGGTCACAACCGGTCGCCCAATGCCGGCGCCCGGCCGAAGGTTACGAAACTCACAACGCGTGCACCGCCTTCGCAGAGCGCGGCAGCGCACGCGTTCAATGTAGCGGCAGTCGTCACCACGTCGTCGACGACGACCAGGTGCGCCCCGCGCAGCACGTTTTGCGCCGATGCTGCCGCGCGAAACGCGCCTGAAACGTTGCGGAGCCTCTCCCCTGGTGTCAATCGGGTTTGCGTCTCGGTGTTACGAGCGCGCTCGACAACGTCGTTCCACACCGGAATCTTCCAGAAATCCGAAAGAGCCTTGGCCAGCTCGAGGCTTTGGTTGTAGCCGCGTTCGCGAAGACGCTTGCTCGACAACGGAACCGGGACGAGCGCTCGGCGCTCCTCAATCACGTCGACTGGCCAGCTCACGCGCGCCATGCGTCGCGCGATGTCGCGTGCCGTTCGGTACCAGCCGCCGTATTTGAGAGCGTGGACGATTCCGAGTCCGGTGAATCCCGCCGCCCAGGCCGCGCTGCGCGCGGCGCGAACGTAGGGCGGGAGGAGCGGGCACCAGCGGCAGCGCTCGCCGTACGTGGGATGCCCGCATCGCTCGCAGCTAGGCTCCGGCAGGAGCGGAACACGGGCCCAACACGCGCCGCAGATCAGGCCCTCGTCGCTTCGCTCGAGGAACCGCTCGCAGACGGGACACGCGCGCGGAAAAACGAGGTCTATGAAAGCGGCTGCACCTGAGTGCAGCGGCCGCCGCGTCACCCAGAGACGTCGCGCGCGGCTGCCCACATCGCCGAGCGGTCCGGCGTCACGTCGAACCATCGCTCGAACGCGAACGCGGCCTGCTCGACGAGCATCGTGAGCCCGTCCATGGTGCGCCTTCCGCGCGCGCGCAGCTCGCGAACGAACGCGGTGCCGCCGCGACGATACACGAGGTCGAGCACCGATGCGTCCGGCGCGAGTAGCGCGACGTCGATCGGAAATTCATCAGTCGTCAGGCCGACGGACGTGGCATTGACGACAAGATCAGCTCCGCCGACGACACCGATGTCATCCGCGGCTTGCACGTTGGGGCCAAAACGCTCGCATAACACGCGGGCGCGCTCCGGCGTGCGGTTGTAGACGTGAACGACCGCGCCGGGCCACGATTCCGCTGCCGCGAGCACAGCCGCCGCCGCGCCACCCGCGCCGAGAACGCCGACCGAGAGATCGCGAGGCGCGTGGCGTGTGCTCAAAAGCTCGCTCGCGGCGGCCTCGAATCCGGGTACGTCGGTGTTGTCACCGAACAGCCGCCCTTCTCGATCGACCCACCACGTGTTGACCGCTCCGACGCGGCGCGCGAGCGGAGACAGCTCATCGCAGGCATCGTGCATACGCTCTTTGAACGGCACGGTGACGTTTCCGCCGACGCGCGGCTGCCGCAGGCGCGTCACCGTCTCCTCGAATGCATCGGGTTCGACGTCCAACGCCTCATAGGTCCCTTGGATTCCGGCGGCCGCCAACGCGGCGCTCTGAATCCGCGGTGAGAGCGAGTGGCTAACCGGGTGGCCAAGCAACAGCAGGCGCATCACTGGGCGCCGGTGCTGCGCTCCGCGGTAATCCGGTCGAGCACCCGACGGATCTCTTCCTCGAGCTCGTCGGCGGTTGCGCGATAGACGTCGAGCTCCGCGCCGATGGGATCACTGATCGGCCGCGATGACGCGCCGTGCGACGCGTAATCGCTCAGCAAGTACGCGCGCCCCGCTCCGCCGAGCGCCTCGATCCGCTCGAGGTGGTGCGGTCCCATGGCGAGGATGAGATCTGCTTGCCGAACGAGATCTCGGTTCAGCGTCTGCGCCCGGTGGCTCCCAAGGTCCATGTTCCGCTCCATACCAACGAGGAGCGAACCGTCGCTGGCCGGCGCTCCGTCATGCGCGCTCGTGCCCGCGCTGATCGCTTCCACGTCGGTCAGTCCCCGCTCGATCGCAATCTTGCGCGCGATCGCCTCGGAGAGGGGGCTTCGACACGTGTTGCCTGTACACACGAACAGAATTCTCATGCGATCACGCATCTCCGATCAGTGTCGGTACGCTCTCCCGCAACGTGCTCGCCGCGATTGCGCCGGGCCGAATCACGCGCGGGTGACGCCCCGTGCAATCGACGACCGTCGACGGCTTGGACGGCGTCAGCGCACCTCCGTCGAGCACACGCAGCACGCCTCGCGCGATCGCACCGGCCCACTGCGAGAGAATCTCGGCGGCGCGCGTGGCGGGCGGAACCCCCGGCCGGTTCGCACTCGTCGATGTCAACGCGTCGCCATGAGCGCGTATCAGTCGGGACACGGCGGGATGACTCGTCCAGCGGACGGCGACGCCGCCCTCCGGGCCGCGCAACCGGTCCGGAACACGATGCTCCCCGCCGGGGAGAACGAGCGTCAATGGGCCCGGCCAATGGCGGGCGATGAATTGCGCGGCGTAGCTCGGCAAGCGCAGGTCCAGACGCTCGATCATGTCGGGACCGGCGATGAGCAGCAGGAACGGCTTTCCCGACGGCCGGCGCTTGAGATGCACGAGCGCGTCCACGGAGTCCCGATCGATGCCGCCGCCGAAGCCGTACACCGTCTCGGTCGGATAGGCGAGCACGCGGCGCGCGGCGATCTGGGCCAGGGCCGGGCGAATCGCGGCCTGGACTTCCTCGGGCGACCAGAACGGAATCGAGAGGACGTCGGTCCTCATTCGGAAACTCTGAACAGCGCCTCGGCGCGTGCGAAGTCGTCGTCGTCGGTGATCTTGAGTGCCCGCTCGCTCCCGCGCACGACGACGACCGGGATGCCGAGCCGCTCGCAGAGGGCCGCGTCATCCGTCGCCGAAAGCTTCTGCTCGCGCGCGCGCCGATGGGCGGTGACGATCGTCTCGCGTGGAAAACCCTGGGGCGTTTGCGCGCGCCAGAGCTTTTCTCGTTCAACCGTGCGGACGATCCGTCCGTCTTCGCCGACTTCCTTCAGCGTATCGACGACCGGCAGCGCCGCGATCGCCGAGCGGCCCGCCCGAGCTTCAGCGACGACGCGGTCGATCGTCGGGTTGTCGACGAGCGGGCGCGCGGCGTCGTGGACGAGTACGACGTCGGCGGCGTCGGGAAGATCCTCGAGCCCGTTCCACACCGACTCGCTTCGCGTCGTCCCGCCGGGCGCGATCATCAATCGGTCCACGTCGCACTGAAAGATCCACGGAGGCGGATCGGCGACGTAGTTACGCGGCAGCACGACAACGACGCCCACGACGTCGGGTCGCGCCATGAAGGTCTGGAGGCTGTGAAGCAAGACCGGCTTCCCCGCCACCCACCGAAACTGTTTGAGCTCACGACCGCCTATGCGCGTGCTGCTTCCGCCGGCCACGATCACCACGCCGACGTCGCGCGCCGCACTCACGCGAAAAGCCGCCGCAACAGATCCTGAATCGTGCGCACGCCGACGATCTCGACGTCGCGTACGCCGCGGCGCGGCACCCCGCGCTCGGCCAGAAAGACTCGCTTCATTCCCATGTTGGCCGCTTCGGCAACGCGTCGCTCGACTTGCGAGACGGGACGCACTTCGCCGCCCAATCCCACCTCGCCGACGAACACCGCGTCCACGGGCAGCGCGCGATCGTACACGCTCGACGCCAGCGCCGCCGCTACGGCGAGATCGCCCGCCGGCTCCTGAAGCCGGACGCCGCCGACGACATTCAGAAAGACGTCGAGCTGCGAGAAGGCGAGGCCGGCGCGCTTGTCGAGCACTGCGAGAAGCAGCGCCAGTCTTCGCCCGTCGAAACCCGTTGTGACTCGCTGCGGCGTGCCAAAGCCGGCTTTCGCGGCGAGTGCCTGAATCTCGACGAGCACCGGCCGCGTCCCCTCGAGCAGCGCCGTCACCGCGCTCCCCGACGCGTGGCTCGCGCGGTCGCCCATGAACAGCTCGGACGGATTGGCGACGGGCTCGAGCCCCGCTTCCGACATGCGGAAAACGCCGATCTCGTCGACGCTGCCGAAGCGGTTTTTCGTCGCGCGCAGCAGCCGGTGGTCGAGCGTGCTCTCGCCCTCGAAATAGAGCACCGTGTCGACGATGTGCTCGAGCGTCTTCGGGCCGGCGATTCCACCGCCCTTCGTCACGTGACCGACCACGAACACCGTCGTGCCGCTCTCCTTCGCGTAGCGCATCAATCGCGCGGCGCACTCGCGGACCTGGCCGACGTTGCCCGGCGCGCCCTCGAGATCGGCGGTGAATACGGTCTGGATGGAGTCCACCATGAGCACCGCCGGCGCAGCGGCGGCCGACGTCGCGAGGATCGTCTCGAGGTTCGTCTCGCTCAGCAGCGACACTTCGTCGGCACCTTCGCCGATCCGGTCGGCGCGCAACTTCACCTGCAACGCCGACTCTTCGCCCGACGCGTACAACGTCGCGTGCCCGTTCGCCTCGAGCCTCGCCGCTACCTGGAGCAGAATCGTGGATTTGCCGATTCCCGGCTCGCCGCCGATCAGAATCATCGACCCGGGCACGATGCCGCCGCCGAGCACAAAGTCGAATTCGTCGAGGCCCGTCTTCCAGCGCTTCGCCTCGGACCCGTGCACGTCGCGCAGCCGCGGCGTGGCGGCGACGTTACCACCTTCGGCGAGCGACCGCGCACCCGCGATCCGCCGCGACGACCCGCCGCCCACCGCGAGCTTGGGCGCCACGATCTCCTCGACGAGCGTGTTCCACTCCCCACAGGTCTCGCATCGCCCCTGCCAGCGAGGAAACTCGGCCCCGCATTCGGTGCAGCGGTAGACGGTCTTCGTCTTCGGCATGATGAAAGTTACTCGTGAGGGGGGACTCACGAATGGGGGCGCGATATCGACGCTCGGTCACCATTCGGGTGCTTGGCGTTACAAATTCGTGCGCTCGGTGGGGTTCTCTATCGGGACAGGCTGTTGAACTGCCTGACGCAGAGCCGGAGTTTCCGCGCGTGATTTCCAAAAACAAAATCGTCCGGGGCCGATCTATCAGCCCCGCTGCGTGTAACTCTCGAACCGCGTGTACTGTTTGTGAAAGAACAAATTCACCAGTCCAGTCGGCCCATTTCGCTGCTTCCCGACGATGACCTCCGCCTTCCCCTCGAGCGAGTTGCCGTCCTTGTCCGTCGGACCGTCGTAGAACTCCTGCCGGTAGAGGAACATGATGAGATCCGCGTCCTGCTCGATGGCGCCGGACTCGCGGAGGTCGGAGAGCTGCGGGCGCTTGTTGTCGCCGGTGCGCTGCTCGGGGGCGCGTGAGAGCTGTGACAGCGCGATCACTGGAACGCTCAACTCCTTCGCCAGGGCCTTGAGTCCGCGAGAGATCTGACTGACTTCCTGCTGGCGACTCTCGGAATTCGCCGGACCTTGCATGAGCTGCAAGTAGTCGACGATCACCATGCCAATGCCCGCCTCGGCGCGCAGACGACGCGCCTTCGATCGCATCTCGAGCAGCGTGATGCCCGGAGTGTCGTCGATCCATACGGGCGCCGAGGCGAGGATGCCGGCGGCGCGGGCGAGGCGCGGGAAGTCGTCGTCGCGGAGCATGCCCTTTCGGAGACGCTGCGCGTCGACGCGCGCCTCCGAGGTCAGCATTCGCTGGACGAGCGATTCCTTGCTCATTTCCAGCGAGAAGAAGGCGATCGGCGTGTTGTGCTCGATCGCCGCGTGCTGCGCGATGTTGAGCGTGAACGCCGTCTTTCCCATCGACGGACGTGCCGCGACGATGATCAGGTCGGCCGGTTGGAAGCCCGACGTCATTTCGTCGAGATCCTTGAAGCCGGTCGCCACGCCGGTGACGGTGCTCCCCTTCCCTTGGAGCGCTTCGATGCGCTCCATTGTCGGCCAGATCAACTCCTTGACGCGGGTGAAGCCGTCCTTGGTCTGTTCCTGACTGACCTGAAAGATCCTCGACTCGGCATCGTCGAGCAGCTCACGCGCGGTGATCTTGCCCTCGAACGCCTCGGACACGATGGTGGTCGAGACTTCGATGAGCCGACGCAGGATCGCCTTCTCACGAACGATTTGCGCGTGGTACTCGATGTTCGCGGCGGTCGGCACCGCGTCGACGAGGAAGCCGATGTATTCCTTGCCGCCGGACGCATCGAGCTCGCCGCGGCGTCCGAGCTCCTCGGACAGTGTGAGCGGGTCGACGACCGCGCCGCGCTCTGCGATCGCCACCATCGAGCGGAAAATCCGCCGATGGCGCTCGGCATAGAAACTCGTGTCGTCTACAAACTCGACGGCGCGGAGGACCGCGTCCTGGTCGATGAGCATCGCGGACAACACGGCCTGCTCGGCGTCCTCCGAATATGGGGGACGCCGATCGCGATACGGATCACGCGCCGCTAGATGGGGCGCTATCGAGTATTCGACGGGCGAGTTGGACATCTTCCCAGGTCGGGCGCTTCCAGCCCGGATTCCGGAGAAGCGCGGCGGGGTGATACGTCACTACAAGAGGCACACCGTAATACCTGTGCACCTGTCCCCGCAACTTGCCGATCGACAGCTTCGTGTCCAGTAGGGTCTGTGCGGCAAATGTGCCGAGCGCCAGAATCACTTTCGGGCGGATCAGTTCGATCTGCCGGATGAGATACGGGCTGCACGCCGTTACCTCTTCCGGGAGCGGATTCCGGTTACCGGGCGGACGGTGTTTGAGGACGTTGCAGATGTATACGTCCTCGCGCTTGAAGTCGATCGCCGCCAGAATTTTGGTGAGCAGCTGACCAGCGGCGCCGACGAACGGTCGCCCCGTTTGGTCCTCCGTAGCGCCGGGAGCTTCGCCTACACACATGAAGTCGGCGTTGGGATTCCCTTCACCGGGTACGGGGTTCGTCGCCGTCGAATAGAGCGGACAGCGCGTGCACGATGCGACGTGCGCGGCGAGCTTGTCGAGCGTGTCGAGCGACGCCATCGCGCCGCCAAACAACTCGCCACTCGGCGTTCCAACGGTTAGTCCTGAAGGTGAATCATCGCGCGGCGGCTCCGGAGCCGTCGGATTGGCCGGCTTTGCCGCCATCAATTCTCCCGGGCCCGCGCCCGCCGCACGTAGTGTCTCGCGCCAGTCCACGGACGCGCCAACAGGAGCTTCTCGTTCGACGGATACGGTCGGCGCAGCCGATTCGCGTCGATCTGCGCTGCGCGACGCCGCGGCGTTGGCGCCGAGGATGCGGAGTGCCTCGTCGACCGTCAGGCCGTCGAGTACGAGCTCCGTTTCGCCCATGTCTCGGCGCTGCTCGAGGTACCGCTTGAGCTGTTCTCTAGCGTCCACTGAGCAGCGCCTCCACGCGATCGAGAATGGCGTCGGCGACATCGGGCTTGCTCATCAGCGGCAAGCGTTCCTCGCTCCCGTCGCGCGCGATGATGCTGACGCGGTTCGTGTCGACGCCGAATCCGGCGCCGGGTTCGGTTGCGTCGTTGACGACGATGAAATCGAGCTCCTTCGCGGCGAGCTTCGTGCGTGCGTGCGCGACGACATCATCGGTCTCGAGCGCGAACCCGATGACGATCGAACCGCGCGACCGTGCCGACTTTGTCGACGCGAGAATGTCCGTCGTCGTGCTGAGCGCGATGGACTCGGGCGCTTTGTCCTTCTTGATCTTCGACGTGGCGCGCGACGACGGGCGGAAGTCAGCGGGTGCAGCCGCCATCACGAGTACGTCTGCCTGCGGCAGTCGAGTGCCTACGGCCGTCGCCATGTCCTCGGTCGACTCGACCTGATGCGTCTCGACGCCGATCGGCGCGCTCACAGTGAGCGGGCCGGCGACGAGATCGACCGTTGCCCCGCGGCGCCACGCCGCCGCGGCCAGCGCGACGCCCATCTTGCCGCTGCTGTGATTCGAGATGAAGCGCACCGGATCGATCGACTCACGCGTTGGCCCTGCCGTGACGAGCACACGCTTGCCGGCGAGTCCACCGCCCTTCTCGAGCAGCCGTCCCGCGTAGGCGAAAATCGTTTCGGGTTCCGGCATCCTTCCCGGTCCACTTCCTTCGCCCGCGGCGAGCATGCCTTCGTCAGGCGGAAGCAGTGTGTACCCGATCTCGCGAAGATGCGCCGCGTTTTTTTGCGTTTGCGGATGCGCCCACATGTGGTCGTTCATCGCGGGAACGAGGAGCACGGGACACGCGGCGGCAAGCAGACATGCGGTGAGCAGGTCTCCCGCCTGGCCCGTCGCGGCCCGCGCCATGAAGTCGGCGGTGGCGGGTGCGAGGATGATCGCGTCGGCTTCGCGGGCAAGCTTGATGTGGTCGAGTGCCCGTCCGGGATCAAACAAGCCGGTGTGCACCGGGCGGCCGGTGAGCGCCTCGAAGGTGACCGCCCCCACGAACTCCTGGGCGGCCGGCGTCATCACGACGTCGACCTGCGCGCCTGCCTTGCTCAGCAGTCGCGCAAGCCACGCTGCCTTGTAGCTCGCGATGCCCCCCGAGATGCCGAGAAGAACGCGACGATTGGCGAACGGCCGCATTTTTGGCTACCGCGTGATAGGGGTCAGCGGCTCAGCCAGCGGCAACGGAGTGACTACTCCGCGCGTCGGCGCGGAACGACGTGGTAGTCGATCTCGCCCTTGGACAACTCTTCGAGCGCGCGCGTCGTCAGCTTCTTCTCGCGCGACGACGAACGGTCTCGGGGGAACTCGTTCAGCACGCGCGCATACTTCGCGGCGACGAGCACTCCGAGGTACTTGTTGGCGGCGTGGTTGGCGATCTCGCCGGGGGTGAAAACTCGCATGTATCAGCTCGCTGATTGATGATCGATTTCTGCTTGCAGCCGGTGGATCAACGCTTCGACTTGTAGCCGGAGACCGAGTACTCGATCCCGGCTGACGACTTCGGCATCGACGATCGATCCAACGCGGCGAACGGCCTCGTCGAGATCGTCGTTGACGACGACGTACTGGTACTCCTCCACCGCCTGGAGCTCGTGCAGAGCGGAATTTAATCGAGCCACAAGCTGTTGGGGGGATTCGGTTTTCCGGTGCTTCAGGCGCTCCAGCAGGACTTCGGCCGACGGGGGGAGCACGAAGATCGTCACGGCGTCGGGAAAGGCCTCCCGCATCTGCCTGGCTCCCTGGACATCGATGTCCATGACGACGTGTCGTCCCCGGGCCAGAACGCCGGCGATTTCCTCCTTGAGGGTCCCGTACAGGTTGCCGTGGACCTCGGCCGATTCCGCGAAGTCACCGGCGGCCCGCCTGGCGAGAAACTGTTCGCGGGTGAGGAAATGATAGTCCACGCCGTCGCGCTCGGCAGGACGCGGCTGCCGCGTCGTGCAGGATACGGAGTAGCCCACGTCATTTCGCCGCTCGAGCAGGTGTCGCGCGATAGTGGTCTTTCCGCCGCCGCTCGGTGCCGAAAGAATGATGGGAAACGGGTTCCCGGGAGCTTGTCCCCCCCTGGGCGCCGTCGCCACTTGCCCCTCGCGTCTTCGCTCGAAGCTCACTCGAGATTCTCCACCTGCTCGCGGATTCGCTCGAGCTCTTCCTTGATCAAGATCACGTCGCGAACAATGGCCGCATCGTTCGCCTTGCTGCCCGTGGTGTTTGCCTCGCGCAGGAGCTCCTGAAGCAGGAACCCGAGTCGCTTTCCGACACCGTCTGCCGGCGGCGAGGCGAGTGTCGACGCGACCGCCCCGAGGTGGGCGTGGAAGCGGCTGATCTCCTCGGATACATCGAGACGATCGGCGAGAATCGCGACCTCCTGTGCCAACCGCTGATCGTCGATCGTCACGCCCGACGCGATTTCCTGAACCGCCGTGTGGAGGCGATCGCGCTGCTCGACCAGCCGCTGCGGGGCGCGCTCGTCGATGCGTTGCACGGCTCCCGCGATAATGGCGAGGCGCGCCTCGATGTACCCGGCGAGCTTCGCGCCCTCCACGGTGCGCATGCGATCGAGCGCCTCGACCGCGCGCGTAACGATCGCGACGAATTCGTCGGGTGTGCCGCTGGCTTCTTCCGCCTCGCTCGCGATAACGTCGGGAAGGCGCAGAATGGTGGCCGCGTCGATCGGCGATGCGATGCCGAACCGCTCCTGGAGCTTTCTAATCTGCTCGACGTACGCCCCAAAACGTTGTTCGTCGATACGCGCTTCTTCGTCCAGGTGCCGGTGCACGCGGGCCGTGATCGTGACGTGCCCGCGGGTGATGCCCCGCCGCAGCGCCTCGCGAATCTCAGCCTCCCAGCGGCTTAGCTCGCTCGGGAGCTTGATCGAGGGATTGAAGTAGCGGTGATTCACCGACCGGATCTCAACCGAGACCCGGTTCGGGCCGACGCTGCCGTCGGCGGCTCCGAACCCCGTCATGCTCTTTATCATATCGCGGCAGCCAACCTACGGAGCGGCAAGGAGATTTGTCAATTGGAGAAGAACCAACGGACGCCGTAGATGTTTGTCTGTCGTGGCATCGCGAACCCGGGGAATTGCTGGTAGCGCTCGCCGAGAACGTTTCGGAATTGCCAAGACACCGTTGCGGTCAGGATCCGAATTTCGAGGAGCGTGTTGATCGTCCGGTAGCCGACGGTCTTTTCGACTCCGTTCCGCTCGAATTCCGAAGGGAACGTTACGCCCGAGCGATACTCGTGCATGACTCCCGCATTCAGACCAAAGTCGCCCGTGGGAAACCGCTTGAGCAGATTCGTCCGAACGAACAACTCGCTGCGGGTCTCGTAGCGAGGCCGATAGAATCCCGCCGTGTCATTCCAGCGAACGGCCCACACATCGGCCTCGATAAAACGCCAGAGGCGCCCGCGAATCGCCGCGGTGATGCCCGTAGCCGGTTTGTCGTGCACCAGTGCGAGCGTCGTATCGAAGAAGACCCTGGGATGGCCAATGACAGCGCTGTCGCGTTTGATGACGCCGCCGAGGAACCATAGCCCGTGCACACGCAGGCCCGCCTCGCCGCGCAACCAGTTCACGTTCGATGTCTGATCACCGGAAAAGCGCTGCGAGGTGCGTCCGACGCCGCCGAGCAATGCGACGAACGACAGTGGCGTCAGACGGGCCGTGACTTCGAGACGACTCGTTGAATCGAACCCCCGCCCTTGCGCCAAGCCGATCGCGCTCAGCGGGCCGCTCTGATACACCGCGCGGAACGAGGGCGCGACGGTCGATTGATGGTCGGAATTGCTCGCGACCGCCGAGGCGGTCAGTGCAAGCGGCCCGCGGTTCGAACCCACCGACGCGATGTACTGCGATCGGAACGCGCTGCTGTCGAGGGAGGTCTTGTTCAGCGCTGAGTCCAACGCGGTCTGAGGATTGTTGATGAGGAGAGTGCGAATCCCCGTGTACGTATACGACGATCCAATCAACATCACCTGAGCCCAGAACGGATCGACGTCGGGGTCGCGAACGGCGAAGCGCACGTACGAATCGGTGCGCGCCGATTCGATCTGCGGTATGGAGTCTCCGGTGATGTCGAACGCCGTCTCGCCGAGAATGACGCCGCGGTGTCGTCCGACGCGCACCGCGTACGCGTCGATGCTCCAGTCACGGCGCGCGATCCCGAGCCGACCCATCACCGACGTCATATCACTGGCTGCGCCGAAGCGCGACGGCGGCGTCGTGCCATACTGTTGCGCGCCAAACTGGAACGCGGCGCCGCTCGCGAAACGACGGCCATAAAAGCCACGATACATGTTGGTCTGCTGATCGCCCGTGAACACGTCGGTGCGTGTTTCGGGATTGGTGTTGCGTACGCGCCAAGTGCGCAGATAGACGCGCACCTCGTCCGGCGCCTGCTCCACCACGGCATCTTCCGCGGTCCACAGGCTCACCTGCGTCAGATCGAGCACGTTGCCGGTGCGGGGATCCAGCGCCGGCATCTCGAAACCGTCGTAGAACACTCGCACACGCCGGACATCGCCCATGTACGCGCCGACGGCCGGCGATGCGAGCCAGCCGCCGCGCGTGGTCGTCGCGCCCTGCACGCGGTCCACCAGGTCGGCGACGGTAATCGCACCGTTGCCGAGCAGCGAATCACGCGACCACGACAGACGCCGAGCGATGGAGAGCTCCGCGCCAGGCGGCGCGTGCGCGAGCGGCGACTTGATCGTGTCGGCGCGAATTCGCGCGCGGAGGATGGAGTCCCGCTTCGCCAAGCTGTCGGCCAACAGCGAGTCGGCGCGCTCTGGTCCCACCGGTACACGAACGGTGAGCGTCGTGTCTTTCTTCTTCGGCAGCGTGTCGCGGACCTGCGCCCGCAACGGAGTCTGCAAAACGGCCCCGGCCAGCAGGCCGAGGCCGAGCATCGACCACCAGCGAACGGTCCCCTCCTCCCGGTCGCGGCGTCGCGCGATCAGCGCACCCGCCCGCGCACGAATTCCACGAACGTCCCCACGGGCACTCCCGTTGGGCCGCGCGGCACGGTGCCGAGATCGGACTCGGTGTACGCCGTTCCCGCGATGTCCAGATGCACCCATGGATATCCTTCAGCAAATTCCTTGAGGAACAACGCCGCGGTGATCGTCCCCGCGGGGCGACCGCCGGAATTCTTGACGTCGGCGATGTCCGACTTGATCAGCTCTTTGTAGTCGTCCCAGAGCGGCAGCGGCCAGCCGGGCTCGCCCGACCGCTTCCCCGCGTCCAGCACTTCCTGCACCAGCGCTTCGTCGTTGCCCATCACGCCCGTCGCGGTGTGCCCCAGCGCGATGACACACGCACCGGTAAGCGTCGCGGCATCCACGACGGCCGCCGGCGAAAAACGCTTGGCGAACGACAGCACGTCGGCCAGCACGAGGCGACCTTCCGCGTCGGTGTTGATGATCTCGATGTACTTGCCGTTCGACGCCTGGACAACGTCGCCCGGCTTGACCGCTTCGCCGGACGGCATGTTCGTCGTCGAGCCAATGAGACCCACGACGTTGATCGGAAGTTCCAACCGGCCGATCGCCTCCATCGCCCCAAGGACCCCCGCCGCGCCGCACATGTCGAACTTCATCCACTCCATGCCCTGCGCCGGCTTGATCGAGATACCGCCCGAATCGAAGCACAGCCCTTTGCCGACGAGTGCCACGGGAGGCGCGCCCTTCGTTCCGCCGCGATACTCGAGCGCGATCAACTTCGGGTCCTGCGACGTGCCCTGCGCGACAGACAGGAACGATCCCATCTTTTCGCGCGCCATCGCTTCGCGTCCCAGGGTCGTGACAATCATGCCGAACCGCTTCGCGATGTCGCGCGCCGTATCGGCGAGATAGTCCGGCGTACAGACGTTGCCCGGCAACATGCCGAGACGCCGCGCAAGCGCGTGCCCCTCGGCGATGGCGCGCGCGGCGCGCACGCCACGTTCGGCGGCGGCGTTGTCGGCGGCGAGGACTGTCGCGTCGGTGAGCGCGGTGCGCTGCTCGTCAGTCGGCGGGGCTGTTTTGAGTTCTTTAAAGTCCCACGAACCGGCAGCGAGGCCAAGGCTCGCCGCTTCCGCCTCGGCAGCGGTCAGCGGACCGGCGAAGAAGGCCAGCGACCCCACGCCGAGGCGGCCCGCCTGCCGACCGGCGATCGCGCCGGCGCGCCGCAGCGCTCCCGCGCGGTCCATG
>Ga0105242_10001118_pt1 | contig 21134 bp, 27 predicted proteins | sample KBSM24metaG_FD_81521 | JGI IMG/M metagenome (GOLD analysis project Ga0105242, IMG submission 81521) | Miscanthus rhizosphere microbial communities from Kellogg Biological Station, Michigan, USA - KBS M2-4 metaG | ecosystem: Host-associated > Plants > Roots > Rhizosphere > Soil | place... | reverse complement strand
GGAATCTGCCCATCAGCATCGAGATCCCTTGAGTGGTCGTGTACCACAGCGTGCCCGTGCCTTGGAACGCGAACGCCGAGCCGTTGTTGTTGGCGGTCGACGCATAGTTGTAGAGCAGCTCGGACAGACCGTGCGGCCCCGCCTGCATGGTGTTCGCCGACTTCAGGACGGCCGACACGGCGGCGAACGGCTTCATTGCGAACGGCATCGCCAGGATGTACAGCGTCACGAGTTTCATCTCCGCGGCCTGGATCTTCTTGCCGAGATACTCCGGAGTCCGGCCGACCATCAACCCGGCGATGAACACCGCCAGCAAGGCGTTGACCAAGATGCCCATCAACCCGACACCGACCCCGCCGGGCGATATCTCGCCCAGCATCATGTGGGCCATCGGGGCGAGGCCGCCGAGTGGTGTGAACGAGTCGTGCATGCAGTCGACGGCACCGGTCGAAGTTCCGGTCGTCGATGCTGCGAACAGGCCGCAGGTGGCGGCGCCGAACCGCACGTCCTTGCCCTCCATGTTCCCGCCCGACTGCGTGGCGGAGATCGACTGATCGACACCCGCCGCAGAGAGGTTCGGGTTGCCGTTCTGCTCCGCGAGCATCGCGAAGCCCGCGAACACGATCAGGATCCCGGCCATCACAGCCAGCAGTACCTTCGCCTGTCGCTTGTCGCCGACAAGTCGCCCGAACGTCGACACCAGCGACAGTGGGATCAGCAGCAGCGAGAAGATCTCCAAGATGTTGGTGATGCCGTTCGGGTTCTCGAACGGGTGCGCCGAGTTGGCGTTGTACGGGCCACCACCGTTCGTGCCCAACTCCTTGATCGCCTCCTGCGAGGCGAACGGACCACCGGGGATGTGTTGTTCGGTCACGCCTGTCGAAGTGTCGATCGTCGTCGCGACCCTGTCGCCCTTGAGGCTCTGGATTGCCCCCTGTGAGATCAGCACGACCGTGAACACAAGTGCCAGCGGCAACAGGATGCGGACGACCGTACGCGTCATGTCGACCCAGAAGTTGCCGATCGTCCTGGCGCGGGCACGGGTGATGCCGCGGATCAGCCCGATGACGACCGCCATGCCGGCTGCCGCCGACACGAAGTTCTGCACGGTGAAGCCGACCATCTGGGTGAGGTGGCTGATCGACACCTCACCCGAGAACCATTGCCAGTTGGTGTTGGTGACGAAACTGATCGCCGCGTTGAACGACCCCTTCGCCGACATCCCCTGCCGACCGGTCGGATTGAACGGCAAGCGGCCCTGCAACCTCAGCAACAGATAGAGGACGAGTACCGACACGATGCTGAACGCGACGAGCGACAGGGTGTAGATGTTCCAGCGCTGCTCCCTGCGGGCGTCGATGCGGCAGACCTTGTAGACCAACCGTTCGACGGGTCCGAACACGCGGTCCCCGGGGGCCGAACCGTCGGCGCGTGCGCCGTACACCGCAGCCATGTACCGGCCGAGCAAGGGCACGGCAACGGCCAACATGGCAATCAGCACGAGTGCTTGGACGAGCGCCTCCCAACTCATCAGAACCGTTCCGGGAAGACGAGGACCATCAAGAGGTAGACGACGGCGAGCACCGAGAGGATCAGAGCGGCAGCGTTGTCCGTCGCACCGGCGATCACTGCGACACCTCACCGGCGGGCACCCGGTCGACGTCCGTGGCAACGTCGTCGGGACCGATCATGTGATCGCAGAGCCGTACGTACAGCGCCGTCAGCACGAAGAAGGCGAATGCGATACCGAGGAAGATGACATCACTCATGCGGCCGTTGTACGCCCGCATGATCGAGCCGACCACGGAACTCACGGATCCTTAACGGGGTCCCCCGAACCCTTCACGGAACCTTCACGCTGCCAGTAGGTTTGCGGCATGCTCTCCGGCAGGCAACTGATCGAGGAGGGTCGTCAGGGTGCGCCGCCCGAGGTGCCGTTGACAGCCTTCCTGCGCGCCAACGACGCCTCGTCGGAGGCAGAGTACAAACGACGCTGCCGCGACAACGGGCGGGTGATGTACCACATGCACGTCGGCCTGTCGACGTGGTCGGCAACCGAGGCTGCTCTCGCCGAGGTCCACGCCGGCCTGGCCGAGCACGGCCACAGCGTCGACAGGTTCGGAGTGGCGCTCGATCGGGCGATGGGCATCGTCGAGTCGCAACGCGATCTGGCGCTGAAGGAGACCGGGCCGCGAATTGGGCACGACGAGTGGCAGCGACTCGGCGAGGCGGCGCCGATCCAGCCGCACCTCGGCGACTACATGATCGGTTTTCCCGCCGGCTTCGAGAACACGCTGCACGCGTTGAGGGCCGGGGTCACCACGATCGGCAACGTCGGCCAGTACACGGCGTACAACCTGCTCGGCGGCTCCGACGAGATCCTCGTCACCGAGCAGACCGTGCGGGCTCTCGCGGCGATCGGCGCACTGCGCGACCGTGGGGCACTGGCGCACTCGAACCTCGAGGACGGTTCGGCCACGCAGGCATCGCACTTCGGCGGATACGTCGGATGGGCCGCGCTGGAGCTGTACGTCGTCGAGGAACTGATCGGCGCCCGATTGACGCACTGCTACGGCAACACCATCCAGGATCCCGAGCACCGTGCGATCGTCCACTTCGCCCTCGACGACCTCCGCAATCGCGACTCGATCGGCTCGATGGTCTACGGCAACACCGTCGATCACCGTGCCGGCGACCGGCAGCGCAATCTCGACGCGGTGACGCGGCAGGTGATGTGCGACATCGCTGTGCAGCTGCGCCGGCCGACCGGCCACGCGGTGAATCCGGTGCCGTTGACGGAAGCGGAACGAATCCCGACTGCCGCGGAGATCGTGGAGATCCAACTCCTCGCTCGCCAGATCGAGCGCGACGTGCGCACCTCGCCCGCGCTCTTCGATTGGACGCGCCTCGAACGGCTCGGTGCCGAAACTGCCGCGTACGCGGTCGAGTTCCGCGATCGGGCCCTGGCGGTTCTCGATGACGACGGCGTCGACGTTCGCGACGCGGCGCAGGTTCTGTTGGCCTTGCGCCGGTTGTCGATGAACGAGCTCGAACGACGCGTCGACCTCGCGGCCGCGCCGGAGATCGCCGCGCTCGAACCGTGGAAGGCCTCGAACGTCCGATCACTCGCCGACAGGCTGCGCGCCGGTGCTCCACGGCTCGACGGTGTCCGTGTCGTGCTGGCGGTGCTCGAGGTCCACGACCTCGTTCGCGACGCGCTCGCGCGCGTGTTGCCGACCGCCGGCGCCGAGGTCATCCTCCTCGGGTCCGACGCGGCGATCGAAGGCATCGCTCGCGCCGCGATCGAAGAGGACGCCGACGCGATCGTGATCGGCGTGTACAACGGCAATGCGTTGGCGCTCGGCGAGCGCTTGTCCGACTGTGCGCGGCGTGGCGACTGGCAGGGCACGATCTTCATGGGCGGCATCCTCAATCAGGACACCGGCGGTGGCGTACCCATCGACGCTCGGCCGGGACTGACGTCGCTCGGTGTGCGTTGCGTCGACACCGCGGACGAGTTGCTGAGGCTGCTGGCTGCCGCCTGATCCCGGCATCGTTGCTACGTTCGTGAGCCGTGCGTCCTGGATCGATGCAATTGGGGGCAATGGTCGTCGACAGCGACATCGGCAACGACCCGGCGTTCTTGAAGGACATGGCCCAAACGTTGGAAGGTGCCGGCTTCGACGCGCTGCTGACCAACGATCACGTCATCGGCGGACACCCCGACCGGCAACGCCCGGGCGAGACGGTCCACACCTACGACGTGCCCTGTCACGAGCCGATCGTGTTCCTCTCCTTCGTCGCCGCGGTCACCGTACGGCTCGAGCTCGTCACGTCGATCGTCATCAGCACCCAGCGCCAGACCGTGCTGCTCGCCAAGCAGGCTGCTGAGCTCGATCTGCTGAGCGGTGGGCGCCTCCGACTCGGCGTGGGGATCGGACGTAATTGGATGGAGTACGAGGCGCTCGAGCAGGACTTCTCCAACCGCGGTCGGCGCATCGAGGAACAGGTCGAGGTGATGCGCCGACTGTGGACACAGGAGCTCGTCACCTACGACGGCAAATGGCACCACCTCGACAGGGTCGGTATCAACCCGCTTCCGGTTCAACGACCGATCCCGATCTGGATGGGCTCGTTCGTCGGGGCGCTCGTCGAGAAGGTGCTCGAACGGACCGGGCGGCTGGCCGACGGGTGGATGCCGCAGTTCCCGCCGGGTGACGAACTGGCCGCAGCGTTGGAGCGGTTGCGCGGTTACGCAACAGCGGCCGGCCGCGATCCGTCGTCGTTGGGAATCGAATGCGGTATGCGCATCCGCGCCGGCGACGATCCGCAGTCGTGGATCGACAAGGCGGAGGCGTTCCGGGCACTCGGCGCGACCCACTTGCGCGTCTCGACGATGGGCGGCGGGTACTCGACACCCGAAGCACATGTCGCGGCCTGCGTGCGCTGGCGCGACGCGGTCGCGTCGGCGGCGGGTGCGGCGTGACCTCCGTCGCCGATCACGTCGAGCGGGTGCTCAAACCGATCCAGCAGTTCGTCCGCGGCTGGATGACCGGTCCACCGGCCGACGCACTCGCCGAGAAGTTGGGGATGCGCTCCGGACGGGACGTGTGGATCGTCGGCCGCGCCGGCGTACTCGGCGACAGCGACGCCGACGTCGCCGCGGCGGGTCTCGGCTTCATGGCTCCGGCCCGGGTGCGGGCGGCTTGGGAATCGCTCCCGCCCGGCCTGACCCATCGTCAAGTCGCCGATGCGTACACCGAGCTGTGCTGCCGTTGGGGTGCCGAGACGCTGTGCACGTTCGACACCGGGCGCATCGCCAGGCTCGACGAGCTGGGCAGAGCGATCGCCGACGCCGCGGATGGCTCGATCGGCACCGTGTTCGCCGGGTGGCGTGCCCAACCGCAGCCCGACGACGTCAACGCCCGAGCCGCACTGACGATGCACGTCCTGCGCGAACTCCGGGGCGGCGCGCACATCGCCGCCATCGCGGCCTGCGGGATCACCCCACTCCAGGCCGTGCTCGCCTCGCCCGCGGCCCCGCCGCGCAGCGGACCGGCGTGGGCCGAACACCTCGGCTGGACTGGCCCGTTCGACGATGCGGAGCAGTTCCGCCAGGCCCGGTTGGAGGCGGAACGGTTGACCTCACGCATCATCACCCCTGCGTATTCCTCCATCGGCGAGCAGGCGCTCGACGAGTTCGCCGAACTGGTCGAGACCACCCGCAATGCGATCGAAATGTAGCCAAAACGCGGATCTGCCCAGCCCGGGGACGGAGCAGGCTGGGCAAATCCGGATCGCTGATGGGGGATCTCAGCGTCGCTGGGCGGGTTGTGTGATGTACTGGTACCGCCAACGGCCAATTGCTAAACATCTGATTCGAAAATATTTCTTCCCAGATCGGTTTGGGCAGGTCATGAGGGTGGTACCGGCCCCTAACGTGTGCGCTGCGCAGCGATCGACACACGGTTCGACCGCGACTGGTCGAGCCACTAGAGGAGGGCGCCCCAATGACGGAACTCGGAAACCATGACTCGCTCACGGTCGAACACAGTCCCGAAGGTGCGATCGTCGTGCACGGAGACATCGACGTCGCCGGCGGCCCGATCCTCGAAGCCGCGATCGTGGACAGCGAAGCGGCCGGCCCGATCGTCCTCGATCTGGCCGATGTCGTGTTCATCGACTCGTCCGGCTTGCGCAGCCTCCTCGGCGCCAGCCGACGAGCCGGCGACCGGGGCCAGGTCGTCACACTTCGACGGGTCGGGCCCGAAGTGCGCCGTCTGCTCGAGATCACCGGCACCACCGAACACTTCGTGATCGAGAGCCGGCGTGACTGAGACCACCGTGCTCGGACCCGTCGTGGTCCGCCTGCCACCGGACCCCACGCTGTCCCGGGTGCTGCGGCTGACGGCCAGTGGGGTCGCCGGAATGGCCGGATATTCGGTCGACGAGATCGACGACATCAAGATCGCCGTCAGCGAGGTGCTGCTCGCGCTCATCGAGCACGGAGCAGGCCGGCCCATCGAAGTCGAGTTCGCAGCAGAGCAAGATGCATTCGTGGTACGCGCCCACACACCCATCGACTCCTTCGACACAGACCACCCCGATCTTGCTCTCTGCCGCACCGTGCTTGCCGGAGTCTGCTCCTCGCACGGCATCGAACTGATCGACGACGAAGCACACATCTGGGCGGCTGTTGCGCACCTGACCCCGTGAGATCGCATCCCGACGACACGGCGGCGTACGAGCAGTGGTTGTTCGACGCGTTCGACCGTTACTCGATGGATCGCGACAAGGGACTGCGCGACGAGATCGCCGAGCAGACGTCGTGGCTGGCGACTCGAGCGGCACGTCGCTTCGCCGACTCCGGTGAGCCGTTCGACGACCTGTGTCAGGTGGCGCGCATCGGCTTGCTCAACGCGATCGACCGGTACGACCCCTCACACGGTGTGCCGTTCGGTGCGTATGCGACGCCGACGATCATGGGTGAACTGCGGCGCTACTTCCGCGATCACACGTGGCGCATCCGCGTGTCGCGCCGAGCCAAGGATCTTCGGCCCTCGGTCAACGCGACCGCCGAGGAGTTGTCGGCGGAGTTGCAGAGGTCGCCGCGCATCTCCGAGATCGCCGAACGCATGGGTATCCCGGAAGAGGCGGTCATCGAGGCGCTCGAGGCAAACAACGCATATCGGGCCCACTCGCTCGACCAGAGCGTCCGCCAGAACCCGGCAGTGGAGTCGAACCTCGACGACATGCTGAATCGACAGGTCATCGTCGGGCTGCTCGACAACCTCAGGCCGCGACAGCGCCAGATCCTGTTCCTCCGATACTTCGAGGAGTTGAGCCAGGCCCAGATCGCCGAACGAATCGGCACCAGCCAGGTGCACGTCGGCCGGTTGATCGCCACGAGCCTGGCGCAGCTGCGCCAGCAACTCGGCAACGAGTCGGCCGCCGGGTGACCGGCGAACGGTTTGACGCGCGGGGGCGATGGGTACGTGCTCATGGCCCCCATTGAAAGGACGCATCATGCTTCCTCGAGCCGTCAACAAACGTATCCGCCTCATGTGGATCGCCGCCCTCGCGTCTGCCGCGTGGGTCAATCGCAAGGACGTCGTCCGTTGGGCGAACTTCGCCAAACGGGCTGTGCGCCAACGAAATGCTCGTCCGGTGTCAGACCTCGTCACCGAGGCGAAGGTACGCGCCGCCGTCACCGCTGATCCGGTGCTGCGTCGCGATCCGGCACTGACCGATCTCGCCGTGCACGACGGAGTCGTGACGCTGCTCACGAGCAGCGCCGGCTGGCCCGAACACGAGACCCACGTCCGCCGCCTGCTCAAAATAAACGGCATCACCGACGTGAAAGCGCTGAACTTCGCCGATAGCTAGTCATACATGGCGCAGGATCGTTCTCACGACCGTCGTTGGGGCGAGCAGACACAGAAGGCCATCGACAACTTCCCGGTCTCGGGCGACCGCATTCCGAGGGAGATGATCGAGGCGTTGGCGATGATCAAGGCGGAGAGCGCAGCCGTCAACAAGGACATCGGCCACATCGACGCGAAGACCGCAGATGCGGTGATTCAGGCGGCCGACGAGATCGTCCGCGGCGAGATGGCCGACCAGTTCCCGGTCGACGTGTTCCAGACTGGTTCGGGCACCAGCACCAACATGAACCTCAACGAGGTCATCGCCAATCGGGCGTCGGAGATCGTCGGTCACGACGTTCATCCCAACGACGACGTGAATGCCTCACAGTCCTCCAACGACACCTTTCCGTCGGCGGCACGCATCGCCGCGGTCGTGCAGATCAACGTCGGTTTGCTGCCGGCCCTCGCCTCGTTGCAGCAGTCGTTGTCGGAACTGTCGAGCCTGCACTCGAACACCGTCAAGATGGCTCGCACGCACCTCATGGACGCGGTGCCGATCACCTTCGGTCAAGAGGTCAGCGGGTGGGCACGCAGCGTCGAGCTCGCTTCGCAGCGAGTTGCCGCGGTGCTGCCACGACTTGCTGAACTGCCGCTCGGTGGCACCGCCGTCGGCACAGGCCTGAACGCGCCGAACGGCTTCGGTGCCAAGGTTGCCCAGCGATTGTCGGCGCGTACCGGATGCGCCTTCACCGAGGCCGCCAACCACTTCGAGGCACAGTCCGCCCAAGATGCTCTGGTCGAGGCCGCAGCGATGCTGAAGGTCGTCGCCCTGTCGCTGCACAAGATCGCCGGTGATCTCCGCCTGCTCGGTTCGGGGCCCAACGGTGGTCTCGGCGAGTTGCAGCTCCCGGCGCTGCAGGCGGGAAGCTCGATCATGCCGGGCAAGGTCAATCCGGTCATCCCGGAGATGGTCCAACAGGTGGCGGCGCAGGTCGTCGGCAACGATGCCACGATCACGTTCGCCGCCACCCTGTCGACACTGCAGCTCAACACGGCGATGCCGATCGCGGCGCGCAGCCTTCTGTCGTCCATCCACTTGCTGACGAGCGCCGCGACCCTGCTGGACACGCGATGTGTACGCGGCATCGAAGTCGACGAGCAGCGAATGCGCCGCAATGCCGAGCAATCGCCCGCCATCGTCACCGCGCTGGCGCCGCGCATCGGGTACGACGCCGCAGCCCGGCTCGTCTACCAAGCCCAGCAACAAGGTGCATCGCTGCAGGAGCTCGTCGCCGCGCAGGGTCTCGACGGGTCGCAAGGATCCGACGACGTGCTGCTCGCAATGACCCGGCCGCTCGACGAATCACCCGGCTGACAACGTTTCGACCTCGACACCTCGGGGTATCAGCCCTCCCGTGTTCGGGCGCACCGCATGAACGGCAGGGGGCCGGGTCGTCAGTTGCTGAGGTTCGAGGCAGTACCGTCCACGGCACGCGCCGCCCGGCGGTTCGTCGCCGACATCTTGCGGTCACGTGGGGCGACCAACGAGGACATCGACGACTTCGCGCTCGTGACGAGTGAACTGGTGAGCAACATCATCGAGTACGGCGACGGTTCGACGCTGTCGCTCGCTGTGGGAGGCGCCGCAGACGCATGGGAGCTGTCGGTGATCGGAGGCCGCTGCCGTGCTGACAGCCTCGTGTTGCAACCGGAAAAATGGAGCGTCGCCCGCGCCGCCGACACTTCCGGCCGCGGCCTCGGCATCGTGCGGCAGCTGATGGATGAGATCAGCGTCCACACGTCTGCCGGAACCATCAGCGTGAACTGTCGGCGCCGTCGGGCGACGACCTGAGATGCGTTCTCCTGCTTTACAGGTGCTCGATCACAGTCGACTGGCGGACGTAGCGAGGCATCAGCATGGCCGAAAGAACCACGACCACTGCGATGATCACGAGCAACCACGCCATCGACGATTCGAGCGCCAATGAATGACGGAACGATTCAGTCTGCACTGCGCCGACGAAGGCGCCGATGCCCAGCAGCGACCCGAAGAAGATCTCGCCGGTGCGCGACCGGGTCGCACCCGCCAGCAACAGCGCCAAGCCGATGCCCACTTCGATCAGTCCGAGGGTGGTGGTGTGAGTGAACCCGAGTACCTGCACCACTGGATCGGACATCGGGCCGTCGAAGCCGCCGCGGACGATCGCGATCAGGCCGACGAGGAGGATGACCAGGCCGGCGATGCCGGCGATGATGGAGTCCGGCGCGAACCGGGCGTTGTACGCGGTGCGGATCGAGCCGGCAGTGGCTGGCGCGGCGACTACCGGGGTGACGACCGTACCGTTTGCCGGGACGTCGACCACTGCTGCCGGTTCGTGGACGATCGCATCGCTGCGCTCGTGGACGGGACCTTCGGTGAACGACATGACTCTTCTCCTTCAGGGAGTGATAACACCGCGCAGCGGAGATGCTGAGCGAACTATGCATTTGGGGCATTACCCGTTCACCCATCCCACCAAACACGCCCAGCGACCAGGGACGATGAGTTCAACATCGCGGCGCGTCGTATGACCGAGCGGCTCGATCAACGCGGTCGCCTGCTGATCGCCGCCCCCCTCGGACTGGTCATTGGGGTCGTCGCGGCGTTCTTCTGCCCCTGGCAGCTCAGCGTGCTGGCCGGTTGGGATGCCGCCGCCTTGTTCATCGTCGGATCGGTGTGGACGTTCATTCCACGACTCGATGCGCAGGCGACACAACAGCTGGCGACCCGAGAAGACGACAGCCATGCGCTGCTCGACGTCGCGGTCATCGCCGCCTGCCTGGCCAGTCTCATCGGTGTGATCGCCGGCCTGAAGTACGCCGAGCAGCACTCCGGCCCCGTTTCCGTGGTCACCGGCATCCTGTCCGGCTTCACCATCTTGGTGTCGTGGTTCACGGTGCACACGTTGTTCGCGTTGCGCTACGCCCGGCTGTACTACAACGATCCCCGGGGAGGAATCGAGTTCGCCGAACCCGACAAAACGCCCGACTACCTCGACTTCGTCTACGTGTCGTTCACGGTCGGGATGACGTTCCAGGTCTCCGACACCAACATCGGGCAGCGACTGATCCGACGGATGGTGGTCCGCCACTCGATCCTGTCCTACGCGTTCGGGACGGTGATCGTCGGCGTCGCGATCAACGTCGTGGCGAATCTCATCGGGTAAGACGCTTCGACCTACATCGGTCGCTAGTTTGAACCCGCTGGTGCAATGGGCATCCCCCGAAAGGTGCAAAAGCTGACCGGGTCGTCTGAACACGAGGGGTTGTTCCTGCCCTCCCATGTCGCGCCCGGCATCACCGACCCCGCCGACGTCCCCTCGCGACCTCGTCAGACCAGCTGGTCCGACGTGCCGTGGCGGACGATCATCGCCACCGTCGGTGTCGTGGTGGCCACCTACGCCCTGTTGATGCTGGTGCTCGCGGCGACCCGCATCATCACGTGGGTGCTGATCGCCGGGTTCATGGCGATCGTTCTGGCCCCGCTCGTCAGCCGGCTCGACCGCCGTCTCGGTGGACGGCGGAACATCGCCACGGCCACCGTCGTGATCGGCACCTTGGTGGTCGCGTTCGGCGCGATCGCCCTGTTCGTGATGCCCGTGCGTACCCAGCTCGTCGACATCATCACCGACCTTCCCGGCACCGTTCACCAAGCGGCCGACGGCCGCGGTCCGGTCGGCAACCTGGTGCAGCGACTCCATGTCGAGAACTACATCAAGGACAACGAGGACAACCTGGCCGCCGCGGCCGATCGGCTCAGCGGCTCGACGTTCGACATCGTCAAGGGCGTGGCGTCCGCTGCGTTCGCCTTCGTGACGATCATCCTGTTGACCTTTCTGTTCCTCAGTCAGTCCGCAGCCATTGCGACCGCGTCCAAGAACCTCCTTCCGCACCGCCGGCGAACTTCCGCCGAGCGGATCGCCGCCGACGCCGCGAGCGCGGTCAGTGGCTACGTGATCGGCAACTTCATCATCAGTGCCATCGCCGGTTCGGCCGCGTTCGTCTGCCTCGTCGCCCTCGGCGTGCCCAGCCCGGTCGTGTTGGCCTTGTGGGTCGCGTTCGCCGACCTCATACCACTCGTCGGCGCAACGCTCGGCGCAGCGGTCTGCGTCATCGCCGCGTACCTTCAGTCACCGACCGCGGGCATCATCACATTGGTCTTCTTCATCATCTACCAGCAGATCGAGAACGGTGTGCTGTATCCGTGGATCATGGCTCGCAAGGTCAAGGTCAATCCGTTGGTGATCCTGTTGAGCGTGTTGCTGGCCGTCGAGGTCTTCGGCGTCGTGGGCGCGTTGCTCGCGGTGCCCGTGTCGGGGGCGTTGCAGGTGGTCGTGATCGCGATCCGCCAGGAGCATCAACGCGAGCAGTTGGTGCTGCCCGACAACTTCGACGCCGGTGTCGATCTCACCGGGCACGGTGGTTGAACGAATTCCTGGCTGAGCTGTCGATTCCGACGTAGCTGATTCGTTTGAGAGGTGAAGGCGCAACTGACGCTCATTGCCTCGATCATCGCCGTCGGCTTGGCCGCCGCGGTCACTCGTTGGTCGCGTCATCCCCGCAAGGTGTTCGTCACCACGACGCTCGCCCTCACGGCGCTGTTCACCTTGCCGCCGATCCTGGCCGATGCCTCGACCTCGACCAAGCTCGTGCTCGAGTTGACCCATCTCGTCGTCGCCGCCTGCGTGATTCCTGCCGTCGCCGGCCGGCTGCGCAACGACCGCTGACCAAGCGCGACGCGGGCGATGGGCGCTCGACGGTATGACAGACATCACAACATCGATTCCTGAAAGTCACTTGACCGGTATAGCGAGAGGAGTACTATACCGATATAGCCAGTCAACGAACGACACAGGAGTCAGCCATGGAATCCTTCACCACACTCGGCAACATGTATGCGCAGTCCACACTGCACAAGGTCGCCTACAGCGCCCTTCCCGATGCGCCGGTGCAGCCGTACATCGAGCCTCGCCGTCGGATGCGGCGGCTGATCGGTGCGATCCGGCACCCGGTCGCCCGGTGGACGACCCGCCCGGAACTCGTCGTCCGGCCGGCCCGGTACGCCGAGCCTTGCTGAGGTTCTCGCCGGGCATCGGGGCGTCGATGCCCGGCGTTCACCACTGAGTCGACCAGAATCATGGGATGGCGCGAGTGACGCTGCAGACGATCGCCGACCGAGTCGGCGTCAGCCGCATGACGGTGTCGAACGCGTTCTCCCGTCCGGACCAGCTGTCCAACGACTTGCGCATCCGGATCCTGACCGCCGCCGAGGAGCTCGGCTACGCCGGGCCCGACCCATCCGCACGGGCGTTGGCCCGAGGCACGACCGGCGCGGTCGGCGTGCTGCTGACCGATTCGTTGCGCGACGCGTTCGCCGACGAGGTGGCCACGACCTTCCTCGGAGCCATCGCCGACGAGCTGGCCCCGACGGGCCTGGCGTTGACCCTTCTGGCCGCAACGGAGCAGGCCGATGTGCTGCCGGCTCGCGATGTGCCCATGGACGGAGCGCTGGTCTACTCGTGCAACCGCCACTCGTCAGCAGTCGATTGGCTGAAACGCCGCAAGCTGCCGCTCGTCTACGTCGACCAGGTCCCCGCTGCAGGAATTCCAAGCATCAACATCGACGACAGGTCAGGCGCCCGGGCTGCCGCGCAGCACCTCGTCGACCTCGGACATCGGCGAGTCGGAATCCTCATTGCCAACGTCGAGGGTCCGGCCGGAATCGTCACCGACGCCCTGTCGGCCGAGAACCACGTCATCAGGCAGCGGCTGTTGGGCTGGCTGGACGCCCTCACTGCGGCCGGAATCGAACCCACGGTGGCACAAGACGGCGAGGCCGACGATGATGACGACTTCGGTGGCGCCCGCGCCCTTCTCGACACCGCTGACCGGCCGACGGCGATTCTCTGTTTCAGCGACGTGCTGGCCTACGGCGTCGTACAGGCCGCGTACGCGCGCGGGCTCGACGTGCCCGCCGATCTCTCGGTCGTCGGCTTCGACGACAACCCCCTGGCCAAGCGCACGCGGCCACCGTTGACGACGGTGCGTCAGGACATCGCCGCCAAGGGCCACGCGGCCGCGGCGGCCTTGACCGCGGCGATCCACAGCGCGCGTACGGGCGACAGGGCTCGTGCCCGCCACGTGTTGCTGCCGACAGAGTTGGTGATCCGCGAGAGCACGGCCAAGGCCCGTACCGCGAAGTCGAAATAGTCAGCCGGGCGCGGTCATGCGCCGGCGAAGCGTCGCCAGTCCGGCCCCGTCGAGTGCTTCGAGGCCGGCTGGGCGACCGGTCATCACGGTCAGCAGTGGCATCGCCGGACCCGCCACCTCGGGCCCTTCGCCGTGCGTCCAGTCGAGGTCGGTGGCGACGAGGCGAAGTCCCTCGACGCGCTTCTTCGTGCCCAACGGGAAGCTGGAGTTCTTGTACATCTCGAGGCATGCCACCAGCGCCTCGGCGCTCGCGCTGCTCGCCAGACCGAGCGGGCGGCGGATGTCGTCACTGTGCACCACGACCTCACCCAACATCGTCGCGACGGGAGCAGGCGGCTTGTTCACCGTCGTCAAGCGGGCGCGCAGCCGGGCGACGAGGTCGGTCGGGGCCGCGTTGGCGCCTTGCCTGGCCTCGCGATCGATCATCGTGTTGAACCGGAAGCCGTTCGCGGCCATCCGCGCCATGAAGTGCGGTCCGGTCTGCTCGGCACCCAGGACGATGTGCGCGGCCGTCTGACGAACGGTCCAACTTCCACACGCCGACGCCCGCGTCCACTGCTCATCGTCGAGCTCGGCCAGCGTGTTGGCGATACTTGCCCGCTCCTGATGGATCAGATCCCACGTGGCCGCATCTGCCGCCTTCGTTGCCTCTGACATTTGCAATCCCCTCTCCTCGGCCGTGCCGGACCGGCACCGGTTGTCGCTCCGACGAACGACACCCGGCCGTTTCGACAACCTACGATCTCCGAATGGCCCTCGATGACTACCTCGCTTCGGAGATCGTGCTCGACTGCGCCGACGGGATCGTTTCGCGCCGGGAAGCGCTCCGGCGTCTGATGCTGCTCGGCGTCACCGCGCCTGCCGCCGCGGCACTGCTCGCGGCATGCGGCAGCGACGACGGCGCGCAGGGGTCGGCGCCCACTACGTCGTCCGGCGCGGCGGCTACATCTTCCGCACCGCAGACGACGACCGCCCCGACCGTGGCCGGCACCACTGCGGGCACGGCTCCGACTGCGACGCAATCCGTAGCTTCCGCGACGGTTGCTGCCAATGGTGCAGGTGAGGAGATCCGCTTCCCCGGGCCGCAAGGAGACCTCATCGGCGTGGTCGCCACAGCTGCCGAGCCGAAGGGTGCAGTGCTGGTGATCCACGAGAACCGCGGGCTGACGCCGCACATCAGATCCATCCCGCCGCGCCTCGCGGCCGACGGTTACACGGCGCTGGCGATCGATCTTCTGTCCGAAGAGGGCGGCACGGCGTCGATGGCGTCGGATGGCGACGCGACAGCAGCACTCGGCCGTGCGTCGTCGGAACGGATGATCGCCGACCTGCGCGCCGGCCTCGACGAACTGCAGAAGCGGGCGCCCGGCGTAAAGCTCGCCGTCATGGGCTTCTGCTTCGGTGGAGGCATGACGTGGCAGCTGTTGGGTGCCGGCGAGCCGCGCCTGTCGGCCGCTGTGCCGTTCTACGGCCCGACGCCGGCTGACGCCGACTTCAGCGGTTCACCGAATGCCGCAGTGCTCGGCATCTACGCCGAACTCGACTCACGCGTCAACGCCTCGCAGGACACCGCGAAGAAGGCCCTCGAAGCAGCGGGCCTCGTGCACGAGATCCGCGTCTTCCCGGGCGTCGATCACGCCTTCTTCAACGACACCGGTGCGCGCTACAACGCCGAGCAGGCCGCCGCCGCGTACTCGGCGGTGTTGGACTGGTACGGCAAGTACCTCGGCCCGGCGTCATAGGTCCGCGGCGAACTCCCCGCTGATGACGGCGAGCGTCTGCTCTCGCAGGCGGCGCTTGGTTGCTGCGTGAGCCGCGATGTCGAGCTTCGAGAAGGCCAACGCCATCTCGCGCGACACCGCCAGCACCTGTGAGGGCTCGACGACACGATCGAGGAATCCCGCTTCGACCCCATTCGACGGTGTGTAGATCTCGGCGAGGATCGCCGCCCGATTGAAATGCGCGGGAGCCACACGTTGCCGCAGGATCTCGATCGCGGCGCGCGGCAGTGTCATCCCGATGGCCACCTCGTTGGCCACCAACTTGTACGGGCCGTCTGCGCCGACGCGATAGTCACCCGAAAGGAGCAGGAAGACGCCCATCGCGATCGCGTGTCCTGTACACGCCACCACGACCGGCGTCGGGAACGACAACAACCGGTGGGCCAGGTCGAAGCCGCCGCGCACCATGGAGACGGCTTCGTCGCCACCTCCGCGCATCACGCCGAGATCGAATCCGGCCGAAAACACGCCGTCGCGTCCGCTCAGCACCACAACCGCCCCGTCCGCCTCCGCCTGGTCGAGGGCCTTGTTGAGCTCGGCCTGCATCGCCGGCGACAGGGCGTTGACCTTGCCGTCGTCCATCGTGATCGTGGCGACGACGTCGTCGAGGTGATAGTTGACCAACGGCATCCGGAACCCTCCTTCGTCCGACGAGACGCTAACCACACTGCGCGATCAATCATTAAGTTGGGGTAATGACACTCCCCCAGATTGCCGACCGCGACGCGTGGCACAAGGCCCGTGTCGAACTGCTTGCCGAAGAGAAGGCGATGACCAAGGCCCGCGATGCGCTGAGCACGAAACGGCGAATGATGCCCATGGTGCGAATCGAGAAGGACTACCGGTTCGAAGGCCCGAAGGGCCCGGCGACGCTGCTCGACATGTTCGACGGTCGCCGCCAACTGATCATCCAGCACTTCATGTTCGATCCGAGTTGGGATGAAGGCTGTTCGAGTTGCACGGCAGCATCCGACGAGCTCTCCGAAGGCCTGCTGCGTCACATCAACGCCCGCGACACCTCGTTCGCCGCGGTGTCGCGCGCCCCGCTGGCGAAGCTCGAGCGCTACAAGACATCGCGTGGCTGGGACTTCCCGTGGTACTCGTCCTACGGCAGTGACTTCAACTACGACTTCCACGTCACCATCGACGCGTCGGTCGCGCCGGTGGAGTGGAACTTCCGCGGGCCCGAGGAGCTGAAGGCCCACGGAATGGAATGGATGCTCGAGGGTTCGAGCGAGCAGCCCGGGTACAGCACGTTCCTCACCCAGGACGGCGAGGTCTTCCACACCAACTCCGTGTTCGCCCGCGGCACCGAATGGCTCGGAGGTTCGTATGCCTTCCTCGACCTGACCGCCCTCGGTCGCCAGGAGGACTGGGAGGAACCGAAGGGTCGCGCTGACAACGTCCGCGGTGCCATCCCCGACTTCTCCGAGTAGACCCGTCAGTCGGAGAGGGCGGCGACGAAGGCGTCGATCATCCGCCGAGTGAGGGGCTGGGTGAGGAACTCCATCGCCCACTCCTCGTTGTGGGCGCGGTCGGCGATGCGTGCCGGGTCCAGCCAGCGCCTGCAAGCAATCTCGCCGATGTGGGCGAGTTGGCAGACGATCATCGAAAAGTTGCCGGGGCGGTCGATGCGACCCGGCCCTCCCGCTTCCCGATAGGCGTCGTAGAGGACGCGGGCGCGTTCCATGTTGCCGCAGCTGTACTCGAACAGCACCAGACAGAGCTCCTGAGCCGGTTCGGCAAGACCGGCGTTCTCCCAGTCGATCACGCACAGGCCCCCGTCGGCGGTGCGCAGCACGTTGTCCGCGAACAGATCGCGATGACACGTCTGCAGATCGACCGGCCGCTCCAACGTCTCGCCCAAGGAGACGAGCTCGGCGCGCTGTGCTGCCAACTGGTCGGCGAACGGCGCACCCGCTTCACCGAGCCGCTCGATGAGCTCGTCCCAACTGTTCGGGTTGACACGGTCGGTGTACCACGGGTCGACATCGTTGGTGCCGTGATAGCCGACTTGGTGGAGCGTCGCCACGATGCGCCCGACCGCCGCAGGGTCGAGACGCGCATCGCGCTGCAACAGTTCGACCCATTCGTAGACACGAACCGTCGCCGACGCGAGGTCGGTCAACACTGCGCCATCCACGGTGCGCACGATCCCCGGCGTGGGCACGCCGGCGGCAAGGGCCGCTTCCTGGAACGCGGCGTGGTCGTCGGCCTCTTCGACCACGGGTCGCTCGAACGGTTCCTTCACCGCCCACACCCCACGCGACGTCTCCAGCCGCCAGACCTGTCCGACCTCACCGCGGGCGACAGGCCCGACCAGCGAAGCATCGTCGCCCAATCCGTAGCGCGCCGCGATGATCGCCGCGTCCCCCGCGGCGAGCATCAGTTGTCGCCGAACCAGTGCTCGGCGAGCAGTTCGATGCTGCGGATCCGCGCCGACAGGTCGTAGGCGACCGACGTGACCATCAACTCCGCGGCGCCCGTTCGATCGACCAGTTCCTCCAACTCGCGCACGACCGTCGAGATCTCACCGACGACGCGATTGCTGGGGAGCCGGTTGGCCTCCTCCAGATCGGGGTGGGTGGCCGCAGTCTGGGGCGAGGGCAGTGGCATGAAGCGTCCCGTTCTCCGCCCGAGCGCGGTCAGGCGGCCTGGCGCCGAGTGCCAATCGGCCTCTTCCTTCGAATCGGCCGCAAGCACGTTCGCCGTGACGATCATGTACGGCTCGTCGAGCACGACCGACGGCCGGAACGTGTGGCGGTACAACTCGGTGGCCTGCATGGTGCCGCCCGTGTCGAAGTGGTGAGCGAACGCGAACGGCAGGCCGAGATGGCCCGCCAATTGGGCGCTGTAGCCACTAGAGCCGAGCAGGTAGATCTCCGGGTACGTCACCGCCGCGGGCGTTGCCCGGAAGTGGTCGTACAGGCCGGACTCCGATCGCGGATCGCCGAGCAGTCCCATCAGGTCGACGAGGTCGCGCAGGAAGTCGTCCTCCCCCAAGACGGGCGACGTTCGGCGGATTGCCGCAGCCGTGCGCTGATCCGTGCCCGGGGCGCGACCGAGACCCAGGTCGATGCGCGCCGGATGGAGGCCTTCCAACATCGCGAACTGTTCGGCGATCACGAGCGGCGCGTGGTTCGGCAACATGACACCGCCGGAGCCCACGCGGATGTTCGAGGTGAGCGCGGCGAGATGGGCGATGAGCACCGCCGGCGACGTGCAGGCGACACTCGGCATGTTGTGGTGCTCGGCCACCCAGAACCGCGTGTAGTCCAATTCGTCGGCACGACGAGCGAGCTCCGTCGTGGTCTGCAGCGCATCCGCGCTGGTCTGGCCGGCGTTGAGCACCGACAGGTCGAGGACCGAACGACGAACCTTCACGACATCTGTCTATCAACTGCGACTTCGGAAGTACGTCTAGTCTTTCTTCGGTGCCTTCTTGTCTTCGTCACCGGGCAGGTTCTTGGGGCTGTCGATGAACTCCGCGGGGCTGTTGTCGTCGTTGCTCGGCTGTGGCTCGGGCTTTTCGCCCCGCTGCTTGGTCATGCCGGCGCGTTACCCATGTGGTCACGACGACAAACGCCCGCCCGGTTTGTGTTGTCACCCGATCGGGTACGGCACGTCATGACACACGTTCTCATCGCGGTGGATGATTCCGAGTCCGGGATCAAGACGGCGCGCATCGCCCACGGCCTGTTCGGCGATTCGGCGACCTACATCGTGGTGAACGTCGCCGATCAACTCCCGATCATGTGGGGCGCCGACAGCCTCGAGTGGGGTGTCGGTTATCCCGTCGTGATGGGCCCGTCGGGTGTTGTCGATCCCGCCGTGGTCCGACCGGCGGTGCCCGACGACGGCACCCCCGGCGAAGGAGCCGACGAGGACGCAGCAATCGCCGAGGCCGACAACGCGCCCATCGATGCCGCGATCGAAGTGGCTCGCGGCGTCGCCGCCCAGGCCGACATCCCCAATCCGCAAGTGGTCGGCGAAGTCGGGGATCCGGCGACGGCAATCATCACGGCTGCGCATCACCACAAGGCCGACGTGATCGTCATCGGCTCCCATGACCGCGGCTGGTTCAGCAAGCTGTTCTCGCCATCGGTCAGCGGCGCGGTCATCCGCGAAGCCGACATCCCGGTTCTCATCGCCCGCTAGCGGGGCCGGTAGACGTCGGAACGATGCTCGATGCGCAGGACAGCGACGATCCTGGCTGTGTCGTCGATCTCGTAAACGATGCGATACGCACCGCGTCTCGCGGACCACAGTCCTGCCAGCTCGCGCTGCAACGGGTGACCGACTCTGCGCGGGTGCTCGCACAACGGCCCGACCATGAACTCGACGACTGCTGCGGCGAGACGCTCAGGCAGGCGCGCGAGTTGTCGTTCCGCCGAGGCAGCGACACGAAGCGCCCAATCAGGTTCGGTCACTGACGCAGGTACTTGGAGCGGATCTCGTCGGCCGACACAGTGTTGCCCGCGACTACATCGCGGCGGGCCTGCTCGATCTCGGCCATCGCGGTTGGATCGGAGAGCAACTCAAGGGTGTCCTCGAGTGCTGCGAGGTCGTCAGCGCTCATGAGCACGGCGGCCGGCCGACCATTGCGGGTGACGGTAATGCGGTCGTGTTGTTGTTCCACGCGATCGACCATCTCGGAGAACTTGGCTTTGACCTCGGCGAGCGGCAACACATCGGACATGACCAGAATTATAGTCAGGCGGGAGCTGCGGTCAACCGCTCGCTTACAAGAGAGAGGGTCTCCGGCGGCCCCAGAACATCAGAGCGACGTGCGCGCGACCGGCGCGTCGCCGCCTCGTTGATCCTCCGACGGGTTGGCCACATGCGGATTCGATTCGGTTACGAGAAGGCCGAACACCATCGAGTCGACGAATCTTCCGTCCACCCAAGCGGCCTCGCGCAGCACGCCCTCGGCACGAAACCCGACCCGCACGGCGACAGCGCGCATTGCCGCGTTGTCAGCCAGTGTGTCGAGTTGGAGCCGATGCAATCCGCGGGTTGCGAACCCGTATCGGCACAGAACGCGTAGTACTTCGGTGCCGAATCCCCGACCGCGGAACGAGGGCCGCAATGAGATCCCTACGTTTGCGGCACGCGAATGCGTGTCAATTCCCCAGAGCAATGCTTCGCCTACGAGTTCGTCACTAGCGATTTCGGCGACTGAGAAACACGCTGTCTCGTTGTTCGGTTCGGTAACTGCATACGGTGAGGCCACTGACCCGGCAGACATCGGTTTCCACGGACGACTGTCTGCCCGCGACCTGGTCGCCACGTCGTCGTACAGTTCGCTATGGAGAACGGCGACATCGGACTCGGCGCGAGCCCGAAGCACAATGCGATCCCCACGTAGCATCGGGCGAGCCTAGCCGTGCAGTCCGGATGCGGCGTCGGTGGCGGCATCACGACGGGTGCGCACCACGACCGTATTGAGTACTTGGGATCGGGGCGCCGATGAGAAAATGCTGCCGGCAGTCGTCTGATTACGGTCCAGTGAACGCGCGGCGCGGATCGAGGGAGAGCAACGAGAATGAGACCACTTCGATACTCGATCAATGTCACGCTCGACGGCTGCTGCCATCACGAGGCAGGGCTCCCTCCCGACGAGGAGTCGATGCGCTACTGGACCGCTGAGATGGATCGAGCCGATGCCCTGCTGTTCGGGCGGGTGACCTACGAGATGATGCAGTCGGCGTGGCGGCAGCCGGCGACGGGCCCGTGG
>Ga0105242_10001114_pt1 | contig 21176 bp, 20 predicted proteins | sample KBSM24metaG_FD_81521 | JGI IMG/M metagenome (GOLD analysis project Ga0105242, IMG submission 81521) | Miscanthus rhizosphere microbial communities from Kellogg Biological Station, Michigan, USA - KBS M2-4 metaG | ecosystem: Host-associated > Plants > Roots > Rhizosphere > Soil | place... | reverse complement strand
GTGGCCGACACGGTGGCCTGGCTCTGCGGCGCGGGCGCGGCGGCGGTCACGGGGCAGGCGATTTCCGTTTCGGGCGGCGAGGTGATGTGAGATGGAACGCAGCTGCAGCAACCACACGCCCCCGGCGCCGGCGCCCGTGCTCGACGACGAGCGCATCGGCCACGAGGCCCGCGCCGTCGCGGGCGACCATATCGACCTGAAGATCTGGCTGCGCCTCCTGGCCTGCAGCCGGCAGATCGAGCAGCAGATCAGCCAGCGCCTGCGGGCGCGCTTCGGCATCACGCTGGCGCGCTTCGACTATCTGGCGCAGCTCGAACGCCACCCGGATGGCCTGCGCATGAACGCGCTCTCGCGCTACCTCATGGTGACGGGCGGCAACATCACCGGCCTGACCGACCAGCTCGCCAAGGAGGGCCTGGTCGAGCGCGTGGACGATCCGGACGACCGCCGCTCCTGGCGCGTGGCGCTCACGCCCAAAGGCCGGCGCGACTTCGCCGCCATGGCCGCCGAGCACGAGACCTGGCTCACCGCCATGTTCGAGAACCTGGGCGTGGGCGACAAGGACCAGCTTTTCGCCCAGCTGGGCCGCCTGCGCATGCAACTGGCCCAGCACCAGGCGGCGCTCGCGGCGGAGCCGCCCGCAGTGCCCGCAGCACCTGCCGTGCCTGCCGCAGCGCCCCGCAAGCCGCGCGCCGCGGCGTCCCCTCCGTCTTCGTCTCCCCCGTCTTTCGCCCGCAAAGCACCTTCCCGCAGGAAAACCGCTCCATGACCGACCGCATCGACCCGGCCCTCGTCGCCGGCAACCGCACCACGCTGGCGGGCTATGCCGCCAACCATTTCCTCTGGCAGGTGGAGGGCGGCGTGGGCACCATCACGCTGAACCGACCCGAGCGCAAGAACCCGCTCACCTTCGACTCGTATACCGAGCTGCGCGACCTGTTCCACCGCCTGCGCCAGGCCACCGACGTGCACGCCGTGGTGCTGCAGGGCGCAGGCGGCAACTTCTGCTCGGGTGGCGACGTGCACGAGATCATCGGCCCGCTGGTGCAGCTCAAGGCGCCCGAGCTGCTGATGTTCACGCGCATGACCGGCGCGCTGGTGTCCGAGATGCGGCACTGCCCGCAGCCCATCGTCGCGGCCATCGACGGCGTGTGCGCCGGGGCCGGCGCCATCATGGCCATGGCGTCGGACCTGCGCCTGGGCACGGCGCGCAGCAAGACGGCTTTCCTCTTCAACCGCGTGGGCCTGGCCGGCTGCGACATGGGCGCCTGCGCCATCCTGCCGCGCATCATCGGCCAGGGGCGGGCGTCGGAGCTGCTCTACACCGGCCGATCCCTGCCCGGCGAAGAGGCCGAGCGCTGGGGCTTCCTCAACCGCCTCTGCGAGCCCGACGCGTTGCTGGCCGAGGCGCAGAAGCTGGCGCAGGACATCGTGGCCGGCCCCACCTTCGCCAACGGCATCACCAAGACCATGCTGCACCAGGAATGGGCCATGACGGTGGACCAGGCCATCGAGGCCGAAGCCCAGGCCCAGGCCCTGTGCATGCTGACCGGCGACTTCGAGCGTGCCTACCGCGCCTTCGTCGAGAAGCGCAGGCCGGTGTTCGAAGGCCACTGAGCCCGCGCTGCTGTTTGCTATTGAATCAATAGCTGCATGCGCTTGCCAATCAAGCGCTGCGGCCCTTTTACGCCATGAACCAGCCGCCCCCCCTTGGGTGCCGGCCAAGGAGACCCGCATGAGCGATACCCGCTACCTCGACTGGCCCTTCTTCGAGGACCGCCACCGCGATCTGGCCCGCAGCCTCGATGCCTGGGCGGTCGGGCACATCGCCGACGCCCACGGCCGCGACGTCGATGAGGCCTGCCGTGCCCTGGTGCGACGCCTGGGCGCGGCCGGCTGGCTGCGGCATGCGGTGGCGGCCGATGCCGGCGAGGCCATCGACACCCGCACCATCTGCCTGATCCGCGAGACGCTGGCGCGGCATGCGGGCCTGGCGGATTTCGCCTTCGCCATGCAGGGCCTGGGCTCGGGCGCCATCTCGCTCGCCGGCGACGCGCAGCAGCGTTCCCGCTACCTGGGCCGCGTGGCGGCCGGCGAGGCGATCGCCGCCTTCGCGCTCTCCGAGCCCGAGGCCGGCTCCGACGTGGCGGCCATGGCCTGCGCCGCGCGGCAGGAGGAAGAGGGCGGCGACTACCTGCTGGACGGCGAGAAGACCTGGATCTCCAACGGCGGCATCGCGGACTTCTACGTCGTCTTCGCCCGCACCGGCGAGGCCCCGGGCGCGCGGGGCGTAAGCGCCTTCATCGTCGATGCCGGCACGCCCGGCTTCGAGATCGCCGAGCGCATCGAGGTGATCGCGCCGCACCCGCTGGCGCGCCTGCGCTTCACGCAGTGCCGCATTCCGGCCGCGCAACGCATCGGCGCGGCGGGCGAGGGCTTCAAGATCGCCATGCGCACGCTGGACGTGTTCCGCACCTCGGTGGCCGCCGCCGCGCTGGGCTTCGCGCGCCGGGCGCTCGACGAGGCCCTGGCCCGCGCCACGCAGCGGCGCATGTTCGGCGGCGTGCTGGCCGATTTCCAGCTCACCCAGTCCAAGCTGGCGCAGATGGCCACCGCCATCGACAGCGCCGCGCTGCTCACCTACCGCGCCGCCTGGATGCGCGACCAGGGCCAGAACGTGACCCGCGAGGCCGCCATGGCCAAGCTCACCGCCACCGAGAACGCGCAGCAGGTCATCGACATGGCCGTGCAGATGTGGGGCGGGCAGGGCGTGGTGAGCGAGCAGCCGGTGGAGCGGCTCTACCGCGAGATCCGCTCGCTGCGCATCTACGAAGGCGCCACCGAGGTGCAGCAGCTCATCATCGCGCGCGACCTGCTGCGCGCCTGGAACGCGCCTGCGGCCGGCGCCGCCACGTCAGGGTGATCCCGCTGGTCCGTTGATTGCTTCATTTCTAAAGTAATCGCGATTTCTGGACGCTTCGCACCAAAAGGGGGTTCCCGCATGGCCAGCGCACACATCGACACCTTCGCCCGCGACCGGCTGCCGCCGGCCGCGATGCAGCCCGAATTCCTGTTCGAGCTGCCTGAACTGCAGTTCCCCGAGCGCCTGAACTGCGCCACCGAACTGCTCGACCGCGCCGTGCAGCGCGGCTGGGGCGGTCGGCTCTGCGTGCGCGGCGCGGGCCTCTCGTGGACCTATGCCGACCTGCAGGCCCAGGCGAACCGCATCGCCAACGTGCTGGTGCGCCGCATGGGCCTGGTGCCCGGCAACCGCGTGCTGCTGCGCGCGCCCAACACGCCGCTGCTGGCCGCCTGCTGGTTCGCGGTGATGAAGGCCGGCGGCATCGCCGTGGCCACCATGCCGCTGCTGCGCGCCAAGGAACTGCAGGCCATCATCGACAAGGGCCGCATCAGCCATGCGCTCTGCGATGCGCGGCTGGCGGTCGAACAGCACGCCGCCGCGCGCTCCTGTCCGGTGCTGGCGCAGGTGCGCTGCTTCAACGACGCCTCGGCCGACGGGCTGGAGGCGGCCATGGCCGAGGAGAGCGAGCGCTTCGACAATGTCGATACCGCCGCCGACGACACCTGCCTGCTGGCCTTCACCTCGGGCACCACCGGGGTGCCCAAGGCCACCATGCATTTCCACCGCGACGTGATGGCCATCTGCGCCTGCTGGCCCGGCCATGTGCTGCGGCCCTCGGCGGACGACGTCTTCATCGGCAGCCCGCCCATGGCCTTCACCTTCGGGCTGGGCGGCCTGCTGCTGTTCCCGATGAAGTTCGGCGCCTCCACCGTGCTGCTGGAAAAGGCCTCGCCCGCGCAACTGCTGGAGGGCATCCGCGACCACGGTGCCACCGTGCTCTTCACCGCGCCCACGTCCTACCGCGCGATGGCCGCGCAGGGCGAGGCGATCCGCGCGGGCACGCTGCGGCGCTGCGTCTCGGCCGGCGAGGCGCTGCCCGCCGCCACCCGCGCGCTCTGGAAGCAGGCCACCGGCATCGAGCTCATCGACGGCATCGGCGCCACCGAGCTGCTGCACATCTTCATCTCGGCCGACGAGGCCCATGCCCGGCCCGGCGCCACCGGCGTGCCCGTGCCCGGCTACCGCGCCCGCGTGGTCGATGCCGAGGGCCGGCCGCTGCCGCCCGGCTCCGTGGGGCGGCTGGCGGTGCAGGGTCCCACCGGCTGCCGCTACCTGGACGATGCGCGCCAGTCGCAGTACGTGCAGAACGGCTGGAACCTGACCGGCGACGCCTACCTGATGGATGAGGACGGCTACTTCCACTACCAGTCGCGCACCGACGACATGATCGTCTCGGCCGGCTACAACATCGCCGCGCCCGAGGTGGAAGACGCTCTGCTGCTGCACCCCGCCGTGGCCGAGTGCGGCGTGATCGGCGTGGCCGACGAGGAGCGCGGCCAGATCGTCAAGGCCTTCGTGGTATTGCACGCGGGCCAGGCGCCGGGGCCGGAGATGGCGCGCACCCTGCAGGACTTCGTCAAGCAGACCGTGGCTCCGTACAAATACCCACGCGCCATCGACTTCGTGGAGGCCTTGCCGCGCACGGAAACGGGCAAACTCCAGCGGTTCCGGCTGGCGCAGCCCGCTGCAGCGCCGGTGGCGGCCTGAGCCCCCGGCGCGCGCCGCCGCCCCGGACCACATTCACCTTCCCTTCACGTGCCCACCGGCAGAAAGCCCGCTCCATGAAGACTCCGAACGCCTCATCGCTCCAGCCCCTGGCCCTGGCCGCACTCGCCGCCCTGGCCCTGTCTTGCGCCGCCGCGCAGGCCGCCGATGCGGTCAAGGTCGGCCTGCTCAGCACGCTCTCCGGCCCCGGCGCAGGGCTGGGCATCGACATCCGCGACGGCTTCCAGCTCGCCGTCAAGCAGGGCGGCGGCAAGCTCGGCGGCCTGCCGGCCGAGGTGGTGGTGGCCGACGACCAGCAAAGCCCCGACGTGGCGCGCCAGACGGCCGACCGGCTCATCAAGCGCGACAAGGTCGATTTCATGACCGGCGTGGTGTTCTCCAACGTCATGCTGGCCGTGGGCGCGCCCACCTTCGCCTCCAAGACCTTCTACATCAGCGCCAACGCAGGTCCGTCGCAATACGCGGGTGAGCAGTGCAACCCGTATTTCTTCAGCGCCAGCTACCAGAACGACAACCTGCACGAGGCCGTGGGCAAGACGGTGACCGACAAGGGCTTCAAGCGCGTGGCCCTGCTCGCGCCCAACTACCCGGCGGGCAAGGATGCGCTCGCCGGCTTCAAGCGCTTCTACAAGGGCGAGGTGGTGCTGGAGAGCTACACCCCGCTCAACCAGCTGGACTACGGCGCCGAGATCGCCAAGATGCGCGCCGCCAGGCCCGATGCGGTCTACATCTTCCTGCCCGGGGGCCTGGGCATCAACTTCATCAAGCAGTTCGTGGGCGCGGGCCTGTCCAAGGACATGACGCTCTTCGGTCCGGGCTTCTCGGCCGACGAAGACGTCATCAAGGCCGTGGGCGAGCCCATGCTGGGCATGTTCAACAGCTCGCTCTGGGCGCACGACCTGGACAACCCCGCCAACAAGAAGTTCGTGGCCGACTTCCAGAAGGAATACGGCCGCCTGCCCACGCTCTACGCCGCGCAGGGCTACGACGCGGCGCGCCTGATCGACGGCGCCGTGCGCGACGTGAAGGGCAACCTGGCGGACAAGACGGCGGTGCGCAAGGCGCTGGAGGCCGCGCGCTTCGAGTCGGTGCGCGGGCCGTTCAAGTTCAACACCAACCACTTCCCCATTCAGGACTACTACCTGCGCGTGGTCACCAAGGACCCGCAGGGCCGCGTGACCAACCGCACGCTGGGCACCGTGTTCAAGAACCATGCGGATGCCTACGTGGGCAGCTGCAAGATGCCGGCGGCATGACCGGCGCAGCGATTCGCGTCGATGCCGTGAACGGGGTCTCGCCATGACCGGAGTGCTGGTGCTGGAGCAGTCCCTCAACGGGCTGCAGTTCGGCCTGATGCTGTTCCTGCTGGCCGCTGGCCTCACGCTGGTGTTCGGCATCATGGACATGATCAACCTGGCCCACGGCTCGCTCTACATGGTGGGCGCCTACCTGATCGCCACGGCAGCCGCCGCGACCGACTCGTTCTGGATCGGCCTCGCCGCCGGCGTGGCCGGCACCGCGCTGCTGGGCATGCTGCTGGAGGTGACGGTGCTGCGCCGGCTCTACCAGCGCGACCATCTCTCGCAGGTGCTGGGCACCTTCGCCATCCTGCTGATGGCCAACGAGGGCGTGCGCATGCTCTGGGGCGCGCAGCCCATCGCGCTCAATCCACCGGCCAGCCTCGCGGGCCCGGTGGAGCTGCTGCCGGGCTTCTTCTACCCGGCCTACCGGCTGCTCATCATCGGCGTGGGCCTGGGCGTGGCGCTGCTGCTCTACGTGCTGGTCACGCGCACACGGCTGGGCATGCAGGTGCGCGCGGGGGCCTCCAACCGCGAGATGGCGCTGGCCATGGGCACCAACGTGCGGCGCCTCTTTACGGCGGTGTTCGGCCTGGGCGCGGCGCTGTGCGCCGTGGCCGGCGGCATGCTGGGGCCGCTGCTGGCGGTGCAGGTGGGCATGGGCGAGAGCATCCTCATCCTGGCCTTCGTGGTGATCGTGATCGGCGGCATCGGCTCCATCCGCGGGGCGCTCTTCGGCGCGCTGCTGGTGGGCGTGGTCGATACCGCCGGCCGCACGCTGATCCCGCTGGCCTTCGGTCACTGGCTGGGGCCCGAGGCCGCCAGCGGCGCGGGCCCGGCCGTGGCCTCGATGCTGATCTACCTGCTGATGGCCGGCGTGCTGTTCTGGAAGCCCCGGGGCCTGTTCCCGGCGCATGGCTGACCTCTGGGAAACCGCTGCATGACGACCACCACCGCCTCGACTCCCGCCGCATCGCCGGCACCCCGGCCGCCCGCCCCTGGCCTGCTGGACCACGCGCTGCGCCTGCGCTGGGCCGGCCCGGTGCTGCTGGCGCTGGCCGCGCTGCCGCCGCTGGCCGCCGCGCTGGGCGAAGACTTCTACATCGGCCTCGCCACCCGCATCCTGATCTTCGCGCTGGCCGCCACCAGCCTCAACCTGATCCTGGGCTTCGGCGGCATGGTCAGCTTCGGCCATGCGGCCTTCGTCGGCACCGGGGCGTATGCGGTGGGCATCCTCATGCAGCAGGGCGTGATGTCGGCCTGGATCGCCTGGCCCGCCGCCGTGCTGGCCAGCGCGCTCTTCGCGCTGCTGGTGGGCGCCATCAGCCTGCGCACGCGGGGCGTGTACTTCATCATGATCACGCTGGCCTTCGCGCAGATGCTGTATTACCTGATGGTGTCGGTCAAGGCCTGGGGCGGCGAGGACGGCCTCACGCTGCCCGGCCGCTCGGTGCTGGGGGGCGGCTTCGATCTGGCGAGCGACACGCGTTTTTACTACGTGGTGCTGGCGCTTTTCGCGCTCTGCTTCGTGGGCATCCAGCGCCTCTTGAACGCGCGCTTCGGCCACGTGCTGCAGGCCATCCGCGAGAACGAGACGCGCATGGGCGCCATCGGCTTCCGGGTCTATCGCTACCAGCTGGCCGCATTCACGCTGGCCGGTGCGATGGCTGGCCTGGCGGGTGCGCTGCTGGCCAACCAGTCGAGCTTCGTGAGCCCGTCGCTGCTGCAGTGGAACCAGTCGGGCCTCTTGATGGTGATGGTGATCCTGGGCGGCGTGGGCCACCTCTGGGGCGGTTTCATCGGCGCGGTGGTGTTCCTGCTGCTCGAAGAGCTGCTCTCGGCCTACACCATCCACTGGCAGTTCATCCTGGGCGCCTTGCTGCTGCTGGTGGTGCTGGCCGCGCCGCGCGGGCTGGCCGGGCTGCTGCGGCGCGGCGGGGGGCGGGCATGAGCGCCCCGCCGCTGCTGCACATCGACGGCCTGGTCAAGCGCTTCGGCGGCCTCACGGCCACCGACCAGGCCGAGCTGCGCGTGCAGCCCGGCGAGCTGCATGCGCTGATCGGCCCCAACGGCGCGGGCAAGACCACGCTGATCCACCAGATCTCGGGCGCGCTCGCGCCCGATGCCGGCCGCATCGTCTTCGGCGGCGACGACATCACGGGCCTGCCCATGCCCCAGCGCGTGCTGCGCGGGCTGGCGCGTTCCTACCAGATCACCAGCATCTTCAAGCGCCTTTCGGTGCTCGACAACGTGGCACTGGCCGTGCAGGCGCGTCAGGGCAGCAGCATGCGCTTCTGGCAGGCCGCGCGCAGCGAGCGCGCCCGCTACGACGAAGCCGCCGCCGTGGTCGAGCGCGTGGGCCTGGGCGCGCAGAAGGATGCCTTGGCTGGCGCCCTGGCGCATGGCGAGCAGCGGCAGCTGGAAGTGGGCCTGGCCCTCGCCACCGCGCCGCGCCTGCTGCTGCTGGACGAGCCCATGGCCGGCATGGGGCCTGACGAATCCGAACGCATGGTGGCGCTGCTGCAGTCGCTGCGCGGCAGCACCACGCTGCTGCTGGTGGAGCACGACATGGACGCGGTGTTCCGCCTGGCCGACCGCATCTCGGTGCTGGTCTTCGGCCGCGTGATCGCCTGCGGCACGCCGGCCGAGATCCGCAACCACCCCGACGTGCGGCGCGCCTATCTGGGCGACGAGCTGCCCATGGAGGACGAGGCATGACGACCACCCCGCAGACCCTCGCTGCGCCCACCAGCCGTTCCGCGCTGCTCGAGGTGGACGACCTGCAGGCCGCCTACGGCAGCAGCCAGGTGCTGTTCGGCGTGGGCCTGCGCATCGACGCGGGCGACGTCGCCACGCTGCTGGGGCGCAACGGCATGGGCAAGACGACCACCGTGCGCACGCTGCTGGGCCTGGTGCGCGCGCGGGGCGGCACGGTGCGCTTCCGCGGTGAGCGCATCGAGCGGCTGGAGCCCGACCGCATCGCCCGCATGGGGCTGGCGGTGGTGCCCGAGGGGCGGCAGATCTTCCCCAACCTCTCGGTGGCCGAGAACCTGCGCGCCTTCGGCGCCAACCGCAACCAGTCGCCCGAGCCGTGGACGCTCGATCGCGTCTATGCGCTCTTCCCCCGGCTGGCCGAGCGCTCGCGCAACATGGGCAACCAGCTCTCGGGCGGCGAGCAGCAGATGCTGGCCATCGGCCGGGCGCTGATGACCAACCCCTACCTGCTGGTGCTCGACGAGGCCACCGAGGGCCTGGCGCCGCTGGTGCGCGAGGAGATCTGGCGCTGCCTGGCCCAGCTGCGCGCGCAGGGCCAGAGCATCCTGGTGATCGACAAATACGTGCAGCGCCTGATCGGGCTGGCCGACCGCCACACGATCGTGCAGCGCGGGCGCGTGGTCTGGCAGGGCGATTCGGCCGCGCTGGCAGCCGATCCGGGCCTGTGGCAGCAGTACATTGGCGTATGAATTCCCTGACCGCTCTTTCTCCTGTGTCGTCCTCCGCTGCCGGCGCGGCCGCCCCGGATTCGCCGCTCGTCTTCGAGCGCCCGCTGCGCATCCGCTTCGCGCACTGCGACCCGGCCGGCATCGTGTTCTTCCCGCAATACCTCGTCATGCTCAACGGGCTGGTCGAGGACTGGTTCAACGACTGCCTGCGCGTGTCGTATTCGGGCCTGCTCGGGCCCCGGCGCATCGGCCTGCCCATCGTGCGGCTGGAATGCGAATTCCGCGCCGTCAGCCGCATGGGCGACGACGTGACCCTGGGCCTGGCCGTGGAGCGCGTGGGCAACAGCTCCATCACCCTGGCGATGCACTGCCGTGCCGGCGAGGAAGAGCGCATGCGCTCGCGCCAGGTGCTGGTGGCCACCGACCTCAAGACCCACAAGGCCCGGGCGCTGCCCGACGACGTGCGCGAAGCCCTGGCGCGGCTGCCGCGCTGACGAGACGGGGCCCAGCAGGGCCCGCCGAATTCCCTTTTCCGGAGACAAGCATGCAGACTCTTCTTCCCCCCGGCTGGCCCCGCCCGCGCGGCTACGCCAACGGCGTCACGGCACGCGGCCGCATGGTGTTCGTGGCCGGCATGATCGGCTGGGATGCCGAAGGCGTCTTCCATACCGACGACCTCGCCGGCCAGGTGCGCCAGGCGCTGCAGAACGTGGTCGCCGTGCTGGCCGAAGGCGGCGCGCGGCCCGAGCACATCGTGCGCATGACCTGGTACGTGACCGACCGCAAGGCCTACGTGGCCGCCTACCCGGAGATCGGCCGCGCCTTCCGCGAGATCATCGGCAGCTTCAACGCCGCGATGACGGCGGTGGAGGTCGCCGGCCTGATCGAGGACCGGGCCCAGGTCGAGATCGAAGTCACCGCCGTCATCCCCGACTGAAGGCCGCATCCGTGCTCTACCGCGACTTCGCCACGCAGGAGCAGATCGACGCGCAGTACGACACGGCCATTCCCGTGGCCGACCGCGCCGCCGAGATGCGCCACTACCAGGAGCGCAGCGCCCATGCGCGCGCCGTGCTGCCCTGCCGCCTGGGTGTGCCCTACGGTCCGACCCGCGCCGAGACGCTGGACATCTTCCCGGCCGATTCGCCGGACGCCGCCGGTGCGCCCGTCTTCGTCTTCATCCACGGCGGCTACTGGCGCGCGCTTTCGGCGGCCGATTTCAGCTGCGTGGCGCTGGGCCTCGCGCAGCGCGGCATCACCGTGGTGGTTCCCGACTACGCGCTGTGCCCGGCCGTCACCGTCGATGAGATCGTGCGCCAGATGCGCGCCGCCTGCGCCTGGGTGCTGCGCCATATCGCGGAGCACGGCGGCGACCCGCAGCGCGTGGCCGTGGGCGGCAGCTCCGCCGGCGGCCACCTGGCGGCCATGTGCCTGCAGACGGAGTGGGCGCGCGACTACGGCCTGCCGCAGGACCCTTTCAAGGGGGCGGTGATGGCCAGCGGCCTCTACGACCTGGCGCCGCTGCGCTACAGCTTCCTGCAGCCCAAGATCCAGCTGACCGAAGACACGGTGCGGCGCTGCTCGCCGGTGCGGCATGTGCGGCCCTCGCCCACGCCGGTGCTGCTGACCTGGGGCGGCCTGGAACAGCCCGAGTTCGCCCGCCAGTCCCTGGCCTGGCGCGATGCCTGGCTGGCTGCGGGTAACCGGGCCGAGCTGCTGGCGCAGCCCGAGGCCCACCATTTCAGCGCCATCCACGGCTTCGAGGATCCGCGCAGCGCGCTGTGCGGCTGGGTGGCGGCCGCGCTGTCCTGTTGAGGACAGGTTCCCATGCTGACGGCGCCCGCGCCTGCGGGCCGACAGGGCGCCGCCGGGGCTTCCTACAGGCCCGCTCACCTGACGCCGCGAACATGGAGGCTCTCTCTGAAAAGGAAACCTCCATGCGCAAGATGATCCTCATGGCCGTCGCCGGCTTCCTCTGGAAGAAGTTCCAGGCCAAGCGTGCGGCCGGCACGCCGGCAGCCGCTGCGGTCTACCGCCGCCGCTGAGCCGGAAACGAACGACAAAGCCCCCGGGCAGCCGTATGCGCTGACCGGGGGCTTTGTTGTTCCCTGCCGCTTCACGGGGGCGTGGAGCGCTTGCAGTGCCGCATCAGGCCGCGGAGCAGGTGAAGCTCTCGGCCTTGGTCGGGTCGCCCGAGCCGTTGTAGCGCGGGAACTTCGGATACTCGCACACCGGCCGCTGCTGGGCGGGCGCGGTGCTGCCGGTGGCGGGTACGGTGGTGGCCACCAGCCGGTCGGGCGCCTGTCCGCTGGTCACCCAGGAGTCGAGCGCGGCCAGCAGGTCCACCGGGCGCGGGCCGGGGCCGTCGAGGTTGTGGCCCACCGAGGGCGAGGTCAGCATGCGGGCGAAGCCCTGCACCTTGCTCGCGCCCAGGGTCTGCTTCACGCTGTCGAAGTACTGGGCCGTGCGGTAGAGCGAGACGCAGGTGTCCGAGAAGCCATACCAGATCAGCAGCTTGCCGCCCTTGTCGGCGAAGGCGGAGATGTCGGGGTCGGTGCCGTCGATCATCTCGGCCAGCCGCAGATACTGGGCCTTGAACTGCAGCGGGTCGTGGCGCAGCACATCCACGTCGGTGCGACCCTCGACCACCTTGGCGGCTTCGCTCACGGCCATGTGGTTGAAGGAGTCGCGCGCCTCGAAGCTGGTGCCGAACATGTAGGCGCCCCAGTCGCTGGTCGCGCTGCCGCCGCGGCCGTAGCGCGGGTAGCCCGTGGCGCCGCGCGACAGCGGCACCTGCGCGTTCTGCGAGGCGTAGATCAGGCGGATGGATTCGATCTGCCCGGCGGTCAGGCAGCTGTCGCTGTCGGCGCCCTGGCACAGCAGGTCGGTGGGCACGTAGTTGCAGGCCTCGACGTTGCCGATGATGCCGTCCTTGAGACCATCCAGCGCGTCGCAGGCGGCGGTCTCGGCCTTGGCGTAGAGCGCGATCTTGGCGGGGCTGAGCCAGTTGGCGCGGTCCTGGAAGATGTGGCGGACCACGTTGGGGCCCAGGTTCACCTGGTGCGCCTGCTGCGCGATGGCCGGCTCCATGGCGACCACGCCGTCGTAGTCCTGCGGGTACTTCTGCGTGGAGATCAGGCCCGAGCGGCCGCCGTTGGAATGGCCCAGGTGGTAGCGCTTGGTGGGCGCCTTGCCGTAGAAGCTGGTGGCGATGGCGGTGCCCACGCCCAGCACGAAGTGGTTGGCGTCGAACGCATGGTTGCGCAGCGCCACGTCGTCCCTGGCCCATTCGAAGCCCCGGCTCTGGTGGCCCGAATCCGAACTCATGCGCACATAAGGTCCGGCCGAGGGGCCCACCAGGCTCTGGTAGAACGGATCGTCGGTGGGGATGAAGCCGTCCAGCCCGCCGCCGCCCACGGTGAGCGTCTTGCCGTTCCACACGCCTTGCGCGGGCAGCTCCACCGCCCAGTGGATGGTGGACTGCGGCGAGGACACGATCTTGCCGCGCACGATGCAGACATCGGGCAGGGCGCCCTGCGCCGAGCGCATCTCGGTGCCGGTGACGACGGCGCCGTGGGGCAGGCCGGTGGGCTGGAAGGCGGGGCAGGCCTGCGCCAGCGGCTGCACGGCCACGGGGTCGCCCCCGTTGCCGCCGCCGCAGGCCGAAAGCAGCACGGCCATGAGCGTGCCGACGGCTCCTGCCGTCGTGGTGTGTTGGGACATGCGCGAAGTCTCCTTGTGGTTGTGTCGTGACGTGCGAAGCCGGGGGTCGGCTCCGGTCGTCACGATAGGCAGCGGTTTCCCGCCTGCATCCCCTGCAAATGCAGACGGGAAGGGAAAGTCCCATGCCCGGCGGCCTGCCGGGACCGAGGCCCGGGCCGCGTCAGCCCCGCCGCAGCGCCGCCACCAGTTCCATCTTGTTGCGCACGCCCAGGGCGGTGTAGGCGCTGCGCAGGTAGGTGCGCACGGTGGCGGGGCTCAATCCCAGCGTGGCCGCGATGTCCTTGTACGACTGGCCATGCGCGTAGAGCGTGGCGGCGCTCATCTCGCGCGGCGCCAGCGGCGAGCCGGCGCCGCGCGAAGGCAGGCTCACGGCCACCAGCGGCCCGCAGGCTTCCAGCCGGAAGCGGTGCCGCCCCGCGGCCGGGGCGACCGTGCAGGGCAGGCGCGCTGCGCTCTGGCGCAGGTCATCGGGCAAGGCGCCGCCGGGCCAGTCCGGGTAGGCCTCGGCCAGCGCCTGTCCCAGGCGCAGGCCGGCGAAGAGCAGGGCGCCGCCGGGCTCCGCCAGCGCATAGCTGTCCCAGAGGTGCTGGGCCGAGCCGGGCGCCCAGCGCTGCAGCGCATGGCTCCAGTGGCACAGCAGATGGCGCGTGAATTCGCCCAGCAGCAGGGCCTGTGCGTCGGAGAACGGCGGTTGCGCCTCGGGGCGGTAGAGCGAGATGAAGAACAGCAGGCCGCTGCGCGGCAGCTCCACGGTGGTGGCCATGCAGCGGTGCAGCCCGTGGCGCTCGCTGAAGGCGATCAGCGTCTGCGCGTCGGCATGGCTCACCGGCACCTCGTGCTCGCGGATCACCGTGCCGAGCTGCTGCATGGAATGCCGCGCGAAGTCGTCCGCCACGGCCAGCCGGTTCCACTCGTCGGCGAAACCGCGGCTCAGGCCGATGCTGCCGTGCAGCCAGTTGCGCGGCGCATCGCCGGCGCTGCCCTGCGAGACCTCTCCCCACCAGGCCGCGTCGAACGGGACCAGGCCGCGCAGCACCTGCATGGCATCGGCCAGCAGCGCATGCGGGCGGCTGCCCTGGGCCAGCCCGGTCAGCGCGAGCAGCGCCCGGCTCAGGTCCTGCAACCCGGCAGGCTGCTGCGGGCCGGCTCCTGGCGGACGGATGGGCGCATTCATGGCTTGTCTCCTGGTTTTTTCGCCCGCGTTGCGGGCGGGCCGTGGCTGCGCGAATGCTACGTGCAACAGGGTTTCAGTTAACCAGGGTATCTATCGATGCCGGCCACGGTCTCGGCCCTGCCTGCCCACGGCAGGTTCAGCACATGGCCTACAGGCCGCCCCGGCGGCCCGCGTGAGGCTGCGCCTCTGTCCCGCAGAGCGGCCCTGCATGCGCTGCGCTCTTTCCCCACGAACCGCGACAAGACCACACCGGACGCCCCATGGACCACAACGCCCCCTTTCCTCTCTCGCGGCGCGATCTGCTGATCGCCAGCGCTTCATCGGCCGCCGCTTCGGCCGTGCCGGCCTCGGCGGCGACGCCGGCTGCCGCGGGGCGCGATGAAGTGCTGCCCGTACAGGCCCCCGTCAGCCTGAACGTCAACGGCGCGGCCCGGCAGCTCACCGTCGACACCCGCACCACCTTGCTGGATGCCCTGCGCGAGCATCTGCGCCTGACGGGCACCAAGAAGGGCTGCGACCACGGCCAGTGCGGCGCCTGCACGGTGCTGGTGGACGGCCGGCGCGTGGTGTCCTGCCTGAGCCTGGCGGTGATGCACCAGGGCGCGAACGTGACCACCATCGAGGGCCTGGGCACGCCGGCCGCGCCGCACCCGCTGCAGGCGGCTTTCGTGCGGCACGACGGCTACCAGTGCGGCTACTGCACGCCCGGGCAGATCTGCTCGGCCGTGGGCGCTCTCGACGAGCTGCGCCGCGGCGCGCCCAGCCATGCCAGCGCGGACATCGTCGCCCAGCCGATGCTGTCGGCCGAGGAACTGCGCGAACGCATGAGCGGCAACCTCTGCCGCTGCGGCGCCTATTCCAACATCGTGGATGCCATCACCGAAGTCGCGGAGGCTTGAGCAATGAAACCCTTCAGCTACGAACGCGTGGCCTCGCCCGCACAGGCCGCCGCAGCGGTGGCCGCCCGGCCCGGCGCCAAGTTCATCGCCGGCGGCACCAATCTGCTGGATCTGATGAAGCTGCAGATCGAGACGCCCGTCCATCTGGTGGACGTCAATGGCATCGGCCTCGACACCATCGAGCCCACGCCGCAGGGGGGCCTGCGCATCGGCGCCCTGGTGCGCAACAGCGACCTGGCCGCCCATCCGCGCGTGCGGCGCGACTACGGCGTGCTCACGCGGGCGCTGGTGGCGGGGGCCTCGGGCCAGCTGCGCAACATGGCGACCACCGGCGGCAACCTGCTGCAGCGCACGCGCTGCCCGTACTTCTACGACACCCACATGCCCTGCAACAAGCGCCAGCCCGGCAGCGGCTGCTCCGCCATCGGCGGCTTCAGCCGCCAGCATGCGGTGATCGGCGGCAGCGCCGACTGCATCGCCACCCACCCGAGCGACATGGCCGTGGCCCTGCGCGTGCTGGACGCCACGGTGGAAACGGTGCGCCCCGACGGCGTCGCCCGCGTCATCCCCATCGCGGATTTCCACCGGCTGCCCGGCAGCACCCCGCACATCGAGACCGCGCTGCAGCCGGGCGAGCTCATCACCTCGGTGAGCCTGCCCGCGCCGGTGGGCGGCACCCACGTCTATCGCAAGGTGCGCGACCGTGCCTCCTATGCCTTCGCGCTGGTGTCGGTCGCGGCCATCGTGCAGCGCGACGGCTCCGGCCGCGTGGCGCTGGGCGGCGTGGCGCACAAGCCCTGGCGGGTCGAAGCCGCCGAGGCCGGCATGCGCCAGGGCGCCCGCGCCGTGGCCGACCGGCTGCTGGACGGCGCCCGCCCCACGCACGAGAACGCTTTCAAGCTGCCCCTGGCCGAGCGCACGCTGGCCGCAGCCCTTTCCCAGGCCCGGAGCTGACCGCCATGAAGTTCGACACCCCCGCTACCGCCAATCCCATCGACCAGCTCAAGGTCGTCGGCCAGCCGGTGAACCGCATCGACGGCCTGCTCAAGACCACCGGCACCGCGCCCTACGCCTATGAACGGCACGACGTGGTGCCCCACGCGGCCTACGGCTTCGTCGTGGGCGCGGCCATCGCACGCGGCCGCATCCGCGGCATCGACCTGGCCGAGGCCCGCCGCGCGCCCGGCGTGCTGACCATCGTCACCGCGCAGTCGGCCGGCAAGCTGGGCCAGGGCAAGATGAACACCGCGCCGCTGCTCGCCGGCCCGCAGGTCGATCACTACCACCAGGCCGTGGCGCTGGTGGTGGCCGAGACCTTCGAGCAGGCCCGTGCGGCCGCGCAGAAGGTGCGCGTGGACTACGAGCGCGCACCCGGCCGCTACGACCTGGCCGCCGCCAAGGACGGGGCCACCCAGCCCGAGGAGATCAACGGCGATGCGCCCGACACGGCCGTGGGCGACTTCGCCGGCGCCTTCGCCGCGGCCCCCGTGCAGGTGGACGCCAGCTACACCACGCCCGACCAGTCGCACGCCATGATGGAGCCGCACGCCACGGTGGCCGCCTGGCAGGGCGATGCGCTCACGGTGTGGACCTCCAACCAGATGATCGCCTGGGGGCGGCGCGAGCTGGCCGCCACGCTGGGCATCCCCAAGGACAAGGTGCGGCTGGTGTCGCCCTTCATCGGCGGCGGCTTCGGCGGCAAGCTCTTCCTGCGGGCCGACGCGCTGCTGGCCGCGCTGGGCGCACGGGCTGCGAAGCGGCCGGTGAAGGTCGCGCTGCAGCGCCCGCTGATGATCAACAACACCACGCACCGTCCGGCCACCATCCAGCGCGTGCGCATCGGCGCGGATGCGCAAGGGAAGATCCTCGCCATCGGGCACGAATGCTGGTCGGGCGACCTGCCGGGCGGCAAGGCCGACAGCGCGGTCGATCAGACCCGCCGGCTCTATGCGGGCGCGAACCGCATGACCGCCACGCGCCTGGCCGAGCTGCACCTGCCCGAGGCCAACGCCATGCGCGCGCCCGGCGAGGCCACGGGCCACATGGCACTGGAGGTGGCGATGGACGAGCTGGCCGACAAGCTCGGCATGGACCCGGTGGAGCTGCGCATCCGCAACGACACGCAGGTCGTGCCCGACACCACGGGTGAGAAGCGCCCCAAGGACGCCACGGGCGAGCGGCCCGTGAAGCCGTTCTCGCAACGCCAGCTGGTGGAGTGCCTGCGCCTGGGCGCCGAGCGCTTCGGCTGGAACGAGCGCAGCGCGCGCCCGGCGCAGCGCCGCGACGGTCGCTGGTGGGTGGGCATGGGCGTGGCGTCGGCCTATCGCGGCGCGCCGGTGATGAAGTCCGCCGCGCGCATACGGCTGGACGGGCAGGGCCGCATCACGGTGGAGACCGACATGACGGACATCGGCACCGGCAGCTACACCATCATCGCCCAGACCGCCGCCGAGATGATGGGCGTGCCGCTCTCGCGTGTCGCGGTGCGGCTGGGCGATTCGGACTTTCCCGTCTCGGCCGGCTCGGGCGGCCAGTGGGGCGCGGCCAGCGCCACGTCCGGCGTCTATGCCGCCTGCGTGAAGCTGCGCGAGGCCGTGGCCGGCAAGCTGGGCCTGGACCCGGCCGCCGCGCGCTTCGCCGACGGCCAGGTCGTGGCCGACGGCCGCAGCCTGCCCCTGGCCGACGCCGCCCGCGACGCCGAGCTGACGGCCGAGGACGGCATCGAATTCGGCGTGCTGGAGCAGCAGACGCAGCAGTCCACCTTCGGCGCGCACTTCGTCGAAGTGGGCGTGGACGCGTTCACGGGCGAAGTGCGCGTGCGCCGCATGCTGGCCGTGTGCGCGGCGGGCCGCATCCTCAACCCCAAGTCGGCGCGCAGCCAGGTGATCGGCGCCATGACCATGGGCGTGGGGGGGGCGCTGATGGAGGAACTGGCGGTGGACACGCGACTGGGTTTCTTCGTCAACCACGACCTCGCGGGTTACGAGGTGCCGGTGCATGCCGACATTCCGCACCAGGACGTCGTGTTCCTGGACGAGCCCGACCCCCGCGCATCGCCCATGAAGGCCAAGGGCGTGGGCGAGCTCGGCATCTGCGGCGTGAGCGCCGCCATCGCCAACGCCATCCACAACGCGACCGGCGTGCGCGTGCGGGACTATCCGGTCACGCTCGACAAGCTGATCGGCAGCCTGCCGCCCGTGGCATGAGGCCGGGCATGGAACCGGACGTGCCTGCGCAGAATCCCGTCGGCCATGGTACGGGCGGCGCCCCCATGGACGACCTGGACAGCCGTGTGCTGCGCACCGCCAGCGCCTGGGTGGCGGCAGGCATGCCCGCCGCGCTCGTCACGGTGGTACGCACCTGGGGCTCGGCGCCCCGGCCGCCCGGCTCGCTCATGGCCATCAACGAGCGGGGCGAGACCGTGGGCTCGGTCTCGGGCGGCTGCATCGAGGACGACCTGATCGACCACATCCGCCAGGGCGGCGTGGCCTCCCTCTGCGCCGCGGGGCTGCCCACCGTGCTGCGCTACGGCATCTCGGCCGACCAGGCGCACCGTTTCGGGCTGCCCTGCGGGGGCACGATGGAGCTGGTGGTGGAGCCGCTTGCGGCCCGCAGCCAACTGGCCGAGCTGCTCGGCGCCTGCCGGCGCCGCGAGCACACGGCACGCCTGCTGGACCTGAGCACCGGCAGCGTGGCGCTGGAGCCTGCGGGGCCGGAGGGCCCGCCGCGCCTCGACGCCCAGGCCGGCACGCTGCGCAGCACCTTCGGGCCGCGCGCACGGCTCATCGTGATCGGCGCGGGCGACCTGTCGGCCTTCCTCTGCCAGATGGCGCTGGGCCTGGGCTTCGAGGTCATCGTCTGCGACCCGCGTGCCGAGCACCGCGCCACCTGGTGCGTGCCCGGCGCCATGCTGAGCCACGAGATGCCGGACGACCTCGTCCTGCGCCTGCAGCCCGACGCCCGCACCGCCGTGGTGGCGCTCACGCACGACCCCAAGCTCGACGACCTGGCGCTGATCGACGCGCTGCAGTCGCGCGCCTTCTACGTCGGCGCCATCGGCTCGCGCCGCAATGCCGCGCTGCGCGCCGAACGGCTGCAGACGCATTTCGGCCTCTCCAGCGCCGATCTGCAGGCGCTGCACTGCCCGGCCGGGCTCTACATCGGCAGCCGGACGCCGGCGGAGATCGCCCTGTCCATCATGGCGGAGGTGGTGGCGGCCAAGAACGGCGTGCCGATCGCCACGCAGGCGCGGGTGGCGGCCGCCAAGCCGCTGCACGCCACCTGACGACAATGCGGGCATGCCGCTGAACGAGCCTGCACAACGTCCTTTGAGCCCGCTGCCACCCTGCGCCATCGTCCTCGCCGCCGGGCTGGGGCGGCGCATGGGCGGCTGGCCCAAGCCCGCGCTGCGCGTCGGCGGGCAGAGCCTGCTGGAACGGCTGGCGCAGGCGTTCCGGCAGGCCGGCGTGGCCGAAATCAGCGTGGTGCTGGGTCCGTATGCCGATGTGCTGCGGCCCCTGGCCGTGGCTGCCGGGGCGCAGCCGCTGCTGCATGCCGCGCACGGCCCCACGCTGGTGGATTCGCAGCGCCTGGCGCTCGAAGCCCATGCCGCCCGCCATCCGGGCCGGGACCTGATGCTCGTGCTGGCCGATCTGCCGCTGCTCACTGCGGCGCCGCTGTGCGCGTTGCTGCAGGCCTGGTCAGCGCGGCCTGCGGGCCTGCAGGCCCTGGTGCCGACCGTGGGGGGCGTGCACGGCCATCCGGTGCTGCTGTCGTGGCAGGCCGTGGAGGAGATCCGGCGCCAGTCCGGCGACGAGGGCGTGCGCCACTGGATGGCGGGCCATGCCGCGCAGGTCCTGCGCCTGCCGTGCAGCGATCCGGGGCATGTCTTCGATCTGGATACGCCTGAGGATCTGGCCCGGCTGCGCGCTCTGCTGCATCCCGAGGTGGTTGAGGGTGGGCCGCAGTCCGCGCTTTGATCTAGGCGCTGCGAAGTTCGGGCACCCCGGCTTCGGCCACTGCGATGGCCGCAGCGCCATCCACCACGGCCGGATCGTTGGCCGCCACGGCACGACGCTTGCGCGCGCGGCGCACGAAGTCGGGGTGGAAGCAGCGCCGGCTGCCGTCCGCGAACGACACGGTGACCGATTGCGGGTCGAACGCGGTGACCGTGCCTTCGCCATAGCGCTTCACGCGCACCAGCGCACCCAGCTCGAAGGCCGGCGCGGCGGCCGCTGCCACTGCCGTTGCGGCTTGCCGGGGCTGGGTTGCGGCGGCGGCCGCGCTGGGGGCCCGGGTGCCGGCCGCAATGGGGCGCAGCTTGTGCGTCGCCGTGCCCTTGGCTTCAGCCGCCGCCTTGCGGGCCGGGCGCGCCGCACCGCCGGCCGCAGCACGACGTGCGCCGGACGTGGGTGCAGATGCGCTGTCCGGGGCGACCGGATGGGGCGACAGGGCCGCCCGGGCTTCCGCTTGGGCCTGGGCCATGCGCCGGCAGTTGTCGCAGACGCCGCAGGGCTCGGCCTCGTCGTTCTGGCTCATGTAGGAAAGCAGCAGCTGCCAGCGGCAGCGCCCGGTCTGCGCATAGATGACCATGCGCTCCAGCGCTTCCTGGTCGTGCTCGCGCTTTTGCACGTAGTCGTCCACCAGCTCGGCGAGGGCGTCTGCGCTCAGGTCCTGGCTGCGCAGGGCGATATGGCCTTGCGCGTTCTGCACGGCGATGCGCCGGCGGCGCAGCAGGCTCAGCGCCACCTGCAGCTTGGGGCCCGGGCGGTCCAGCACGCGCTGCAGGGTCTCCATGTCCCACGCGGTGCTGTTGCCGGGCGGCGGGTCCTGCAGCGCTTCGTAGAGCGCGGAGAGGTCTTCCAGCGTGGGGTAGCGCCCGGCCAGGAAGAACTGCTGCACGGCCTTGTCCTTGCGCAGGTAGAGCAGGGTGCAGTCGGCGGGCTGGCCGTCGCGGCCGGCGCGGCCGGCTTCCTGGTAGTAGGCGTCGAG
>Ga0105242_10001112_pt1 | contig 21188 bp, 29 predicted proteins | sample KBSM24metaG_FD_81521 | JGI IMG/M metagenome (GOLD analysis project Ga0105242, IMG submission 81521) | Miscanthus rhizosphere microbial communities from Kellogg Biological Station, Michigan, USA - KBS M2-4 metaG | ecosystem: Host-associated > Plants > Roots > Rhizosphere > Soil | place... | reverse complement strand
GTTCTAGAAAAGAACTGAAGCTAAATATGTTCTGAAGAGTAGGTCTGGGATTAGAAACAAGTTTAATAACATGATTTTCTTGAAATAAAAACATGTTACATAGTATTACGATTGTTACTGCTTATTTTCCACTAGGCGATTTGTATCCTGGTACAGCACGACCTTCTTCTTATTATTTAGAGTCAGCAAAAGAACTTTGTAAATTACCTTTACCGATGATATTTTTTGTGGATCCATCAATTACAAAGACAATAAGCAAAAATAGAGAACAATTTTCAAAGCAAACTGTTATTCACGAGATGGATATTAAAGAACTTGCTTTTTATAATCATAAGGATTTAATAGAAGCTAACCGTAAAACCTATTGGCCGACTGCTGATTCTCGTAATACAGCATTAGTGCATATTGTGACGGGGAATAAACATGTTTTTATGTTACGAGCTATGCAACTAAACCCATTTCAAACGTCTCATTTTGCTTGGATAGATTTTGGAATCGCACATCCATGTAGGTCATTCGTACTAGACAATGTAGTGAAATCACTTCAACTGCATTTAGTACCCAAAGAAGTTCGTGTATTAGCCGTAGATGATATCGATGCAGATTTATTGAGACGTGTAATAGTATCCTATCAGAAGGGAACGGATAATGACAAAAATTTACGTGATTACTACAGTACGTACAGATTTGGTATCTCTGGTCAATTTTGGACATGTGGCCTGTATTACGGATTAAGCTATTCACAGGAAGTGATAAAAATTTTTGAAAATCACATACTCAATGGATATGGGCATGGAGAAGAAATGTGTCTCACTATGGTACATGAAATGCATCCTGATTGGTTTCAAATTTATTACGGTGATTATTCCGATACGTTTACTAATTATAATGGAATTTGTACCAATATTAATGGAAGAGTTGTAACTACGTTGGATCGATTGATGGAAAACAAGCATTATATCCGCGCATTACAATTAGCCACGCATTTATTGGCACAAAAGCAAGCTGGATTACTCACTGAACAATTTAGCTTATGTGTACTTTTCCGTATTATCTTTGCATGCTCTTATGTACCACATAAGATTATACCTTAATCTCTATAAAATAGATATAAATACAACAAACATTAAATTAGTCTCTATCAAATCGATAAGTTGAAGGTCTAAATACAGTAAACATTAAGTTTGGATTTACTTCCACTCGATTAATTGTTGTACCAAGCATGACATGTTGGTTGGCTGCTCGTGAAACTAAGTATCTCTCTTCAATTTCACCATGGTAGTCAACATGTACTAATCCATTCCAGTTTGCATGTTGTGTAAATTGAGATTCAGAATCCCAAGAATGTGATGTCTTATTATCATAGTCACCGTAAAAATGAATTAATGGGTATAATAACTGAAAAGCAAGTCGGTTACATATCCATATTACATTCTTGCGAAGAGTATGAACAAAGGGCAATCTTTTTGCCAATGTAGCAATTGCTCTGGTGGGTCTTGGACTTGATAAAACGTTTTTCCATTCTTTCTGACCGGTTAACATTTTTTCAAGCGCTAAATTTATGGACGTGCATTGGCGAATTAACTTTGGATGACCTAAACATTGAACGTATTGAATAATTTTGTCTTGATCCGAGCCAGCTGGTAATAACTTTTCTTGTTCTGCATCAGGCTGAAAGAAAGGTTTAACATTGAAAGGATCGATAAACACAGCATCAAGCCGTGATCTTATCACTACATCATACTTGAATTTATGCTCATGTTCATAGGCAATAAGCAGTTGAGCACATTTCATAATCTGCGTATATTCATACAGAGTACCTGAATTATTCGCCATATAGTGACGATTGCCTTGACTGGTGCGGTTAAATACTTCAACACTTGTACCTGGTTTTACACTTAGGATACTTTCTTTTAACAATTTATGTTCTGCATCAGTTTGGGTATCCCAAAATGCTACACGTTTCACACAATCTCCCCATTTCTTAGCAAATGTATCTTCTGGGAAGTCAACAGTAGTTTTGTACTTGCTTTTATTACAGTGAATGAAAACATCAGCTTTATTCGGTGCAATTAAATGATCAGAAATTACTTGGTATGTCTGATCGAACGTACGAATTTCACCTGTTAAAATCAATGCCACTCTAACCATAGTATAGGTTTAAAAAAGAAAAATATATCATATTGTATTTGGTTTAAAACACAGCATGGATAACATTGATCTTTGGTTTTACATAAACTTAGAAAGACGGCCCGACCGAAAGCAAGAAATATTAGCCGAATTTAAACGAATGGAGATACCCGATTCAAAAATTATTCGTATTGATGCAACCGATTACAAACTGAAACCAGCATGGGGATGCTCGGATTCGCATAATCGTGGTTTAGAGATGGTGCTTAAAATAAACGACGAACGCAAACAAAAATGTGAATCTCTGCTGAAGCATGTTGCTATGCTAGAAGACGATTTCAATTTTAAATGGTCCAAAGAGGGGGTAAACCATATATTGAGTAATGCATTTGCCAAACATGGTCACGACTACAAAGTAATTATGCTAGCCGCTAACATTCGTAAAACAGAGCCGTGTGATGAAACAGTTGATTACGTAAGACATGCACAATCGACTGCTGGGTATGTGATTAATGTAGATTTTATTCCTAATCTTTTGTCGCTGTGGGTACCTGCTGCAGACGCACTAAAACGTACACATTTATGTTGTTACTACTGTAATGATTTAATATGGATCCAGCTTCAGCGGCAAAATTGGTTTGTAACTAAGCCTAAAGTGGGTTACCAGCGTAGAAGCTATAGTGATATTGGAAATGCAATGCATGATTACGGATGTTAAACTTTTTCCCATAAAATGCCATTACGAATTTGTTTTCCATTTACTGAAATGTATGCAACACGCGCAGTAATATTCATAGCTCTTGCTGCAGCTTTTACTGATTCAAAAAATGATTGTTCGCCAGTTGAAATATTTGTGCATTTAACACGAGTTCCCAAGGCTGCAGCAATATTTTGTTGTACTGTTAAGTATCTTAAGTTTTCTACACGATTATTTAACTTGTTTCCGTCTATGTGATCAACAGATAAATTTTGGACACCGAAAAATGCGTAAGCAACTAAGCGGTGTACTAAACGAGGATGTGATTTTGAATTTCTCTTTAAATTAACAGTCGCATAACCATAAAAGTTGGTCTATGTTTTAGTAAACATCCATATTTACTTTTTACTCTTTCATAATTAGAAACTTGAACACCTTCAAGTTCAGGCATTTTTTCTACGGTAACAATGCCTTTCCAAATTTCTCCATCCAATGAATTTGGATTAATTGTATGTGATACTGTGGGATCGTCTGCAACCCATTTGGATCCTGCACAGTTTCCTCCATATAAGATAGCAAAATTTAAAGCAGAATACGTTACATGCACCGAAGTTGCAGCAGATTTAACGGAAGTAAAATGTATTTCTTTACCATCTCTAGTAATCTGCGTAACTCTCCTGATTCGTGAAATTCTGTTTTTAGAACTATGTTCAACATTTTCCTTACGATTCACCCATCGTAAATTAACTGCTCTTGCATCTAGTTTATTAAAATTAATATGTATAACCTCATACTGTGACGGAGACTTGTTCAGGAAAGCTTTAGCCACAAGAACATGTACATTGCATTTTTTCCATTAATTGCGATTGATGGGTATGGTGAATTATTTATTTTTCTTATATTACCATCAACATCATAACGTATTCTCCCTAAATTAGAAACACTGTAAGATGGAAAATCACCGCATGGTAACCATTTCTCCTCCACATCTTCTGAGTCTTTCATAGCCTTGGTCTTTTCTAATTTTTGATGTTCATTTTCCACTGAAAGAGAAACATGTTTACGACGCGTTTTTTGCATTAATTCTTGTGATGTTGACATAATCTAGAATAATAAGAGTGACATTGGAAATGCAATACACGATTACGGACGTTTGACACTTTCTAGAAATTCATGTCATTGGAACACGCTGTGACTCTTTCTCAATTAGCAGAAGCAGAATTAGAAAACGTTTTACGTTTATCGAACAAAGATGCAAGTTCTTTAAGACAAAAAGCAAAAGAAAGTCATCCGTTTGCAATTGAGCTTCTGAATAAATATCATGAGAAGCAAACCATCGATCTCTCAGTGTATTTAATGAAGTTCTTTTCAAATTTTACAGATGAAAGTTCAGTGAATAAATTATGTAAGATGTATTCAGAAATTTATAAAACAACAGAAGATGAAATGAGAAAGTTATTTATAGAACGCACGACAAGGTGGTTCACGATGAAACATATTCCGTTTGATAATCTTGATTTACATGTACTCTTTTGTCCAGAAGGCCAAGAACCTTATTCGCCTTAATAAAATTCAAATGCTCGACTTTGCAAAGAGTGTAGTGGAAGCCCAAAAAGAAATAACAAAAACATTTGTTTTGACGGAAAACTTGGAGGAACTTTTATACATTTGCCCCAAGGAGGCTGACGAAATGCGAGAAAAAGCACGTAAAGACGATGCATTTGCAAACGAGTTACTTAAGACAATAAAAGAAAAGCAATGTATGGGCTTTTGTCAAGAAATGAGTAGATTATTTTCACAATTAGCTGATCCAGTATCCTTCCATAAGCTATGTGAGGAATACGCTCGAGATCATGGAATAACCACACAGCGAATGAAAGAAACTGTAATAACACGTATATTGACAGAAACTATACAATTAGATGAACTCGATGCGGATATGCTATTTAGTGTTTAGTTTTTTGTAAGTGTGTAACAATAATGTTTAAATAAATGTCTACTTCATCTGGTGTCGAATACTTGTTGACGCAAATATTAGCTGAATTAAGAAGTCAAAAATCAGTGCCTTGTACGCCTGTTCCTTGTACACCACCCATTCCTTACACACCCATGTCTTGTACACCCATTCCTTACACTCGACCATCAATTTATCAAACATACGACGTTCCATTCGCATCTTCTAAATACGACGGCGTGTATAAATCTCCATTTCCTCCACAGACTAAATCTCCACAGAGTAACTTGTTTAATTCTCCAGAGATTAATCCGGAGAGACATATATTCATTGGATGTCATATGCCTATACCGATGTCTCATTCAGAACTTCCTATTCATATTTACAGAGATGTAGACTTACCACGTTTCGATACGAACTGGAACGAATTACATAACTCAAAAGTATTTATTCACTGCACACATAAACTGGACGCAAATACCAAAAAATATTTGATGAATAATGAACACATGAATTCTGACATTTGTTTACTTATACAACATCCGACTAACGTACCTAGTCACCTATACAATTCTGTCGATTACGTAAGAATTTATGATTGTACTGTTATCAATCTTTTGCCGGAGCATATACGTACGAAGTTTACATATGTTCACATATCATCAACAGCCTCGTATTATTTATACGACGTAAAACGCGATCGGTTAGAAACAGTTTATGAAAATCCTAGGGCAACAGATAGTGAAGCTGTATTTCAACGAAATACATTCGCGGGTTAATTAGGTTAAATATTTTAGTATAATATAATCATTCTGTGTTTTATTTGGTCTCGGGGAAAATTGGTAAAGTTCTCGTGTATGAGTAGTTGGCAAAGGCTGCCACACATTACACATGCATACAAAATACAAATTCATGATACTCATCTCATTACACCGTGCAATAGGATAACGATTCATGAGTTCGCATAATTTATCAAACGTATCATCTTTGATTAGTGCAGAATCAAATAAAAATAGTGAATTTAAAAAGTAGTCTTGTTCCAGCTTAAAGCGTGTGTTTAATTCCTCATAGACATCAGGTCGACTCTTTTGATCAAACTGTACCGTCAACGGACCATGACTAAGACTATCATTTACAGCAAGTAATTTACCCGCACAATCAAGATCCCAAAACGGTGCGATTGGTGCAAAGATGTGTGAACCAGAATCAATATACAAAACGTTTCGTATCCCATGTGTAACGCAGTATTCTCTTACCCATCGATGAAAGATATACAATTTATGCCATTGAAAAGGTTTCCGATTTTCTCTTCCATCACACGTTTTGAATACAAAAGGGCATTGTTGGTGTTGTTCAATAATGAATTGTGTATTCAAATCAGGAAAATATTTGAACTCTACATTTGGCCTTGGAAAAATCCCATCTCGCATTAAATCATTACCATGTATACATAATACTTTTCCTTTATATTCTCCTTGTTTACGTAACATATTAAGAGTGTTATTAAAAGCATGCCAGTATGCTCGATTACATACAAAGACAACCAGTTGAGACATCGTATGAAAAAGTAATTCCAGATCTCTTAAATATCTAGTATATTATTCAAAAAGCATGAAGTGTTGTTTAGAAGCACTTGTAAGCTGCTGTGATACATGTTGTGGAGACAATGTACATGACCACGAAAAGCGTACTCCAATGCGTGGATGGAACGAAAAGAAACAAGAATGGAGCAATGTTACGAAAAATATTGTCATTAAACCACAATATATGTATGCTCCTAAGACAAAAGCAGAACTGATTGATGCGGTTAAATTTGCAAACAATCATAACTTAAAAGTTCGAGTTGCCGCTCTAGGTCATTCTACTTCTGCTTTGGTGTCAACAAGTGAAGTACTAATTATGACTGATCATTTACAACAAATCAAGGTGAATGAAAAAAATCAGACCGTATGGTTTGAATCTGGCGTGAGTATTATGCAAGTTGAGGCAGCATTACGAAAAGTCGGTTTATGTGTCCCACATTCTGTCTTATCAAGAGAATTCTTTTGGGTTGGTTGTCAAACCACGAACAGTCATGGGTCAGGAATTAAGTATGGTGGAATGAATCATTTTCTTATTCATACTGACATTGTCGACGCAGAAGGAACAATGAGACGATTTATTAAGGAAGGTTATGAAATAAGCGATGATACTAAGTTGTTAAATGAAGCGGAAAAACGATCCGATATATTTCAAGCAGTCATGTCTACAATGGGATTGATGGGTGTTATTTATGCTGTGACATTGAAAGCTGAACCTATTTATAAAGTGAAAGTAACGGACATCAAAATTCCATTCTCTTTGGATACTGGAGTCATACCCGAAGACTTACGTCGGTTGGTACTAATGAAAGATTCTGTTGAATTCAACTGGTTTTTAACGGATACTTTATGGGTGCGATATTTTGAACGTACGGAAGAGGAATTAACTACTTGCTGTTGCTGCTGCACACCAGATGTAAAAGACTCTTGGGAACGATTAAATGAAGCATTTAAAACAGGAGCAGGTCAAGTATTGCTGTTACCTATGCTTGAGAATCCAAGTGTGACACCGTTATTTTCACAATTTGCTGCTGCGTCCATTCCTACGGGAACACAAGTTCGATGGGTGCCTGATGCCATTCACATTATGCATTTATTCTACGGTACGGACATTGGTGTTGAGTTTTTGGAGTTTGGCTTTTTATGTGACGATAACTGGGATAACGTTGGTAAAGCGTGGAAAATTGCTGTCGATAAATTACATGCCTATAACAAAGATGGAAAGTATCCGATTAATGCACTAATTCAAAGCCGTTTTACGGGTATAAACGAAGCACTGTTATCACCACATGTGAAAGCTACAGGAACGAAAACCGACGTGTTAAGTACTGGACCACAAGGGAAAAAGGCAGAAACCAATGCATTAAACACTGGATCTAAAATTGGCACTGGACCAACGGGCAAGAAAACTGATGTATTAAGCACTGGACCAACGGGCACGGAAACCGATGTACTAAGCACTCCAACACCAATTATTTGTTGGATTGAACTTGTAACTTTTTGTAAACAAGGAGGTGCTGGAGCGGATTATATTGCGTATACACAAGAAGTGGGTGCCGAATGGATGAAACTTTCTGGTCATCCCCATCCTCATTGGGCTAAACGATTTCGACATGTACCGGGAATTATAAATCATATACACAAGGTTTTTAAAGAAACAAACAACGGTCTACAACGATTTATGGATATTAGGCGAGAATTACGTATGGATCCTCATGATCGATTCGTGAATCCTTATTTACGTGAACTATTTACATTGCATAGCGATACCTAGTATGCGTAGTAAAAAAATCATACGTACTTAATTTTTCATTAAAAGCAAGTCGTGGATAATCTCTATGGTTAAAATCTGATAATATGTAGTTATCGCAATTTGTTTTTTGTAAATATAATCCCGCTTTATCACCACAAAAAGTAAAATCATTATGCACTGAATACAAACATTTGTTGTTATGCGAGATCGGTCGAGTACCATGTCGTATATCCCAAACAAATTGATCGTTCACTACCAGTGGCGTTTTATGTTTCCGGTTAATAATTGTACTTGTGCTCGTTATTACTGTATAGAATTCTGGTTGATACTCAAAACGCGTATTAGAAGTATCCATATATGACCAATTATTCACAGTGAATACCTTATGCAAGGATGCATTTTTGTAATGCCATACATCACCGCCAGATAAAAAAGACAGATTATCACGACAAGTGTTCAAACCATTCCACCTACCAGGAAAAGTTAGAAATTTCTGTCCATCTATTGTATATAACTGATTTCGATAACATAAAACATTATCCCAACAACATTCCACGTAAAAATGCACTTTATGTATTATTTCCAAACAGTCGTTGCGAATTTTAACAAGATCTGACGTAGAACATTCGGGGTGATATAAAAAGAAACTGTCTTCTGAACATGGTGTAGTAAGTATATTATTTTCAAAGCATTGTTTATATATCACTTCATCATGTTCGTTATATACACAATATTCTTTATGTTTAGCGCCAAGCCAGTAATTTGTTGATGGTAAGTATTGAATATAATAATGAAAAGGAACATTTGTCTTTGATATAAGCCGTAACTGTAATGGATTATTCAGTATATTCGAGAACATAATAATAAATGAAAATTGTCCTTTGCGTGATTATGTTTATAGCGTATGTCGGTGTTCCTCTTATATCCCACTTGATGATTGCACCTGCAAATATTAAACATATGCATTGGGCTTAACGTCTATTACGCAAAATACTTATGAACAAGATTAACAGAAACACACTGATACATAAAATTTTACAAAATTTATAGAATACTTGTTTGACAATACATAATAATGAATGGCTTTCGAGAACATATGAATTTAACGTCTACGTCGTCTATTCCGTAAGAAACTTACAAGTATTACAATCAGTAGGATTAATAGTAACACACCTCCCGCTACAGCCAGAGCAATGCCGAGAATGAAAAATGATTGACCAGGCGGACCGGGAGGTCCTGGTGGACTTGGACCCGGACCAGGACCTGGGCCTGGACTTGGGCCTGGTGTGCCATTAATAGTACATGTTTGTGTATTCAGATTAAATGCCCAATTTTTACCTGTAGCTTCTTGCAGTTGTAGACAAATATTTTGTGTACATGGATTTGATTCCATATTAGTTGTCTTATACGAGTTTGACGTAGACACACACTTGCCGTTAAAACAGTGGTTGAAAGCCGCCAGACTTGGTATTGCTAGCGCTGCAGGATCAATATTATCTCTATTTAAACAATTACATGCATTGGTTAATTTATTCGTGGCATCAAAACAATATCCTGAAGTCAATCCTTGCACGACATTACAAGTTCCACACATAAATAGATCACATTGAGCGGTAGAAAGTTTTCCAATGTTTGTGTTGTACATGGAATAGTTCGTACAGAGCGGTATAAAGAATTGATTTCTTGCATCAGGATCGGGCAGTAAACCCGTGTCGTCTTTTACACAACAACGTGATGGGTTTTGGGCAAAGTATAACAATGCTCGCATGTAAGGTGAGGCTTTATGAACCATGATACGAATACGACGATCAGCTTCTGTTCCAACCGCAGCACCGCCTTGGCCACTATAACGATTTACCCTTAGATACGTGTTTGGAGTTACCCAATGTTGTACAGGTGGGAAAAAAGTAGATATTTCACCACAGGGTGTATTACCACTTATTCCATTCACGTCTGCATACATCGTAGCACCTGCATTGTCACCCAACGAATTAAACGCCGAATGAATTAAAAAATAAGTAGATCCTTTGAATGTCAAGGCGGAAGAAGGAGTGCCCTGATCATCATATGTGAACCATGTACTTGAATTGGACGGATCAGCTGTTAAACTACGCGTGAATACGTTAGCACCATCATTGAATTGAATCGTTTCTGTATCTGACGTAGAATAGGGAAGCATATTAAAACGAGTAGGATCCGTCGGTGATTTCTGTATCAAAAACATACCCAGCTTTGGATCATTATTTAGTACAGAAGACCCGTTCGGATCAGGTGCTCCACCTCCAAGTTCTGAAAATCGACCTCCCAATACTTGCTGTCCGTTATCTTGACACTTTGAACCATAGTTTGGTACATGGCCATTGTTCAAATAAAAGAAACTAACCACTGCACCATCCAACTGATTTGCTGTTGGAATAGGAACGTTTAAACCATTAGGAACTGTGCCTAGTCCGGCAATAACACCCGGTAATAAACCCACTTCATAGTTTAAAAATTGGGTATTCGATAATTGTGTATACATGAGGGGCCAATAGAATAGCACAGCTAGGCCTGGTTCATCAGCCAAGTCATTGACTGGAAACATTTGTGCTGGGAAACTTGGTACAAGAAAGATAGCGTCTGTCGTAGAAGTCGGAATTCGTGACAAGAAACGTGTTTGACCTGGTGTAGAAGATTTGTTTTTCAAGTCTGTAATTGAAAAACCACAGCCTCCTTTGTTGAAAGGATCATTTAGTTGAAACGTCCATGAAACATAATGCGCACCTGACTGCACGCCGGCCAAATCTACTACAATGACACCATCACCAGCAGGCGGCCATACCAAATATACATCTTTTTGCAAGTTATGTATAGCTAAGCCCGGATTACCAGTAGGCCAACCGCTAATCGTACTTGAATCGACGACAGACCATTGATCAAACAAGCCAGCTGTTGTAGTACTGTTGATTCGTGACAGATCAAAAAATCTAACTGTTGCGATAGTATTACTGCAGATTAGTCCAGGGATGGCAACAAATTTAGTTTGATCAATCTGATTTCCAAAACCATCAGCTACTGTGGGAGGAACGGGTGTTGTTCCTCGTATTGTTAGATTCCATGTGGCAGGAGGTGTAACAACAGGTGGTGCCAAGGGCATTTTTATTCATTATAGTTCTAGATGTTTCGTGCTACTAAATTAATAACTTTCGGTCTTCTATTTATCAATCTTTTATTGGTCGCTATCTTTCAGACTTTTCCTTCCTGGATTTTTATATGTTTATGGATCGCCATTATAATGAATACAGTTGTCATTATCAGAGCGAAAGACGGTTATGAAATTAATTTTGACTGTTATTTGTTACGAATTTCTAAACAACTATATGAAACTCGAAGCAATTTTGCAGGGTTATTGATTTGTATTTTATATATTGAACTATACGGCACGATATTATTTCAAATTGCGTCCGATGGAATGTATGTATTACTTCCTCTATGTATAGTAATTAGTACGTATGCGCCTTTAGCTTGCTGGTTATATCCTGAAGATAAATGGGTTGCAGGATGGTTTATTTTGTTCGGTACACTACTCCCTATACAAATTTTCTTCTCACATGAACTTTGGCCTGCAATCGTCGGAATAACTTCGATTATCATGGGAGCAAGAGCGATACCAAATCATTACCAGACATTACATTTTTGGTTTTTTGCTATTTTTATCATTTTATTTGTCATGCATGCAACTATTACCCTTATGACGCTTCCACTACTGGCAATGACTGTGGTTGAACTCGGGTGTACATATTTGTCCACTGATCTTTCAATTCCTGCACCGATGGTTGAGGCTTAAATTGAATAAAAGCATACGGTAAATTAAATTGAGAAGAAATTTGTTTTCCCGCTTCACATTCAGCTACACCATCGCCTATGTTCAATAAATAATCGACAGATTTATAACTTTTGATTACGTCTAACATAGCATAGTATTTCCATTGAATATGATTTGAACTTACTTTTTTATATTCATCATGTGCAGAAATAACATTAATGTTGTGTTTTTCCAAGTATCTATATAAATTTGGCATATACCGTAAGCAAGCTTGACGATACGATTCATATTCTGCGTTGGTAATAATTTTAATATGCGGTGTGTATCCTAATAATGTGTCCAATGTTTTACAAATTACCTCTTCGAGCTCCTCCATGTCAATGGCAAGTTGAACGGGTAAAGAACAAGTCGGATCTCTATCTTGTGCACTTGGTGGACCAATATAATGTCTGGCAAGAATCGTGTCATCCCAGTCAAAGATAATTACCAATGACATTTATTCAAACGTCGAAAAATGTCTAGAAGCATGCGAACTGTAGGAATTAAGTCTGAAAGTACTATGCCTGTAAATGCAAATCGTAGACGCCCGAGAGAACCTGAAGCTGAGTTTGTTCAGAAACGACGTCGAGTTATGACTGACTTTCTTCAACCATGTGTAATGAAAGCCGTGGTAAAACAGGACGAGGAGTTCACAAGAAAAAGAAGTTTTATTACGCAGTATTTGTTTCAAATGTTGGAAAATTTAGAAGACCTTGTGCAAGTTTCCAATGTATCGGCTGAACAGACTTTAGTGAATTGTCCAAACCAAAACGACGGACAGCTTAATGCTGTCCTAATACAATTACAACTCTTTTGTTCTTCAAGTTTTATAGGTGGTGGTATGAGCCCAAGTCAATATTCGTGGTCACGACTGGTCGGATTCACGCATTATTACATGTGGTCCTATCCAAGGCAATTCAAGAATAAAATTGATGCATTATATCAATATTTCCGTAAATTATAAAAGAATGTCTAACTTTGAACAAGAAATAAATTTAGCCATTAAAGGTCAATCATTTAAAGGTCAATCAATAAATGACAAAACACGTGAAATGAAACAACAATGGCTCAAGAAATTGTTAGAGACGACTAAAAAACGCCATAGAGTACTAGAAGCGTCAAACGAATTAGAAGTACAACCATTAGATGAATTTGATAGAACAGCAGGAGAAAATAAAATCACTGAAGATGAGTATCACGAATGGTGGGCTCCGTTAGAAGATGAAAATAAGACACCTTTAATACAGGCCATGTTTGGGATATGGGGTTATCGCACTTTACCCAATGGTGATCATGAACGATTTGAAAAAGCAAGCGATCGTGAAATACAATTTTGGTCAGATCCGGTTATGCGCACCGCCCAACAATTGTTCCAAACGGGACGGACATACTTTACCATTGATGTACTCGCTCCATTAAGCGGTCATGCCTTAATCATGACAAACATGGGTGAGATATCCAAAAACTTATTACTGATTTATTTTGTGTATTTAGATCAGCTCGTGCAAGGTACAGTAGAACGTATTTTGAAAATGGATGTAGCTGACCACCCAGACGTACCCAAACACAGTTTAAATTATACAGCCATGGTAAGTGGATTTCGAGCTTTGGCTATGTTAGCTGTAGGACAATTTCGTCAAGCACAGCGGTATTTGTCTCCGTTTGTTAGTCGATATAAATCATTTCTTGATGCAGTACGATTTGAAGAACAGAAGAAAGCCGAGAAAGAGGCTGAAGATAGTGATATCGAGTATTTTTAGTGCGGTAGTGAATAGGGTTGTGATTATTGATTCGTTTAAGCGTGCTTTTACTTAATTCAAGCTTAATGGTCCAGGTTTAAAATACTTACTTTTTCCTGTTTGTTCTTCATATCGCTTAGGATCCATGTCTCGATACGTCTTGATAGCATGACAGTTTGGACAAATAGCTTGTAAATTACTCAATAAATTATTACCTGCATTACACAAAGCACGTTTATGATCAACATGAAAATGAGCAGACAATAACGTACCACATTCGGCACAAAGCCATTTCTGCGACGCCGCTATAATATTACGCTCTGTAGGAGTATTTCGATTTCGTCTTTTCATACAAAATTCAAGAAAAAATGAATGTGGTTCGAATGGCCATTAATGCACATCCGATCTCAAAGACTACATGTAATTTATCGGAAGAAGATTTTGCAAACATGTTTAAAACATTAGAATATGTGGAAAAAGAAAATTTATACAAACGAGACGTACGGGAGATTACACTAGAACATTTGAAAACAACACAAGAGTTGTTAACACAGAATACCACTCGTTTCCTTATTCCTAAAGATGGCAACGGAACATTTCGAGATGACACTCAGCCGTACCAAAGTATAGTGTTTCGTGAAGATATGTCGGTGCTAAATGTTCGGAAATATTGGTCTGAAGAAGAAATCAAAACGTTCCCCGAAATTCAACGCTTAATTACTTCGAAAATTCCAGCTGATCAATGGCCTAAAATGCTAGAAGATCAGTTAAATAAAATTGCATATGTACCTCCGAATGGCAAAGATGTACTTAAGCTAATGAATGAATTTTGGCAAGATGTCCAAGCTAATAAAGTGTCACCAGCAGGCATACATCTTAAAATTACACAAATTCATCCGTTTATGTATGGCAATGGTCGTACGGCACGACTCTGGATGAATATTTTCAGAATACGGAATGGTTTGAGTCCAGTGTATGAGGTAAATGAGGAACCTTATATGGATGCATGTAGACAAAATACTGAAGAAGCACTTGTTGATTTTTTCAGAAATTCATGCGTTGCATAAAATGTGGATTCCGACATCGTAAGTCTAGAAACGGTAAGCCCATAAACTGCCAGAGACGTATTCGAGAGCCTATCTACTTGTCAGCTAAAGAGATTGATCCATCCAAAATGTCATTTTGTGCAACATTAAATAAGAATAAATTTGATATACTGTATAATAATCGTCCTATGTTTATTGAAGTTAAAGTTGGCGAACAAGTAAGTATACCTTTACCAACTCGTACATATGAACTTACTTTTCAACCACCAGTCAATGGCACCTTACGTAATTTTCGTGTGTTAGAACTAGCTTGAATTAATACTTAAAATTTGTCTCATCGTCTAAAGGTTAGGACCCTGGACTTTGAATCCAGAAATCTGAGTTCAAATCTCAGTGGTTGTCGGAGTGGTGTAGTGGCAACACATCTGCTTTACACGCAGAAGATCCTGGGTTCAACTCCCAGCTTCGATATATTTTTTATATTTAACTGATTTCTAGATTCACTTTTCATGTCTTATTTTGATACTATTACTCGTTGGGGTGTTACTTTTACGTTTGGTGATATCTTAAACGATATCGGTATTAAAGGAGATACGGCAATAAAACAAGGCACAGGTATCGATCCAAAGAATGTAGAAAAGTTTTGTACGGCACGTTTAGATAGCCTTCAACCGAAAATGAAATTAAGTTTTGACCAAGTTAAAAACGTACGAATTACGGCAACGGACTATCGCAAATCTTATATGATACCAGTCAAAGAATTAACTGATGATGATAAGTTCATGCTTTGTATTTATGCCGATGGTAATGAGCAAGAAAGCTGGGTAGAGAAAGTTTTTGATGAATGGTTATGTCAAAAAATATTACAATGGGATGAATATCTTATCAAAGGTATAGTTATATTTAGAGGAGATACGTTAGAAATTAATATTTAGGACGATTTCCTTAGGATGATATTTTACTTTGGATGATTAAACATATGATACTTATTTTCTCCAGAGTGTATAATGATAGAATAAGCATCCGTATAACTTTCAAGAAGTGAACTAAATGTAGTAACATCAGCCATGGAAATATCTGAAAATGGGTTAACATATGTAATGTCATTATTTTTATTTAGTGCAAAGTGTATACACAACGTGGCGCCAAACAGATAATGACATGATGAACATATTTCGAATAGACACTTCTTTATGTCTATGCCGTCTTTCCAAGATAATTCGCCAATGTAGATATGATCAAGTTTTGCTGGCTCTTTTGTTGACGACATCTGGAATAATTGATTTTATTTGATAATAATCTTGGCCGTGTTGTAAACTTATATCAAAATAATTCGTATACGTAAACATGATATTCGCTAGTTTTGCAAAGGTTTCAAATGTCATGGCAGGAGTCCCTAAGTCAATTATTTTTTGAAAACATTCTTGTGGATTACAACACTTTTTCGTATTCACTTTTACAAACTCTTTGTTTTTGCAATACACTACAATCCAGTCCAAGTTTGCTCGAAATGACATCTGGAAAATTCAAAGTATTACACATGTAGTATATTCTCCTTCTATACCTGATAAACTTTGACCCATATTAATTGAAAAGTTTTTACCTGAGGAACGTAACCATCCTCTTATACCACCGCCTGACTCTGCACTTATTCCCCCTACTAATTCCGGGAAACGAACTTCCGTAAAGCGAAACGCATCAAATTTAATGGGTATATTTCCACATTCCAGTTTCTCGCTTGTATTACGAACCCAGGAAGGTGAAGGTTCTGATTCTTTTGATACTCGACGATGTATGAATAACAAACCTTCTTTGAGTAATACAAAAACTACGTCAAACACACCATGATGATAGACTGTATCTTGTATTTTTTGTTCACTTTGCCATTTACGATACGCGCATGGAGCACACTTTGTGCACGATTTTTCCTCTTTCCAAAAGCATGGTAGTTTTTCCATTGTCGGGTAAATGTTATGTTTTTCCAGAATTACTTGATTCATGAATTTGTAGCATCAATTCATCTAATTGAGCCCATCTTGCTTGATTCATTGCTCCCCACGTACCCGTCCATGTGTATGAATCATATGTTTGTTCTTGCATAAATGTGTATATATTTTCGTGATTTTTACAAATTAGCCCAAGTTTATGATCATGACTAATAAATTTCATCACTCCTCTTGGAATATTTTGAACAGTAGTTCTTAAATCAATCCAAAATGCATTATCTAATATAGTTTTACTTTTGGGACAATTCTTGTATACTGTTTCCATTTATTCAAGAAAAATGAAAACATACGAGGCAAAAAAGGCAATATCAAAACAGGGTGTATCAAAAGCAGATTACGAAGAGGAAAAGAAACAATTGGGTGACAGAGTCGTTGTGTATGTGGATGGTAGTTGTTTAAAAAATGGTAAAAAAGACGCTACCGCAGGTTGTGGAGTGTTTTTCGGAGACAATGATCCTAAAAATATAAGTGAACGTTTACCTGCAACGTATAAACAAACAAATCAAGAAGCCGAACTTTATGCTATGTTTAGGCTCTTTCAAACTATAAAAGATACAGAAAAGGTATTAATCAAGTACGATAGTCAATATGCTTATATGGTAATTACAGAATATCTATCTAATTGGAAAAGAAACAGTTGGAAAAAGAAAGATGGTTCTGAACCAGTCAACCTAAAAATTTCAAAACAAATCGATGAGCTTTGGACACCAGCCAGACAACGTAATACTGATTTTATGTGGGTAGCTCGTAAGTTAAGATATTATGGAAATGCTCAAGCAGATACATTGGCGAAAGCTGGTGCATTGTTAAATCACACATAATTTATTGCCTCGTCCTTAGTTTATAAATTTCTTGTATCACTCGATTGGTATTCTCTAAATCAAATGCAGCGTCAAATGGAATATGATTAATAAATACGTCAAATTGGTTTGCCCATGCATTAATGAGATTCGTATTGTTTTGAGTGAATCCATATTCCAATGCTTTAGGATTGTCCAACGGTAGGTTAAGTATATTTCTAAACGTTTCGTACATTTGTTTACCATTGACATCTTTCATAAACTCAGGTGGACGTAATGCTCCGAGCACGAAAATACCTCGATGAGTAACAATTATTGAAATTAATGTTGGTTGGCGAATTACAAAATCTAAGTCTTCGACTGAAGGAAATGCATTAAGAGGTGCTTGTTTCACACTATTTGATGCTATCCAAGGATGAGAATGCCAAACAATTCCAGTATAACTCGAGTTATTCAGTTCTGTATATGGTTTATTCGTTTTGTCGTCCCACTTACTTGAACGTGGAGTCACTGCAAAACCATATTTGATATCATACGGTCCTCCAACTTCAATGTCTTTAATTTTTACCAACACGTCAAGCATTAGTTGTTTCATATTGTACCAAGCAGATTGTAATTCTAGTGGAACAACTAAAGTATGAATATTATTTTTTATATACGGAAATGTAATGTTTGCTAGCATTTTATTTATCCAAACGCACCATAATATTGAGCATACGTACCAGCTCTTGGTGCCATACCAGGCGGAACAAGCGGAGTTATACCAGGCGCAGGAGGCACAGCACGCATTGCGGCCAAAGCACCTGTTGACGGTGCAACTACTCCAGAGGTAAACGGCACAGTGGCCATTTTAGCTTGAATCAATGCAATCAACGCGTCTTTGGTTTGAGGACATTTCGGCTCCATGCCTTTCGGGTTCACTTTTAAGCAAATAGCTTTCAGAGCATCTACGGGATAATTGTCAATTAAAGCGGGATTAAATGTATACGTTTTGCCGTACAGCTCATACGTTAATCCTGCCACTGCGGGCACGGCAACAGCGGCCGGGGCAGGGGCAGGTACTGCGGTTGACACCTCAGGAGGATAACCCAACGCCGACACTAAGGCTGCACGATTCATAGCATAACAACGTTCAATACCACGAGACTTGCAGAATTCTTTCATCTCAGCTACAGTCAGTTCGGTAGATTTCAATTCAGATGGAGACACGTTCAAAATAGCATCCACCAACTCTCGTTTCTTCATACCATAGCATCCAGGAATAATACCGAAGCGACGACATTGTTTAACTAAGTCAGTACGGAGTTGATCTTCTAAGTATTCACGACGTGCAAATTGGGACCATGTAGTTACGGCAGTTGAGCCAATCGTAGGCTGAATAGCAGTAGGAACAGCAGCAGCTGTCGTTTGTGCACGTAATAAATAATCAATCAATTCAGCTTTACGTTTGGGCACGCTACAATTCGGAATGTCCATATTTTTACACATGGCACGTAACTCCACCAGAGTTTTGGCTTCTAACTCGGCAGCTGTGTACTTTACACTGACACCGGCCGGAATTTGTAAAGTAACAGGTACCGTAGCTGGTGCAGCAGCTTGTGATGCGGCCAAGAATTGAGCTACTTGAGCTTGTGGCACACCTAAGAATGCATCCACAGCTGCTTGCGATATACGACCTTGTTGAACTAAAGCTTGGAGTTTAGGGACGAAAGCACGTGCATACAGACGTTGCTCAGCAGGAGTTAACTGACCTGCAGCGTTCTGATATTCACCCACCACTGCTGAAATCTGTGCTTGAGTAACAGTTGGTGAATTAATAAGATTATCCATCTTCTGTAACGCTTGTGTCACAGCGAGTGGAGGTTGAATCACACTACCCCCGCCCGGTTGAATTAAGGATGGAGCAGCAACCACCAACGGAGTCGCGGAAGGTGCGACAATTAAAGGTGGAGCAGGGCCCGGTCGTTGTACCGAAGTGGCCACAACAGTACCAGACGGTAAAGGAATTCCGGCAACAACAGGATTTAATGGAGGATTTACCTTCGATAATCGTGGATACAAACCCGGTGGAACTGCTGCTACAGATTGAGTCAGTTGCTGGGGAACTTGTCCTCCAGGTTGTACCTTAGATGCAGAAAATAATTGAGCTGGTACCAGTAATGGATTAACCTCACCGGGAGGAAGTGCACCAGGTTGAAGAGACATGTTTTTTAAAATGTATAGGAATTAAATTTTCATATTCCAGAATGAGCCATGTCGCACTGATTACTGGCATTACTGGGCAAGACGGTTCTTATCTTGCCGAATTCTTATTAGAAAGAAAATATTTCGTTCACGGCATCATTCGCCGGGCTTCTTGTATTAACACTCATCGAATCGATCATATAATTGATCAATTACACTTATATCACGGTGATCTAACAGATTCTGCTTGTTTGATACATGTATTAGAAAAGATTAAACAAAAACATCCCGATCGAAAACAATTTGAAGTATACAACTTGGCGGCCCAAAGCCATGTTAAAGTATCCTTTGATATGCCAGAATTCACATCAAACGTCGATGCCTTAGGCACAATACGATTGCTTGAAGCACTGCGAAGCACAAATTTATTAAGCACGTGTCGATTTTATCAAGCCTCTACCAGTGAACTATACGGAAAAGTAGGTGAACATAAACTCCAAAATGAAGATACTCCGTTTAATCCAGTTAGTCCCTACGCTATCTCAAAATTATTTGCACATCACATGGTACGATTATATCGTGATGCGTACGGAGCGTTTTGTTGCTGTGGAATTTTATTTAACCACGAATCCGAACGCAGGGGAATAACATTTGTTACACGCAAAATCACTATCGGTATACGCAGAATACTCCGTGGTGAAATACAAAAGATCACCCTTGGAAATTTAGATAGTAAACGTGATTGGGGATACGCACCCGACTTTTGTGAAGGCATGTGGATGATGTTGCAACAAGATAGACCCGATGATTACGTTTTAGCTACTCGTCAACAGCATACTGTTCGTGAATTTACAGAACAAGCATTTAAAGTGGCAAATATCCCAATTATCTGGTCTGGTTCAGGTCTAAAAGAAGTTGGTAAAGATGCAAAAGGAATTGAACGTGTATGTGTTGATGCCAAATATTTCAGACCATGTGAAGTAGACGAATTGATGGGTAATTTTGCAAAAGCAAATTTAAGACTGAGATGGGAACCCAGAACCAATTTTGACAGCCTAGTACGTAAAATGGTAGAACACGATATGAAATCAAATGAAATATATTAAAAATGTGTTAAAATTCATTAAATTGAATAAAATGTGATAAATTCATTCATTCGTTTATGTTTAAAACGGTACTTGAAGATCGTGTAGCCATTCATTTTCGAGAACCTACTAAAATTCAGTATGTTAAAGAGTTGTCAAAGGATTCTTGTGAAGTATGTTTTATGCACAAAAAACGTGACGAAACTACGTTTAATGTCACTTTGATGGATCAAAAGAATTTTTTAGGCACATCAACAACTTCATATGTTCGTCATTGGGAAACGCGGAAAGTTATGTGTGTAAGTAGTACATCCGCGTTTGACAGAATGTGTTTTTCTTTCGAAGGTATACACATTAATGGAGTAATATT
>Ga0105242_10001110_pt1 | contig 21207 bp, 18 predicted proteins | sample KBSM24metaG_FD_81521 | JGI IMG/M metagenome (GOLD analysis project Ga0105242, IMG submission 81521) | Miscanthus rhizosphere microbial communities from Kellogg Biological Station, Michigan, USA - KBS M2-4 metaG | ecosystem: Host-associated > Plants > Roots > Rhizosphere > Soil | place... | reverse complement strand
GGGAGGATCGCGGCCCCGGCGTCGATCGTCGAGTAGCCGAGGACGTTCTGGAGGAACTGCTGGTTCACGAACATCGCGGCCATCAGCGAGCCGAAGACGATGATTCCTGCCAGGCCCGCGACCCAGAACGTCGGGCGCGCCGCGATCCGCAGGTCGTACAGCGGGTTCTCGGCCCGGCGCTGCCGCAGGAAGAAGAGCACGCCCGTGACGACCGCGACCGCCAGCAGGGACAGCGCGAGCGTCTTCTCGCCCGGGACCGGGAGGAAGTTGATCGCGATGACGAGCCCTCCGACCAGGAAGGCAGAGAGGAGGCCCCCGATGTTGTCCACGGGCTCGGTCGACTCGTTCACGTGGGCGGGGACGAGCGAGATCGCCAGCAGGAGGGCGAGGACGGCGAGTGGCAGCGTGACGAGGAAGACCGAGCCCCAGTCGAAGTGCTCGAGCAGCGCGCCAGATACGAGCGGGCCGAGCGCCGCGATCCCGCCGCCGAGTGCCGACCAGAGCGCGATCGCCTTCGTCCGGGATGCGCCGGACCAGAGCGCCGTTATCAGCGCGAGGGTGGTCGGATAGGCCATCCCGGCGGACAACCCTCCTGCGACACGTGCGACGAAGAGCACCTCGTCCGAGGGCGCGAACCCTGCGAGAAGGGAGGCCGGGATCGACAGCCCCATCCCGAGCACGATCATCAGCTTGCGGCCGTAGCGGTCGCCCAGCGCGCCGAACCAGAGCACCGACGCCGCGAGGCCGAGCGAGTACCCCACGGCGATGAGGTTGAGCGTGGTCTGCGAGGAGTCGAACGCCTCGCCGATGTCCGGCAGCGCGACGTTCGCGACCGACAGGTTGAGGTTGGCGACCCCGGCGACGACGATCAGCGCGAGGAGGACGAGCTGCGCCCGGTCGGGCGCCTGGTCGCCGGCCGACGCCGTGGCCGCGCCGGTGCGTGGTGCAGCGCTGTCCATCCCGTCCTCCCGTCCGTCCGCACGGCCCCCGGCGCGCTACGCGCGCGGGAACGACATCCGCAAAGCGGCACTCTCGCGCACCCGAGGGCGGACCGGCAACTCACAAGCGGCCTTTGTCCGGCTGGCGCCCGTCTTATAGTGGGGCGCCCGTGGACGACGTCGCCGCCCTTCTCGCGCTGACCGCAGCCGTCTGTTTCGCGCTCGCCGCGACGCTCTGGCAGAAGGCGGCGCTCAACCTCGAGGGCGTCTCCTTCCGGCACCCTCTCTCGTTTGCGGTGCTTCTCGGCCAGTCCGTCTGGCTGCTCGGGCTCCTCATGCAGATCGTCGGCGTCGCGCTGCAGGCGGCGGCGCTCGACCGCGGCCGCGTCTCGATCATCCAGCCGCTCCTCGTGACCACGGTGATCTGGGCGCTCCCGCTCGGCTACTTCCTCACGCACCAGACGGTCGGTCGACGAGAGATCCTCGGGGCCGCGATCATCGTCGTGGGCCTGGTCGGCTTCGCGTCGTTCGGGGATCCCGCGGCAGGGGTCGACGACGCGTCCAACGCCGACTGGGCGATCGCCGTGATCCTGATCGGCCTTGCATGCACCGCGCTGCTCCTGTTCGCGAACCGCGGCAGCCTGTCGACGCGGGCGGCAGTGCTCGGGACGGTGGCGGGGATGCTCTACGGCCTCTCGGCGACGATGATGAAGCCGGTGGTGGAGAACCTGCACACCGACGGGCTCGCCGAGGTGATCGCGGGCCTCGAGTTCTGGATCTGGGCGGCCGCCGGGATCGTCGGGTTCCTGTTCCAGCAGCTCTCGCTCTCGACGGGGAAGCTCGTGCCGTCGGTGGCGACGGTCTCGGTCGCGAACCCTGTCGTGAGCGTGATGCTCGGCGCGCTCGTGCTGCTGGAGCGCCTCGACCGGGAGCCGCCGTGGCACGCCGTCGTCGCGAGCGCGTCGCTCGGCCTGGCGCTCCTCGGCGCGGTCGTCGTCTCGTCCGCCCACGAGAAGGGCCGTGACGACATCGTTCCCGAGCCCCAGCTGGCTCCCGCGTAGGCTCGTGATGTCCGAGGCTGTCGTCACCGTCGAGCGCCCGCCGAAGAGCCGCCGCATCGTCAAGATCGTCTCCTGGATCCTCGGCCTCGTGGTGCTGCTGGTGCTGCTCCACCTCGCGGGCGTCGACGTCTGGGGCTGGATCACCGAGCTCTGGGACACCCTCACCGAGATCTCGATCCTCTACATCCTTCTCGCCTGCGTCTTCCAGGCGCTCCAGACGACCCTCACCGCGCTCGGCTGGTACGGGATCCTGCGCTACGCGTACCCGGGCGGCGTCACGTACATGGCCGTGCTTGCCTCGTACGCGGCCGGCGTGGCGCTCAACAACTTCCTGCCGGCCAACATCGGCACGTTCGTCACGCTCGTGATGTACGTGGCCGTCGTCCGGGGCTCGACGTTCCCCGGGATCCTCGCCGGCTACCTCGTCCAGAAGATCTTCTACATGGTGATCGGGACGCTGATCTACCTGTACCTCTTCCTTCAGATCGAAGGGTCGTTCGACTTCCGGTTCGGCGGCGAGCGCGACGCGATCACGAACCATCCGGTGCTCGTGCTCGGGATCATCGGGGGCGGGCTCTTCCTGATCGTGCTCCTCGTGCGGATCTTCTGGCGCTGGGTGAAGGGGATGTGGGTGAAGGCGAAGAAGGGCGCCGCGATCCTCGGCGACCTAGGCGCTTACACCCGCCTCGTCCTGCTCCCGCAGATGGGCGGCTACGTCGCCAAGGTGCTCGTGATCATCATCTTTCTCGCGGCCTACTCGATCCCCGTCACCTTCGGATCGGTGATGAGCGTGCTCGGCTCGAACCAGCTCGCGAACCTGCTCTCCCTGACGCCGGGCGGCCTCGGCGTCAACCAGGCGTTCAACTCGTTCGCGCTCTCGAGCTACACGAGCAACACGACTGCCACCGCCTACTCGCTCGGCCAGCAGCTGGTCACGACCGCCTTCAACGTCGGCTTCGCGATCGTGTTGATCTGCATCGTCTTCGGCTGGAGCGGCGGCTCGAAGCTCGTCAAGGACTCGTACACCGACGCGAAGGAGAAGGCGTCGGAGATGAAGTCGAGCCGCGGCAAGGGGCTCGACGTCCTCGAGGGCGAGGGCGAGGGCGACGCCCAGCCTGCGGACGCCGACGCCTGACGGCCACGCTCAACGCGTGCGCTTGCCCTCCGCCTTCCGGCGCGCCATGCCCTCGCCGTTCGCGATCAGGTAGGCGAACACGCCCGCGAGCGGGATGAGCACCACGAGCAGCGTCCACGCCGCCTTCGTGGCGCGGTCGATGTCACGACGACGCCAGGCGTCGCCAAGAGCGATGACGACCAGCCAGACGAGCACGGCCAGCGAGGCGATGACGATCGCGGTCCAGACGAGGTCGGGGAACGGGTAGTGGGCTGCGACGATCTCGGTTCTCCTCGGCGGTCCAGTCGACGGTCTCGCGTCAAGGCGGCGCGAAGCGCATAATCGCCACTCCATGAGCCCCCCGCCGGCCGACGACGCTCCCCCCGTGACCGCCGAGCCTCCGGTCGGCCCCGCGTCGGAGACCGAATGGCGCGAGGAGCGCATCCGGTTCCGGCCGCTGCACATGGTGCGGACCTGGCTCTTCTCCGCGATCGGCCTCTTGATCGCGGCGTGGATCGTCCCAGGGGCCCACATCAACGGCTTCTGGGCGGCGCTCCTCGTGGCGGCCGTCATCGCCGCGCTCAACGCGATCCTGCCACCGATCATCGCGGCGATCCGGCTTCCGCTGACACTCGTCTTCGGCTTCCTCGCGATCCTCGTCGTGGACGCCCTGATGCTGCTCGCCGCCGACGCGATCACGGACGAGCGCATGAAGATCGACGGCTTCTGGTGGGCGCTCCTCGTCGCGTTCCTCGCCTCGGCGGTGACCCTCGTGATCGAGGTCGTCGCCGGGGTCGACGACGACAGCGAGTTCTCGTTCCGGGTCGTCCAGCGCATCGCTCGGAAGACGGGGGCGCCGGTCCGCACGGACGCACCGGGGATCGTCTTCCTCGAGATCGACGGGCTCGCGCTTCCGGTCCTGCGCCGTGCGATGCGCGACGGCAACGCGCCGCACATGGCGCGCTGGCTCGCCGAGGACGACTACACGCTGAGCGGCTGGGAGACCGACCTCTCCTCCCAGACCGGCGCCAGCCAGGCCGGGATCCTGCTCGGCTCGAACGTCGACATTCCCGCGTTCCGCTGGGTCGAGAAGGAGGCGGCGACGGTGATGTCGTGCTCCGCCCCGGCGGACTGCGCCGAGCTCGAGCGGCGGCACGCGAGCGACAAGGGACTCCTGCTCGACGGCGGCGCCAGCCGCGGCAACCTGCTCTCGGGCCAGGCGGAGGCGGTGATCCTCACCGTCAGCCGGATCGAGGCCGAGAAGCGCGCGAACCCGGGCTACCGCACGTTCTTCGCGAACGGGTTCAACGTCATGCGCGTGCTCGTGCTGTTCACGTGGGAGGTGGTCCTCGAGTGGACCGCCGCTCTGCGGGCCAGCCGCCGCGACGTGCGGCCACGCGGACACCGGGGCGGCATCTACCCGTTCATGCGTGCCGCGATGTGCGTCGTCGTGCGCGACCTGATCGTCCAGTCCGTGCTCACCGACATGATGGCCGGGCGGCCCGCCGTGTACGCGACGTTCTCGAGCTACGACGAGGTCGCTCACCACTCGGGGCTCGAGCGCGCCGACACGCTCGAGGCGCTGCGCAAGCTCGACCACCAGTTCGGGCGCATCGCGCGCGCTCGCCCGTATGCGCCGCGCCCCTACGAGATCGTCGTCCTCTCCGACCACGGCCAGACGCAGGGCGCGACGTTCAAGCAGCGCAACGGCTACGCGCTCCACGACCTCGTCACGCGCTCGCTCGAGTCGGCGGACGTGACCGCGCTGGTCGGTGGCGACGAGCACGACAGCGCTGTCGGCACGGCGATCGGCGAGGCGACAGGACGCCCTCCCAAGGAGAAGAAGCGCGCGAAGAACGACGTCTCGGGCGAGGACGTCGTCGTGCTCGCCTCAGGCAACCTCGGGCTCGTCTACCTGATGGACGAGCGGCGGCGGATGACCCGGGAAGAGATCGACGCCCGTCATCCACGGCTCCTGCCGGAGCTCACGGCACATCCCCACGTCGGCTGGGTCCTCGTCCGCTCGGCCGAGCACGGCCCGCTCGCTCTCGGCCCGGGCGGCACGCGCCACCTCGCCGACGGGCGCGTCGACGGTGAGGACCCGCTCGCGGGCTTCTCGCCGAACGCGACCCGGCACCTGCTGCGGACGGACGGCTTCTCGAACGTCGCCGACCTGATGGTCGGCTCGTTCTACGATCCGGACCTCGACGAGGGCTGCGCCTTCGAGGAGCTCATCTCGTTCCACGGCGGCCTCGGCGGCCCGCAGACAGAGCCGTTCATCCTGCATCCCGGGCGGCTGCGCATGCCCGACGACGCGGTCGTCGGCGCAGAGGCGGTCAACGCGCTCCTCCGCGAGTGGCGCGCCGAGCTGAAGGGCGACGCCGAACGACCCGCAACCATCCCGACCACCGAGGTGACCGCATGACGTCGACCGCTGCAACTCCGCCCCCCGGTCCGTCGCGGGGCCGCATCATCGCCGCGAGGACGCTCGTCGTCCTGGGTGTCCTGCTCGTGATCGTGAGCCTGCTGTCGAACTGGGTCAAGCGCGAGGCGCTCGACAAGTCGACGTTCCGCTCGACATCGCAGGAGCTGATCGCGCACCCCGCGATCCAGCAGCAGCTCGCACAGACGATGGTCGAGCAGCTGTACGCCAACGTCGACGTGTCGCAGCAGCTCGAGCAGAAGCTGCCGCCGAACTTCCAGGCGCTTGCCGGGCCGATCTCGGGTCTCTCGCGCGAGCTCATCGACCGCGCCGCCAACGAGCTGCTGCAGCGCCCGCGCGTCCAGACCGCCTTCGTCACGGCGGCGTCACTCTCCCAGTCGCAGGTTGTCAACGTGCTCGAAGGCAACACGTCGCGGCTCCAAACGACGGGCGGCGACGTCGTGCTCGACCTCCGCCCGCTCGTGGTGCGGCTCGGCGACCGCTTCGGCTTCCTCGGGAACGTGTCCCAGCAGCTGCCGCCTGACGCGGGCCGCATCGTCATCCTCCAGTCCGACGAGCTCGACACGGCGCAGAACCTCACGCAGATCCTCAAGGATGTCGCCGACTGGATCTGGATCCCCGCGCTCCTCGCGTGGGCCGCCGCGCTCTGGCTCGTGCGCGGCCGGCGGCGCAAGGAGATCCGGGCGATCGGGATCGGGCTCATCGTCGGCGGCATCGCGATCCTGGTGATCCGCAGGGTCGCGGGCGGGTACCTCGTCGACAACCTCACCGCCTCCGACACCGTCCGTCCCGCCGTCCGCGCCTTCTGGACGATCCTCTCGGACGGTCTCGCCGCGGCCGCATGGGTCGTCATCCTGCTCGGCGTGATCGGGACGCTCGGCGCGTGGCTCACGGGCGAGGGCGCTCGCGCCGTCTCGGCACGGCGCTGGCTCGGTCCGTGGATGCGGAACACCGGCGCGGCCTGGGCGGTCTTCGCCGTCGTGCTCCTGCTCCTTGTCTGGGCGCTCCCGCTGGACCGGTTCCTGATCGCGGCGATCTTCGTCGTCCTCGGCGCAGCCGGGTTCGAGATCGCACGGCGCCAGATCGTGCGGGAGTACGAGGCGGAGGGCTCTCCGGAGCGCCGGCCACTCTTGGTGCCGTGGGGCAAGGAGAAGCCCCCGGCGACGGAGGGCAGCGTCGACGAACTGGAACGGCTCGCAAAGCTGCGCTCGGAGGATCTCCTTACCGAGGACGAGTACGCCGCAGCGAAGGGCCGCCTGCTCCCCCGCGCGGGCGCGTGAGCCGCCGGGTCAGAGGTCGAGCGCCTCGCCCGGCGAGAGCACCCGGACGTCGACGTCCGGCGCGAGCCTGGCCGCCGCCGCGCTGAAGGCGGCCTGCGGCTCGGCGAGATACGCGGGCACCGCGCGCAGCCCGAGGTAGAGCGGCGCGTACGTCCCCCAGTGGATCGGGACGGCGGTCGCCGGGCGTAGGAGCGCGATCGCCTCGGCCGCCCCCTCGGGGTCGAGGTGCTCTCCGCGGCCGAGGCTCGGGCCCCAGCCCCAGATCGGGATGAGCGCGAGGTCGAGGTCGGGCACGAGGCCGTCCATCTCCGGAAACAGGTCGGTGTCGCCGGCGAAGTAGACCCGGCGCGAGCCGAGCACCGCGTAACCGACGGCGTGGGCGCGCGCCGGGTAGGGCGGACGCGAGCCGTCGTGCGCGGCGAACGTCGCCTCCACCCGCACCGTGCCGATCTGGAGCCCCTCCCCGACCGCGAGCTCGTGGACGTCCCGGAATCCCTGCCGCCGCAGGAACGAGCCGAGCCCCCGAGGGACGACGAGCGGCGTCTTGCGTCCGAGCCGCTGCAGGGAGCCGAGGTCGAGATGGTCGTGGTGGGCGTGCGAGAGGAGCACCGCGTCGATGCCCCGGGTGGCCTCGGGGTGGACCGGCACGCGCCGTCGCAGGTGGGCTGCAAGCACGCGCAGCATCGGATCGGTGAGCAGGCGCACCCCGTCGAGCGCGATCAAGACGGTGGAGTGGCCGATCCACCGGATGCTCGCGCGAGCGGTGCCGGGTGCGTCGTCCACGGGCCGATCGTAGGCGCCCGTACGATTCTCAGGTGACTCACAGGCAGCGCACGGCCACTCTCAGCCGCTTCACAGCAACCGGGGGCACGGTACGGGTATGAGCGGGATCAGGGAGAGCACGAACGGGGGCGGGAGGATCCTTGTCGTGGACGACGAGACCTCGATCGTCGACGCCGTCGCGACCGCCCTCCGCTACGAGGGCTTCGAGGTCGAGGAGGCCGCGACGGGCCGGGAGGCGCTCTCGGCCGTGGCGCGGTTCGACCCGGACCTGATCGTGCTCGACTGGATGCTGCCGGACATCGACGGGATCGAGGTCGGGCGCCGGCTGCGGGAGCAGGGTCAGCGGAACGCGATCCTGTTCCTGACCGCCAAGGACGCCGTGGAGAACAAGGTCGAGGCGCTCCGCGCGGGCGGCGACGACTACGTGACGAAGCCGTTCAGCCTCGCCGAGGTCGTGGCGCGCGTGCAGGCGATCCTGCGGCGGACCGGCGGCGACCTTCCGGGCGACGTGCTCCGTTACGCCGACCTGACGCTCGACGAGAGCCGCCACGAGGTCTTCCGCGGCGACACCCGGCTGCAGCTCACCGCGACCGAGTTCGCACTGCTCCGGTTCTTCCTCCTGAACCCGCGCCGGGTGCTCTCGAAAGGCCAGATCCTGCAGAACGTCTGGCGCTACGACTTTCGCGGCAACTCCAATGTCGTCGAGACGTACGTGAGCTACCTGCGGCGCAAGCTCGACGCCGCCGGGCCGCCGCTGATCAAGACCGTGCGCCAGGCGGGCTACATGCTCGAAGAGTCCTAGTGAGCAAGCGCCTGTCGCTCCGCGCGCGGCTCCTGCTGGCGGTCGTCGTGCTGGCGGCGATCGGGCTCGTCGCGGCGAACGTCGCGACGTACTCGACCCTGAGCTCGTACCTGCTGGATCGCACCGACTCGACGCTAGACCAGACGGCCGAGACGCTGCGGCGTCCCGGGCCGGGCGGCGGTATCCGCTCGGCGCCGCCCGGCACGTTCGTGCAGGTGCGTTCGCTCGACGGCGACACGGTGGTCGCCACGTTCTCGGGGGCGACGCTCCCCGGGGCGAGCGTCCCCGCGCCGAAGCTGCCCGGCACCGTGAAGCCGCCCACGCTCAACCGCTCGCGGGAGGCCGTTCGGTACTTCACCGTCGGGGGCGCGCACGGCGGCCCGGAGTACCGCGTGCGGGCCTCGATCGCGCAGGACGACGAGGCGATGCTCCTCGTCGCGTCGTCGCTCCGGGACGTGAACTCGACACTCCACCGGCTCCTCGCGATCGAGCTGGTCGTCACGGCGCTCGTGCTCGCCGCGATCGCCGGCCTCGGCCTCTGGCTCGTCCGGCTCGGCCTGCGCCCGCTCGACGCGATCGGCGAGACCGCCTCGGCCATCGCCGCGGGTGACCTCTCGCGCAGGGTCGAGCGCGCCGAGGAGCGCACGGAGGTGGGCCGGCTCGGCCTGGCCCTCAACTCGATGCTGGCGCGGATCGAGTCGTCGTTCCGGGCGCAGGAGGCGTCGGAGCGCAAGCTCCGGCGCTTCGTCGCGGACGCGTCGCACGAGCTGCGGACGCCGCTGTCGGCCGTCCGCGCGTACTCCGAGCTGTACGACCGCGGCGCGGCGGAGCGGCCCGACGACCTCGAGCGCTCGATGCAGGGGATCAGCCGGGAGTCCGAGCGGATGAGCGTCCTCGTGGAGGATCTCCTCCTGCTCGCGCGCCTCGACGACGGTCGGCCGCTCGAGCGAGAGCCGGTCGAGCTGGACGAGGTCGTGGGCGAGGCGGTCGAGACGGCGCAGGCCGTCGACCCCGAGCGCGCGATCGCGCTCCACGCCGAGCCCGCGACCGTGCTCGGCGATCGCGTCCGGCTGCGTCAGATCGTCGACAACCTGCTTGCGAACGTTCGCGCCCACACGCCGGCCGGGACGCCGGCATCCGTCTCGGTCAGGCGGAAAGACGGGAGCGCGGAGATCGCGGTCACGGATGCGGGGCCGGGCCTCGACGAGGAACACCTCGAGCACCTCTTCGAGCGCTTCTACCGGGCCGACGCTTCCCGCTCCCGGGCGAGCGGCGGGGTCGGGCTCGGCCTCGCGATCGTCGCCGCCGTCGCCGAGGCCCACGGCGGCACCGCCTCGGCGTCGTCGCGGCCGGGCGAGGGGACGACCGTCGCCATCGCTCTTCCGCTCGCCCGTGACGCGGGCTGAGCGCCCACAGCCGATTCACAGGCGGCTCACAGAGGCTGCCGATGCCCGGGTGGTGTCATGGAAAGAGACACCCCCGCGAAAGGACACACATGAAGCGCACCGTCACCAAGATCTCCGCCGGCGCCGCCGCCCTCGTCATCGCGGCCGGCACTGGCGCCGCGACCTACGCCGCCCTCGACGACGGCGGCACGACCGCAGTCGCACCTTCCTCGAGCTCCGGCACCGCGCAGACCGTCAAGGACGGCGCGCTGACGATCGGCCAGATCTACGACCGGACGAACGCGTCCGTGGTCGAGATCACCGTCACGACGCAGGCGCCCGCCGACGGCCCGATGGGCTCGGGCACGGCGCAGGCGCAAGGCTCCGGCTTCGTCTACGACTCGAGCGGCCACGTGATCACGAACGCCCACGTCGTCGACGGCGCCGAGTCGGCGAAGGTTCGCTTCGCGGACGGCAAGACGTACGACGCGACTGTCGTCGGCGTCGATGCCTCGACCGACCTCGCCGTGCTGAAGGTCGAGGCGCCCTCGTCGGCGCTGCATCCGCTCGAGCTGGCCGACTCCTCGCAGGCCGCGGTGGGTGACGTCGTCGTCGCGATCGGCAGCCCGTTCGGGCTCGAGAACAGCGTCACCACCGGCATCGTCAGCGCGCTCGGCCGCTCGATGAAGGCGCCGAACGGCTACACGATCACCGGGTCGATCCAGACCGACGCCGCGATCAACCACGGCAACTCGGGCGGCCCGCTGCTCGACCTCGACGGCAAGGTCGTGGGCGTCAACGCGCAGATCGAGAGCGAGTCGGGCGGCAACGACGGCGTCGGCTTCGCCATCCCGTCGAGCACCGTGAAGTCGATCGTCACGCAGATCCTCGAGGACGGCTCCGTGCAGCACGCGTACCTCGGCGTCTCCGTGACGGCCGCCGCCGACGGCACCGCGGGCGCGCAGCTCGCCGAGGTGCGAAGCGGCACGCCGGCGGCCGAGGCGGGCCTGCAAGCGGGAGACGTTCTCACCGCGGTCGATGGAGACGCGGTCTCGTCGGCCGCAGCGCTCCAGTCGGCGATCGACGCGAGGAAGCCGGGCGACCGCGTGATCCTCGACTATCTCCGCGACGGAGCGCACCGCACCGTCACGGTGACCCTGGGCACGAGGCCGTCCTGACCGGTCCGAGAGGAGGAGCCACGATGAACGACGACACCGACGTGCGCCACACGACCACACTTACGAGACGCGACTCGCTGCTCGGGCTCGGAGGAATCGCGGCCGCCGCGCTCGGCGCCGGCGGCGTCCTTGCGGCGCTCGACGGCGGCGACGCCGAAGCTGCCTCGAGCGGCCCCGCCGCGGTCGCGTCCGGGCTCGTCACCTGCGTCCTCACGCCGGAGATGACGGAAGGCCCCTACTACCTCGACGGCGACAAGGTGCGACGCGATATCCGCGAGGGACGGCCGGGCACGCGCCTCGATCTCGCGACCACCGTGGTCGACGTCTCGACCTGCAAGCCGATCAAGGGCGCGGCGGTCGACATCTGGCACTGCGACGCCGGTGGGACGTACTCCGGCTTCGCGCAGGAGGGGACCGACGGCGACACGTTCATGCGTGGAATCCAGCGGACGACAAAGACCGGGCTCGCGACGTTCGTCACGGTCTACCCGGGGTGGTACTCCGGCCGCACCGTCCACATCCACGTCCAGGTCGCCCTCGGCGGGAACGTGCTCCACACCGGGCAGCTCTTCTTCCCGGAGCAGCTCACCGACGCCGTGTACCGCCGGGCGCCGTACAACCGGCGCCCGAGCCGGGACACCCGGAACGCAACCGACTCGATCTTCCGGAACGGCGGCTCGAAGTCGATGCTGAAGCTCGCGAAGACCAAGACCGGTTACGCAGCACGCATCACGATGGGGATCAGCCGCTCGTAGGGCGGGGCGGCGCCACTGGCGGCGGCGCGGCGGAGCCCTCCCCGCCGCGGCCGCCGCCGGTCGAGAGCGACGTCGTCCGCCTAAAGCGGTGCGAAGGCCCGGGAGGCGTCGCGGAGCGCGAGCACGGCGTCGCCCGTCGACGATTCGCGGGACGAGTCGACTGTGATCGCGACGACGAACGCAACGGACAGCGCCTCATGCGCGAGCGCGGCGGGACGCCGGCCGGCGAGTGCCAGCACGGCGAGCTCGGGGTCGAGCTCGGCTGGGCAACGGCGCAAGCCTACGAGGCGCGGTGGCGGAAGTCGGCGGCGCACGACCCTAGACTCAGCGCATGGCCGAGGCGAGCGTCCCGGAGGAGCCGTCCTGGGTCGCCCGCGCGGCCCGGTGGCCGCTCGGGATCGTGCAGAACCTCCTCCGCGCCGTGCCCGTGGCAATCGACGGCTTCTTCACGGACCGGCTCATGCAGCACGCGGCGGGCATCGCCTACCGCGTCCTGTTCTCCCTCGTACCACTCGCGATCGTGCTCGTTTCGATCGCCGGGATCTTCCTGCGCGACGAGGCCCGCAGGCAGGAGGTGGTGGACGACATCGTCAGTCACCTCCCGTTCACGGAATCGGGCACATCCTCCGTCGAGGAAGCGATCACGCATCTCGCGAGCCCGACGAGCGCGTTCGGCCTCGTGTCGCTCGTTCTCTTCTTCTGGGCCTCGTCCGGAATGATGGGGGCGGTACGGACGGGGCTCGAGGCGGCGCTTCGGGTCGAGCCCGACCGCCGGCGGCCTGCCGTGCGCGCGAAGCTGGTCGACCTGATCCTCGTCGCGGGGGCCGGCGCGCTCCTGCTCACGATGGTCGCTGTGACGGTGGTCGCGCAGGTCGTCACGCGCCTCGTCGGCGGCGTCGCCGACGCGGTCGGGCTCGAGGGTGGGCTGCTCGCCGAGCTGCTCCGGCTCGCCGTGCCGCTCGTGATCGCGACGATCGTCGTGATGCTCCTCTACCGGTTCGTTCCCGCCCGGCGTCTCCGCGTCGGGGACGCCGTCGCGGGAGGAATCGTCACCGGGATCCTCCTGCTCGCCATCTCGGCCGCGTCCGCGTTCGTCTACGACCAGGTCGCCGGCCTCTCCGTCGTCTACGGCTCGATCACCGCGCTGCTGGTGTTCCTGTACTCCGTGTACCTGTACGCGTCGGCGCTGCTCTTCGGCGCGGAGGTGGCGGCGGCCTGGTCGGCGCCCCCGGGGACGGGACCGGCCGTTCCGATCCGCCGGCAGCTGCGCGACGCCGTCCTCGGGCTGTTCGTGCGGCAGCAGCCGCCCAAGCCTCCCGGCCCCGTCTAGCGCTGCTGCCCTGTGACAGACTCCGCCCTCGCCCCACCCCGGAGGTCCAAGCATGGCCGCAGACGCTCACGACCTCGCCGCGCATGTCGCGGCAGGGATGCCGCAGCTCCAGGAAGAGCTCGCCTCACTCGTCGCCATCCCAGGGATCTCGGAATGGCACTTCCCGGAGCACACGCGAGCCCGGCTCCTCGAGGCGCACGAGGCGTTGATCCCGCTGTTTCGCGACGCGGGAGTCGGGCGCATCTCGAGCCTCGAGCTGCCGAACACGGCGCCGATCCTCACGGGCGAGATCCCGGCCCCGGACGGCGCGCCGACGGTGCTCCTCTACGGCCACTACGACGTCGTGCCCGCGGGCGACGAGGAGCTGTGGGAGTCGCCGCCGTTCGAGGCCAGCGAGCGCGACGGCGCGATCTACGGCCGCGGCGCCGCCGACTCGAAGTCGAACCTCCTCGTCCACGTCGGCGCGCTCCGCGCGTGGGACGGCCGTCCGCCCGTCGGCGTGAAGATCCTCCTCGAGGGGCAGGAGGAGGTCGGGAGCGTCCTCGAGGAGGGGTACCCGTCCGAGCACCCCGAGCTCTTCGCCGCCGATGCGATCCTCGTCGCCGACGGCGGCTCGATCCGCGCCGGGCAGCCCTCGCTCACGGTGTCGCTGCGCGGCGATGCCCGCATCACGGTCGAGACGCGCACGCTCGCCAGCAACAAGCACTCCGGCCAGTACGGAGGGGCCGCCCCCGACGCGCTCGTCGTCCTCCTCACAGCGCTTGCGCGCCTCTGGGACGAGAACGGCGACGTCGCGGTGGAAGGGCTGCGGCGCGAGGAGTGGCAGGGCGAGTCGTACACCGACGACGAGTTCCGCTCCCTCGCCGAGATCGAGGAGGGCATGCCGATCGTCGGCACCGGCGGGATCGGGTCGAAGATCTGGAGCGGGCCGGGCATCACGGTGCTCGGGATCGACTGCCCCGCCGTCGACGGCGCGCCCGCCGCGGTGCAGTCGCACGCGAGGGCCGTCCTCAACGTCCGCGTCCACCCGGAGCAGCCGGCGGCGGAGGCCCAGGCAGTCGTGATGCGCCACCTGGAGGCGCTGCGGCCGTTCGGCGTGCCGCTCACGGTGACGGCCGGCGCCACCGGGGACGGCTTCCGCGCGAGCTCGAGCGGCCCCGCCTGGGATGCGATGGTCGCGGCGATGAGCACCGCCTGGGGAGCGGACACCGTCGAGATCGCGACGGGCGGCGCGATCCCGCTCGTCAAGGCGATGAGCCTCGGCGTGCCCGATGCGTCCATGTTCGTCTTCGGCGCGACCGACAGCTTCGCGAACATCCACGGGCCCAACGAGCGGGTCCTGGTCGACGAGTGGCAGAAGGCGACCGTCGCGGAGGCCGTCTTCTTCGGTGAGCTCGCACGGCGATGGAAGGGAGAACGCGGTGAGTGACGACCAGCAGGCGACGACGGCCGAGACGGCCGAGCCCGAGGAGGAGAAGAAGAAGGGGTTCGAGTTCCCGGGCACGATGACCGTCCTCGTCATCGTCACCTTCATCGTCTGGCTTGCGGCCTTCCTCATTCCCTCGGGCGCGTACCAGCACGACGAGAACGGCGTCCCCGTCCCGGGCTCGTACGCCGAGGTGAGCTCGCCTCAGGACTTCGGCGAGCGCGTCGGCGACTTCTTCAAGGCACCGGTGAACGGCCTCTACGGTCTGCAGGACCCGGAGACGGGATTCGTCCGGCCGTTCGGAGTCGGCAGCCTCTTCGGCGCGGTCGGCGTGTTCGCCTTCGTGCTCGCGATCGGCGCCTTCATGACGATGGTGCTCGCCACCGGCGCGCTCGACGTCGCGATCGGAAAGCTCGCGTACGCCATGCGCGGCCGGCCGTGGCTCGTGATCGTCGCCGTGATGGCGCTGTTCTCCCTGCTCGGCACGACGATGGGGTGGGCCGATGAGACGCTCGGCTTCTACGCGCTCCTGATACCCCTGCTGCTCGCGCTCGGCTACGACCGCATGGCCGTCGCCGGGATGATCATCGCCTCGACCACCGTGGGCGCGATGGCGTCGACGGTCAACCCGTTCTCGATCGGGGTCGCGAGCGAGTTCGCGAACACCGGCATCGGAGACGGGATCGGCCTCCGCTGGGTCGGCTGGGCGGTGCTCACCGCGATCACGATCGCCTACGTCGTGCGCTACGCCGAGCGGGCGAAGGCCAACCCCGACCGCTCGCTCGTCGGCTTCCTCCCCGACGACGCGGAGCTCGTGAAGAAAGAGGAGTCCGCCTCCCATCTCACGCTCACGGGCCGCCAGAAGATCATCCTCGGGATCACGACGTTCACCTTCGTGTTGCTCGTGTTCTCCGTCATCCCGTGGGACTCGATCTTCCACCTGAGCGTCGAGGTCGACCCCGTAACGCACGTGCCCCTTCCGCACGACCCGTGGTGGAACCTCGGCTGGTGGTTCCCCGAGCTGATCGCGCTCTTCCTCGTTGCGTCGGTCGTCGTCGGGCTCGTGGCGGGCTTCTCCGAGAAGCAGATCACCGGCAACATCGCGCGCGGCTTCGGCGACTTCATCGGGGCGGGCGTCGCCGTCGTGCTCGCGCGCGGCGTGACGGTGATCCTGAACAACACGCAGACGATCGACACGATCCTCAGCTGGATGGAGAACGCCGTGAGCGGCACGTCTGCGGTCGGGTTCGTCGGCCTCGTCTTCATCATCAACACGGGCATCGCGTTCATCATCCCCTCGTCGTCCGGCCACGCCACCCTGGCGATGCCGCTGCTCGCGCCGCTCGGCGACTTCGCCGACGTGTCGCGACCGCTCGTCGTCACGGGCTGGAGCTGGGGCGCGGGCATCGCGCGGTTCGTCACGCCGACGAGCGCCGTCGTGATGGCCGGCATCGCGCTTGCCGGCGTCCGCTACGACCGCTGGATCCGGTTCATCCTCCCCCTGATGGCGATCCTCGCCGTCGTCTCCGTCGTCATGCTCGGCATCGCGGCGGCGCTGGAGTGAATCGGTGTCCGACTTCAGTCGGACACCTCGGGGGTGGGCTCGACAGTGGTGTCCGTCTTCAGGTCGGACACCAAGCGGCCAACGTAGAGGAGCGACTCACGATCACCTTTCTCGTCCTCGCGGTCACGGTCGCCTCTTCGCCTTGGACCGGTTGTCCATCGGCGTCGTCGCATTCGGCGTTGCCTTGTCGCTCTGGGCAACGGGAGTTGCTGTCGATCGATCAGGCGCTCGGTGGCTTCGGCGACCCGACCGTGATCTTCATCGCGTCGCTCTTCGTCGCCAGCGAGGCGCTCGACTCGACGGGCGTGACGGCCTGGGCGGGACAGCTGCTGATCGCAGGCGCCGGCGAGTCCCGGACACGCCTCGCGCTGTTGATGCTCACCGTCGCGGTGCTGACGGCGCTAATCAGCGTCAACGGGTCGGTGGCCGCGCTCCGGCGCCGTAACCGCCGCCCGCCTGCGGATGTCGCCCTCGCAGTTCCTGCTGCCGCTCGCGTTCCCCGCGTGTGATCCTCGTCGGCGGGATGCTCTCGCTCGACCGCGATGCTCTTTAGCGGAGACGCGGGGCCGCACGCGCTCCTGCTCGGGTTGGTGCTCCTGACCTTCGTGCTCGGGCAGCTGATCAGCAACATGGCGACGGCGCTGATCGTGCTGCCGGTCGCGGTGTCCGCGGCCGACGAGCTCGACGTCTCCGCGAAGCCTGTGCTGATGGCCGTCGCGGTGGCGTCGGCGGCGGCATTCCTGACACCCGTCGCGACGCCGGCGAACCTGATGGTGATGGGGCCGGGCGGCTACCGGTTCGGCGACTACTGGAAGCTCGGGCTCCCGATGCTGGTGCTCTTCGGCCTCGTCGCGGTGCTCCTCGTCCCCGTCGTCTGGTCGTTCTGACGGTGGTGCTGGAGTAGGGTTCAAGGCTCGTTCCACGACACGGGAGGAAAGTTGTGAGCACGCTGCGCGACGACGAGATCCAGACGATCGAGGACGGCAAGCGCTTCGACCCGCAGGCCGACGCGGACGGGGACGACACGGACGGGACCGACGGCGATTCCGACGACACCGACGGAACCGATGGCGGCGACGCCGACGCGGACGACAGCGACGCCGCGTAGACCCTCCCGGGCGGCGCTCGCGCGCTGCCTCGACCCGGTCGACGCCGAGGCGTTCCTCGCCGAGCACTGGGAGCAGCGCCCGCTGGTCGTGCCGCGGGACGAGCCGGGGCGCTTCGACGACCTCCTCTCAGAGGCGGACGTGGAGCGCCTCGTCTGCTCCACCGCGATCCGTTACCCCGGATTCAGGCTCGTCCGCGAAGGCAGCCAGATACCGGTCGGCGCCTACACGTCGGAGGTCTCGTGGCGGCCCCCGTTCACCGGCACGGCCGACGTCCCGCGCGTCGTCGCCGAGTGGGAGGCGGGCGCCACGATCGTCCTGCAGGCGCTCCACGTCAACTGGCATCCGCTCGCCGTCTTCTGCCGGCTGCTCGAGGACGCGCTCGGACGCGGCGTGCAGGCGAACTCGTACTCCACGCCGAGCGGCTCGCAGGGGTTCGACGTCCACCACGACACGCACGACGTGCTCGTTCTCCAGGTCGCGGGCGAGAAACGCTGGAAGCTCTACGACCCGCTGCTCGAGCTGCCGCTCAAGCACCAGCGCTACTCGAGCTCGCTCGGCGACTCCGGGGCACCGACCGACGACTTCGTCCTGCGGGCGGGCGACACGCTCTATCTCCCGCGCGGCTGGCTGCACGAGGCCGAGACATCCGCGACCGACTCGCTCCACCTGACGATCGGCATCGCGGCTCACACCTGGCTCGACGCCGCGCGCGGCGCCCTCGCGGCGCTGGAGGACGAGCCCGGCTTCCGGCCCGACGTCGCGCGGGGCGAGGCCGCCGGGCTCGAGGCCGCGCTTACCGCGCAGCTCGACCCGGAGACGGTCGAGCGCCGCCGGCGCCGCAGGTTCGTCGAGACCCGCAGGCCGATCCGCGAGGACGGTCTCTCACAGCTCCGCGCGCTCGAGCGCCTCGACGGCGCCACCATGCTCGAGCGCCGGGCGACGGTGATCGCCGACCTCGAGGAGTCCAACGGCATCGTCACGCTCGTCTTCGAGGGGAAGGAGATCGGCTTTCCCGCGCACGCAGCCCCGGGGGTGCATGCGTGCTTCGACGCCGAGGGGCCGTTTCGGGCAGCCGACCTGCCCGGTGATCTCGACGCCGACGGGCGCCTCGTCCTCGTCCGCCGCCTCGTCCGCGAGGGCTTCCTCCGCGTCGTCGCTGACTAGCCCCCCAGCCGCGCGCGGGTGGTGCGGTGGGCGGTCACGCGGAAGCGGCGCGGGGGGCGGGGCTCGGCGGCCTCGCACGTGAGGAGCTCCGGCTCGCCGAGCTCGGCGACGACGTCGAGACGATGGGTCGCACCGTCCGGGGTGCGGAAGCGCACGCGCCAGGTCTCGTCGCCTCTGTGCTCGGACCCGAGCAGCACCAGGTCGTCGAGGCCGAGGATGCCCTCCGTCTCACGCAGCGCCCGCTCGGCAGCCTGTACCGCGAAGGAATAGGCACTGCGGCCGCGGTAGCGGTCGAGGTCGACGCAACCTCGAGCCATGGCCTTCAGCAAGCCCGGGATGTCGCCCGGCGCTACACGCCCGTGGAACGTCCCCTGCGGCAGCGCGACGACGTTGCCCGCGAAGCGGTCCCCACCGACGTGACTCGACTGCCACACCTCTCCGGGTGGAGCGGCCGCGCGCAGCGCGTCGTACAGCGGGCCGCCGTACCGCGCGCAGCAACGGTCGCGCTTCCCGTGCGTGCAGACGACGAGAACGGGATCCGCGATCGGGTGGAAGGGCGCGTCGCCGCCGGCGAGCGCGTCGGCCAGGTCGACGTCACGGAGGTCGTCCTGGTGCTCCACCTCGAGGCCGAGCAGGCGCTCGGCACCGGGTGTCGTCGACGCGAGGAAGACGCGCCTGCCGCTCTCTGCGCGCCGCTCGGGCTGCTTGACGAAGAGAAGGCGGGCGGGCCGCAGCAGCTCGAGGTGCTCGCGCAGATGAGTCTTGAGCTTGGGCGAAAGGAGGCTGCCCCCGAGGATGTCGCGCCGCCAGGCGCCGCGGTACTCGACGAGGATCCAGTTGTCGATCCGGCTCGCGGTCGCGCCGAGCGGCTCCTCGCGCGTGCGCGAGAGGTCGGCGCAGAACGGCCGCCTCCGTTTCACACGCTCGACCGCGGTGCCGTCCTCCACCGGGCCAGGGTAGCCTCCTGTCAGGCACCGCCCTTCGCGTCCTGCAGACGGTCGCCGGCCACCAAGGAGCAACTTCGTGAACCTGCACACCGACATCCCTGCCCGTGGCCAGATCGATCGACTGCTGACGAACCGGGACCCTGCCAGCGTCTCGATCTACGTCCCCACCGACCCCGCCTCCAGCGGCGACGCCGAGCGCATCGAGCTCAAGAATCTCGCCGGCGAGGCCGTGCGGCAGCTCGAGGACGCCGGGATGTCGAAGGCGGACGTCTCGGCGATCGACGAGCAGCTCGGCGAGCTCGACAACGACGGCACGTTCTGGCGCTTCCAGGCGCGGAGCCTCGCGCTCTTCGCGACACCAGGCTCCCTCGTCACGTTCAGGCTTCCGAACCGGCTCGTCGCCCAGGTGCAGGTCTCCGACCGGTTCCACCTGAAGCCGCTCCTCCGCGCAGTGACCTTCCCGCAGGTCGCGTTCGTCCTCGCCCTCGCGCAGGGCTCCGTGCGCGTGCTCGAGGTCGGCCCCGAGCTCGGTTCCTGGGATGTCGAGGTGCCCGACCTGCCGACCGACGTCGCGAGCGCCGCCGGGATGGCGTCGATCGCCGACCGCGCGCCTCGCGGCGCGCTCCAGGGCTCGGAGGGTCAGAAGGTGCGCATGCGGCAGTACTGCCGCCAGGTCGACCAGGCGCTGCGGCCGATCCTCGCCGGTCTCGACGTCCCGCTGATCCTCGCCTCCACCGAGCCGCTCGACGGCATCTATCGCTCCGTCAACACGTATCCGCACCTGGCCGCTGAGAGCGTCGCCGGCAGCCCCGAGGCGGCGTCGGACGCCGATCTCGTCGCCGGCGCGCGGACGGTGCTCGACGCGGTGCACGCCGCCGAGCTCGCGTCGGTGCGCGAGCTCTACGAGCGCCGCTCGTCGCAGGGACGCACAATGCTCGACGTCGGCGACATCGCGCGCGCCGCCACGTTCGGCGCGGTCGACACGGCGATCGTCGACATCGACGACGTCGTGCCCGGAACGGTCGACGAGGAGTCGGGCGCGGTCACCCTTGCCGAGGTGGACGACGCGATCACCTACGGCGTCGTCGACGAGATCGCCCGCCGCGCGTGGCTCAACGGCGGCAGGGTGCTCGCCGTCCGCCGCGAGGACGTGCCGGGCGGCGGCTCCGCCGCGGCGATTCTCCGCTACGCCGTCTAGCGCGCCGGGCCGTGTGAGAGGATCGCGGCGATGAGGCGCCGCACCGGCACCGTGGTCCTCGGCGCCGTCGGCCTCCTGCTCGTGCTCCTCTTGCCGACGACTGCGGCCGCCGACCTGCGCGACGAGCAGGCGCTCGCCGACCGCTACGCGCCCGTCGTCCGTCTCGTGGAGCAGACCGAGGAGTGCGGCCCCGGAGAGCCCTACGAGCCGATGGATGTCGACCGCATCTTTGGCCAGTCGACCGTCGCACTTCGTGGCCCGTGGAACGCAACCGACCTCGTGCAGATCGGACCGACGGCGAAGGACATCGCCGGGCTCTACGAGTACCACCTCGACTTCCCGGGGAACGCGCTCGACCCCGGCTGCGACTACGAGCGCTGGGCGCGGCGGCTCACGACGGGCCACGAGCCCGTCGTCTACGCGCACGTCGCCACCGACCCGGGCAATCCGGGCGAGGTCGCGGTGCAGTACTGGTTCTTCTACCCCTTCAACGACTTCAACAACACGCATGAGGGCGACTGGGAGATGATCCAGCTCGTCTTCGACGCGCCCGATGCCGCGGCGGCGCTCGCGGAGGACGAGCCCGCCGAGGTCGGGTACAGCTCGCACGAGGGCGCCGAGCGGGCGGCCTGGGGCGACGACAAGCTCGAGATCGTCGACGGCACGCACCCGGTCGTCTATCCGGCCGCCGGGTCGCACGCCAACAAGTACACGGCGGCGCTCTACCTCG
>Ga0105242_10001105_pt1 | contig 21251 bp, 23 predicted proteins | sample KBSM24metaG_FD_81521 | JGI IMG/M metagenome (GOLD analysis project Ga0105242, IMG submission 81521) | Miscanthus rhizosphere microbial communities from Kellogg Biological Station, Michigan, USA - KBS M2-4 metaG | ecosystem: Host-associated > Plants > Roots > Rhizosphere > Soil | place... | reverse complement strand
GCTCAGATAGCCGGCCTTGGCCAGTGCAATATCAGCTTCGACATCGGCCTTCCAGTCGCGATCGACATTTATATTTAGTAAGTCGGCATGTTTTTTATTGTTGCCGCCATACATGTTACGCACCGTACGAATACTATGGTCGGCTACAATGACAACTTCGTAACCAGTCTTCGTACCCTTTTTAGCAAAGCCAACTGGTGAGATAAAGCCTGGTTCACTACCCAAGTCTTCCCGGATTTCTTCATCGGTTGCCGCACGCAACTCCCAAGCACCAGCCGCCTGCATTAGCTTAGTTTCGTTGACATCGAAGTCGCCGCGAATGAGCGCTAATATATAACGCTTGGTAGCCTCGTCAAAGAACAGTACGTCCTTGGTCTGTTGCCAAAGTGGCAAACCGTGCAGCTGTACGCCGTCTTCCATAGTGGTACCGCGAACGGCTTCTACTTCTTGTAGATCACGAAGTTCTTCGCCAACATTTTTGTCCTCTACTTTAAACTTGGCAACGTCTTCGTGTGCAGCATAACCAGTTGTTTCGTCTATAAAGTAGCGGCTTTCACCCTGGTCACTTTCCGAAATAAACTCGTGACAGTATTCACCGCCAATATAGCCGTTATCTGCCGCCACTACATCTGCCTGCAGGCCCAGTTCAGCAAAAATGGCAGCGTAGGCATCCCACATCTGTTGGTACACATCCTTGAACTGCTCCTCGGTGCCAAAGCTGTAAGCATCCTTCATGACAAATTCGCGTACGCGCAGCAAGCCGCCACGGGCCCGCATTTCGTCGCGGAATTTCATGCTGAACTGGTAAATATTGAACGGCAGATCTTTGTAGCTAATGTTAAACTTGCGCACCAAATCTACCGCCATCTCTTCGGCTGTACCACCGAGCGCAAACTCGGCATCTCGGCGATCTTTGATCCTCATCAATTCGAAGCCCGTGGTAGTGGTACGGTTTGTTTCCTGCCAAAGCTCTAATGGGTGCAACACAGGCATGACGACTTCTTGTGCACTGGCCGCATCCATATGTTTGCGTACGACTCCAATAATTTTGTCGTGAACTTTCAGGCCAAGTGGCAATAGATAGTACCGGCCAGCGGTTGATTCACGGATGAAACCTGCCTGAGTTAGTAAACGGTGCGAGGGAGATTGATAATCGGTGCCTTCGGTCTTGCTGGTTTTTCCAAATAGTTGCGATGATCGCATGGTAATGTCCTTTTAACCTTGTAGAGTCTTTAAAATAATAGAAATCGAGATAAAAAATACTACCGCCGGGGCGGCATGATGCTTGTAGGGATACAGCACGAGGTTTTCATTGCCCCTATTGTACCATTACTAACCCTGTACACCGAGTTTCTTATGAGATAATAGCCGCATGAATATTTTCTTTACTACATCGTTTGCGGGAAAAACGATGTATCAAGCCTACATTGATGCAGCACTGACAGAAATCAAAAAGAATAACAGTGTCATTACGCCCGAAGATACAACCCACTATCTAAATACGTTGGATCAGCTCCGCAGCCAAGGCCTTGATACAGATCAGGCTCACTATGCATTTATACGCCAGGGCATTGCCTCGGCTGACGCAGTCATTATAGAAGCGAGCCAAGAAGACATCCGAGTTGGCCACGAGCTAACGCTCGCCCTGCTCTTTCATAAACCAACGCTTATTGTGGCTCAGGGGAAGGATTTTAGCCAATATATTACGCACGACCTACTACGTGGAGGGTCGTACAAAACTGCCAAAGAGTTACGTGAGATTGTTCGGCATTTTCTAGAGACAGCGGAGGCTGGGCGACCAGAAGCTAGCATGCAAACCATCGACAGTTCTGCGGACAACCTACACGCCACGGCCCTGGCAAAACTGCGCCAACTAGCCAAGCAGGAATCGGGTCAGTTTGGTGATTGGGCTCGGGCTGCCGAACAAGACCCAGAAAGAGTGGCAGCCGAGATCTACAAAAAACTAGGTTCATTACCCAAACAGTCAGCTTGGTCAGTATTTGCGCCGGTGTACAACGAAGACAGCCCGGATTATATTCAAGCTGGCGTGGCTAAGTTTGTAGTGAGCTTGCTCAAGCAGCATAAGATCAGTGCCAACGACGTAATAGCGGAGGCTGCTTGCGGCACGGGCGCCCTTTCACGTCAACTAATCTCCCGGGGAATCCGCAGAATTAAGGCCTTCGATAATTCCCGCCCCATGCTGGCCGAGGCTTTTCGTTTGAGTGCTGACTATCCAGGTATAGAGCTATTCGAAGCAGACCTGACGTCGCTCCAACTGCCACAACAAGTCAAAGCCATCATCTGGACTGACTACAGCTCTAACTTCGCACTGGACCCTGCCCAACTCAACATCATGCTCAAGCGGTTGCTAGCAAATATAACCAAGGGTGGCCTGTTGGTTTTTGATGTACGCACCGTAACCGGCTGGCAGATAGATTTCTATTCGCAGCCCATTACCACCTTTGCCACCGAACGCTTTCAGCGCATTTGGCTCAACCAACAAGATTCAGCAACTGGACTAATCCATTTTGATGTGTTTATTCGAGTCCGTGACATTGACGGTGCCTGGTCGCCGTGGCAAAGAGAATCGCTGACCGAAAGAATGTGGCGCCTGAAAGAGGTACTAGAAGTAGTCACAAAACTGCCAAACACCTCAGTCGAGGCAGTCTACGGCGATGATTTTCGCAAAATTAACCTAGCCACAGAAGAGCCAAACCTAGCCTACGTGGTTTTACGTACCAAATAGTTTAGGTAACGCTTTTACTACATAAACATCAATGCAAAACGAACAGACTTAGGAACGCAATCCCATTTTTAAGCGCATGAAGCAATATGCCCGGCCACAAGCTATCGGTCTTTTCACGTAAATAACATAGGACTAAGCTCAGCGTAAAGGTGTCGAGTGCCGCCACCCACAACAACGGTTGCCCGTTACCAATCTGTAAATGTGCCGAGGCGAATAATGCACTGGTAGCAAGTGCGGCCCACACAAATTTTAGCTTATTGCGTAAGCCCGCAAAGACAAAGCCCCGAAAGACTGTTTCTTCTACCAACGGCGGCAGCACTACTAGACTTAGGAACGTCAGCAGCAAACCACCGTTGCCTGAAACGGTATCAAAGCCGAGTCGTTGTTTCTGGTCTACATTGAGTGACGGAAACAGATGTGTCGCTACGGCCAGTACTACCGCATAGGCCATAAAATAGGCCACAAACCCACCCACCGTATATAGTGGATCCTTGAGTCGCGGCCAACGCCAGCCGATCGCTCGCAGGTTACCGCCTTTAGCCTGTATAAACCACCAGATCGAACCAAACGTCACTATCTCGGCCGAAAGTACGAATGAGAATTGGGCACCAATGGAATGGTCGAGCCAATCGTTGGCCACTGCTCCGTGCCAGCCACGCAGATGAGCGTACCAAATAACTAACATCGAGGCAGCGAACTGGGCTAAAAAATAAATAACCACCGCAAATACCACCGCCACTAATGGCGTCCATGGCACCGATTTTCGGACTGGCGCCTCCCCTTCTACGGGCTTAGTCGGTTTTTTGGGCTTGTTGCTACTACGCGTTGGATCAACTGGGCTGGGCGTGTAGGTAAAGCTAGAAGAATCGTTTGACATCGACAACGGTAATTACAACTATTAGCAACATTAACACAGCAAAACCAGTGCCATAGATTGCTTCTTCAGTCTTAGGCGCAATTTGTTTTTTGAATAAGCGTGATATAACCATCACGAACAGCCTACCACCATCTAGTGCCGGTATAGGCAGAACATTCATGATGGCTAGCGTGAGTGATATAACAGCGATGATTAGTAACATAAACTGGTACCCCAACAAGCTCCCATCTTTCAAAATTACAAAGATGCCAACCGGACCCGAAACCTGGCTACTAGCACTGGTTTGCGCCTGTTCACGGGCTGTATGATTGCCAGTAAGCGCTCCGGCAAAGATGCCGCCCAAACCTGCTAGAGCATGCCCTAATCCCTGATACGTTAACACTGTTAGCTGCGCACTCAGGCCAACCGCCATAACCGGCGCCGACCACGTGGAGCGTTGCAGGGTGTATTCCGCCGGTTCGATACCCAAATAACCCTTGGGATGCTTGGCTTTTTTACTGGCTGTTACTGTAGCGGCACTTAGGAAGGTTGCCGTTGTGCTGTGAGTTTTACTATCTCGCTCATACATAACAGCTACAGACTTCCCGGCAAACCGTTTGGTCAGCGCAGGTAAGGTTTGGGCAGTCGTTACTTTTACGCCGCCAATGGTTAATAACTGGTCACGGACTTGCAACCCAGCGTGGGCCGCCGGAGATTTTGGCTCCAGATAGCTAATAAGCACACTGTTTTTCACCACATGCGTATCGCTTTTAATAGTGAACTGGTTGTCGATGAGCTTTGGCATACCCAGCCAACCGAGCAGCGTAAACAACACTACCGCCGCCACCAAGTTCATGACCACACCGGCCAGCATGATTTTTACTTTGGTCCAGGTACGAGCAGCGCCGTAACTTCCCTTGCCTTTGTCGCTGTCGTGCTCACCTTTTAGCTTCACAAAACCACCCAGTGGCAATAGGTTTACCGTAAAATCGTAGCCACTTTTCATACGGCGTTTGTACAAACGTGGCGGGAAAAACAGACCAAACTCTTCTATATCTACACCACCTCGGCGAGCAGCCCAAAAGTGCCCCAGTTCATGTACTACCACCAGACCAATAAACAGCACCAGCCCCAGAACAAGTAAGAATATACCCATATTTAGCTCTATTATACTGGACGATGCTGCGTTCACCTATCACCCAGAGAGAACTTTTTCTAAACTGAGCCTTGGCTGGAAATATTAGTAAATTACTGTCCGAAACGACGATGTCGTGCCGCATAGGCATCTAGCATTTCATCCAGCTCTGCCACCGAAAAATCGGGCCATTTGGTAGGCGTAAACATAAATTCACTATAGGCCGCTTGCCACAGCATAAAGTTACTGAGCCGCTGCTCGCCAGAGGTACGGATAATGAGATCTACCGGTGGCACACCGTTGGCTTGAATCTGTTCCGAAATCCGCTCCGATGTTAGCTCATTTGCGTTTACCCCGTCTGCCATCAGCTGCTTCATGGCCTCCACGATTTCCTGCTGGCCACCGTAATCCAAACAAAACAATAGCGTTCCACGTGTGTTATCTTTAGTCTGATCTTCTGCCTGATGTACTGCTTTTAGCAGCGCCTTGCCAATCCGCAGTTTGTTGCCCAGCACATGCACCCGCACACCGTGCCGTTTTAGGTTTTCTAACTCGTGCTTGAAAATCCAGACAAACAGTTTCATGAGCTGCTTAACTTCGTCAGCCGATCGGTTCCAATTTTCGGTAGAAAAGGCGTACATAGATATACACTCCACGCCGCGGTCCAGTGCCGCATTCAAAATGGTTTCCATGTTGCGGTAGCCCGCCTTGTGACCTTCGTAAATGGGCAGCCCGCGTTCCCGCGCCCAGCGGCGGTTGCCGTCCACAATTAGGCCCAGATGTTTCGGCACCGCTGCGCCTTGGTCACTACTCATTAGTTCTATTATACCAGCCCTGTGCCGCTTAATGGCTTAGTGCTACTCGGCCACAACGTAGCGAAGCAAATCTTCTAACCAAATAGCTAGATCTTTAGGCCACGCTGTTTGAGCATGCAACACATCTAGTGCACTTGCTACTTCCCGTTCGGCTAACTTCTGTGCGTGGCCGCGCGTCCCCAGTTTGATAAGCAACTTCTGCACCTGCCGATGCTCGGCCATCTTCAGCTGCGGATTGCCCAGCGCCTGTAAAATAACATCCTTTTCCACGCTAGAGCCATGTTCCAATGCATGACGAATCAACACCGTCATTTTGCCTTCGCGCAGGTCGTCCAGTACCGATTTACCGGTTTGCCGGTCGTCACCAAACATGCCCAACAGATCGTCGTGCAATTGGAACGCCAGACCAGCGCGCAAACCAAACGTATGCAGCCGTTCCAGGGCTGCCTCGTTTGCACCAGCCAAAGCCGCCCCCATCTGCAGCGGATTGATGAACGTATAATAGGCGCTTTTTAGGGCGTACATGTGTAGCGTATCGGCTACACCACCTTCGCGCGTGGCAGTTTGAAACAGGTCGTCTATTTGCCCAAAACCAGTGGCTGCGACGTTTGCGTGGTACAACCGCTCGGCGCGTAGCACTCGCGCCGGCGCTTCTGCCAAGCTGTTCAGAACCGAGGCCGCCAAATGTTGAGCCAACAACCCCACATTCACCCCTAACATGTTAGCGTTATGGTCGCGCACCGCAGTGTCATCCATCGGACCATCCAAAACAGCACGATATTGCACCTGCAAAGTCGGTCCACCCCGCCGCCGTTCGGACTGGTCCATTACATCATCCACTATGAGCAAATAGCTCTGCGTCAGTTCCATGACCACCGCTAGGTCCAGCGCCACGTCGTGGTCCCGGCCGCCAAACATTTCGTAAGCCGTCATAGCCAGCACCGCGCGCAGCCGTTTACCAGGACGCAGCGAAAATTCGCGTAGATAATCGAGCGCCTGCAGGCCATGCGGCGACAAATCTAACGAGAAATGCGCGGGCAACTCTGCCCAGTATGTTTCCAGCCTCCCATTAACCTCAGCCTGCAGTATTTGCAGCCGGGCCTGGTCTAGTTCTTTTTTTGAGTTCTGCACGTAGTAAGACTGGGCGGCCTAAACCGTCATAATCTCTTGTTCTTTAGCTTTGCTAGCGGCATCTACTTGAGCCTGAGCGGCTTTCATTGCGTCTTCTACCTGGCCCTGCAAACGCTTGGCGTCATCTTCGCCCACGATTTTATCTTTCTTGGCCTGGTCTACGGCATCCATGGCATCACGGCGCACATTTCGCAGCGCAATCATGGCATCTTCTTGCTTGGCGCCCAGTTGTTTCACAATTTCGCGGCGACGCTCTTCGGTTAGCGCTGGAACCGGCACCCGTACTACGCGGCCGTCATCACTCGGGTTCATGGCCAAAGATGGATTATCGCGAATAGCACTGGCAATGGCTTGAATGTTGCTTGGGTCAAATGGGGTGATCTGCAGCAACTGCGCTTCTGGTGCACTAACATTAGCAACCTGGTTCAGAGGCATTGGCTGGCCATACGCCGTCACCACCACGCCGTCCAGCATACTAGCACTGGCGCGGCCAGTACGCAGACTCTTTAGCTGCTCGCCAAAGTGCGCTACAGCAGCATCAAATTTACTTTTAGCGTCACTAACAACTTGATTTGGATTCATAGTTATACAACCTCTTTCTATATGATCAACTACGGCTATTGTACAAGAAAAACCGCCCAGGTTCGAATGGAACATGGACGGTCGGAAAAAAATTACAGGATACGGCTTACAGCAGGGCCAGCTCGCCAATGCGCTGGATTTCTTCGGTAGTAAGATCCGCCAACTTGTCGTCGACCGGTCGCGCTACTAGCTGGATTGGTTTTTGCTTGCTCATTTTTTTGGATACCCTTTTGGTTTTTGTTAACCTGGGTTGTAATATACACCATTTTTGCTATTTTTGCAAGTAGTTTATGCTTACATTTGACGATTCTGCACACTGTTTTATTGCCCTGCAATCAAAAACTCCCACAAGACAGGGGGAGTTTTTGACAAAAGGATGACTACTTACGCGACTTCACCAAGTGCCAACCGATTAAACCGGCGCACCACGATGTTCTCGCCGAGGCGGGCATTGTGCTCTTTGACGTAGTCACCTACGGTTTGGTCGGGGTTTTTGATGAACGGCTGGTCTAGCAAACAACGCTCTGCGAAATATTTGCTAATCTGCCCTTCCACAATTTTGTCGACCATTTCGGCTTTTTTGCCTTCGGCCAGAGCTTTTTCTTTGAACTCGGCAGCTACGCGTTCGCGCTCTTCGGCTGGGATGTCATCCTGGCTTAGGAACTGTGGGTTACTAGCAGCTACGTGCATGGCCACATCTTTTACCAAGTTAGTAAAGATTTCGTTGCGAGCCACAAAGTCGGTTTCGCAGTTAACTTCCACCAACACACCAATGCGGTTGTCGTGGTTATAGGTGCCAATGACGCCCTGACGAGCTTCGCGCTCACCGCGCTTTTCGGCTTTGGTCATGCCTTTTTTGCGCATTTCGCTCAGTGCTTTGTCAAAATCACCACCGTTTTCGTCCAATGCCTTTTTAGCATCGGTTAGGCCAACGCCCGTTAGGTCTTTGAGCCGTTTTACATCTTCAATAGAAATAGCCATTGTATTCTCCTACTTTCCCACGTTTATTTAGCTTCTTCTGTGTCGGCGACTTCGGTCTTGTCGGTTGGCTTGGTAGCCTTGGCTTTACCAGCAGAAACTGCTTTTTCGACGTAGTCGGCAAACAACTGCAGTGCCTTGATGGCGTCGTCGTTCATAGGGATTGGGTAGGTAATGCCGGTTGGGTCGGCGTTGGTGTCTACAATGGCCACGATTGGCAGGCCAAGCTTCTTGGCTTCTTTAACTGCGTTTACATCATTTACGACATCGAAAATAACAACCGCGCCTGGCTTAGCGTTTAGTTCCTTGATGCCACCGTACAGCAAGTTCATGCTGTCAATTTCTTCTTGGAAACGCTGTACTTCTAGCTTGTTGAACTTGTTAGCCAGTTCGCCAGAAGCCATCTTGGTTTCTAGGTCTACTAGGTGTTTGATCTGAGCGCCAATGGTGTTCCAGTTGGTGAGCATACCGCCCAGCCAGCGCTCGGTCACAAACGGCTGCTTGGTGTCTTCGGCAAGTTTTTTAACAATGTCCTGTGCCTGGCGCTTAGTACCAACAAACAAAATCTGCTTGTCTTTGCTGGCAACTTCTTGCAAGAAGCTAAGAGCAGCTTCCAAACGAGTAACCGTCTTGGTTAGGTCGATGATGTGGCTACCACCGCGCTTGCTGTGGATGTACTGTGCCATTTTAGGGTGCCAGCGGCTGGTTTGGTGACCAAAGTGCGCGCCTGCCTCTAATAACTGCTTAATGTCGACTTCTGTCGCCATAGTGATGTTCCTTTCTCTTCAGCTCAGGTGCCCCTATGCGCTTACATAGCTGACATATGGGAGGATTGTTTCCTGGCCTGCTTCATTAATTTACTAGGCTATTTTAACAGATATGGACTAATGCTACAACTACTTTCGAGGGTTACGCGCTTCCTGTCTGTCAGCCTTGAACAATACTCGGGCTAATAGCTTGAAGCGCCCGCACGTTTGCACCGTGTGCTATGTTGTTCGCGTAACGTGCTGCCATAGCACTATCTAGGTCTGGGTCTTGAGCCGCTCGCCAAAGCGTCAGCGCGTCGTAGCCTGCCCTACGGCCCCAATCCATGGCATCCAAACCAACCGATCCCAACGCCTGTAGGTCAAAAGCCACACCGGGCCGTGCTTTGTCTCTATGTACGACACCGTCTAGTACGGTCGCATTATATATCTTGGGGCCGCCGCGTTGGAACCTTCGTTCGTCGTCAGGACCTAGCCGCAGACTCGGCTGGGCTCTTACAACAAGGTCTAACGGCTTACAGGTCAGAAGATCACCATAACTTATGGGGTCTCCTCCTTCTTGGCCACCCGCCCATGCCGCCAGTTCAGTGCCAATAATTGCAGTAGTAGCTACTCGCCGTGTGGTAAGTGTTACTCTGGCAGGCTGGGTCGCTGCTTCCCTGTAGGAACGACTCATCTTAGGCATCCAAAGCCCCCTTGGGCCTACGGCCAAAAACAATTGCCTAAATGCTTGGAGCACGCCACTTACTCTTCCAATCGGGGTGCCGAGCGCCTCTCGAAACCTAGCCTCATTCCATCCCAAGGCATCGTCCGCGAGTTCATCACCTATCTGTGCCAGCGTTCTAGTGTCAACTTCCCCTTCGTGTCCCGTCGCCATACAACCTCCTTCAGTTCCTGATAATTGCTACTATACTCACGGGTAGCGTTCCTTACAAATACATTTTTATATGTGTATATCTTGTCCTTACCTTGACGACGCCGTAACAGAGGTGGTACAATGTACATAACTGTTTGGGATCCACCGACTGCACTTCGCTCGTTGCTAACCGGTCACCACACATACAATCAACTACATAAGAGCAAGAGGAATAATCCTAATGAAAAAAGATCTACACCCTACAAACTACCGCTTGGTAGTTTTCCAGGACCTAAACAACCAGCAAACCTACCTGACCCGTTCTACCGTGGCCAGCGACGAAGTCATCAAGCTGGACGGCGTTGAATACCCACTCGTTAAAGTGCACATTAGCGCGAGTTCCCACCCATTCTTTACTGGTGAAGAACGCGTGCTCGACATTGAAGGCCGCGTGGACAAATTTAAGGCCCGCGCTGAGGCAGCAAAAGCCGCTAAAGATGCTCGCATCGCAGCTGCCAAGAAGCAGTCTAGCCGTGCTGCTGCTAAGGCCGCTAAAACTAGCGAGACTACCAAAGCTACCGACACCAAGTCTGCAGAATAGCTACGCTGTCCAAAAACCGCCCGCAACGCATATTCGGGCGGTTTTTGTTTAGGTACCGTATACTGGAGGAAGATTATGGAAGAAAAAGAACAAAATTTACGTGCTGAATTTACAGATCTGGACGCCCAACTGCAAGACCCGGGCATCTATAGTGATCCCGCCTACCCTAAACTAGCTAAACGCCGCAACTGGCTGGAACGCGTACTAACGCTATTTGACGCTAAAAAACAGCTGGCTAGCGAGCGCGAACAAGCTTCCGCGTTAGCTTCCGGCAATGATGAGCTGGCAGAACTAGCACAGTTGGAACTAGCCGATTTGGACGAAAAAATTGCCGCCAATGTTGCCGCCTTGGCCGAGGCGCTAACACCCAAAGACCCCAATGACGAAAAAGATGCGATTGTGGAAATCCGCGCGGCAGCTGGCGGTGACGAAGCCAGCCTGTTTGCAGCCGATTTGTACCGCATGTACAGCCGCTGGGTGGAACGCCACGGCTACAAACTGGAACTAATTAGCGAAAGCCCATCCGAAGTCGGTGGTTTTAAAGAAATTGTGTTTGCCGTACGCGCCGGTAGCGGCGCAGCCGACGACCTGGGCATGTACAAACAGCTCAAATTCGAAGCCGGTGTACACCGCGTACAACGCGTGCCCTCCACTGAAAGTCAGGGTCGTATTCACACCTCGACCATTACCGTATCTGTGCTACCCGAGGCCGAAGAAACCGATATTGAAATCAATCCGAACGACCTGCGAATTGACGTGTTTCGTTCCGGCGGACATGGTGGCCAATCCGTGAACACCACGGACAGCGCCGTGCGTATTACGCACATTCCGTCCGGTTTGGTGGTTGCTAACCAAGACGAAAAATCGCAGATCAAAAACAAGGCCAAGGCCATGGGCGTGCTGCGTTCGCGCCTGCTGGCTATCAAAATTGAGGCCGAGCAAAAAGAACTTTCTGACAGCCGCAAGGCACTGATTGGTTCCGGCGACCGCAGCGAAAAGATCCGCACCTACAACTTCCCGCAGGACCGCATTACCGACCATCGCATCGGCTATTCTAGGTCCAATATTCCTGGCGCGCTGAACGGCGAAATTGACGACCTGATCGAAAACCTAGCGGAGTACGAACGCCAGCTGATTAACGAAGGTAAGTAACGTGGCAACATACCTAATAACTGGCCCGAACGGCTCAGGTAAAAGCACTGCCGGACGCGAACTTGCCCGGCGTGGTTACACGGTCACAGAAACCGACATAGAATCGGGTATTAGCGGCTGGTTCGAAAACGCCACCGGCAAACGGTTGGACACGCTGCCACCACACCCACTGAGCAAAGCTTGGATGGCAGAACATTCATGGCTTTGGGACCGGCAGCGCATCCAGGAAATCGCCGACGAACACCAGGGCGACATAGTCTTTTTTGTTGGCGGTGCCTACAACCAAAAGGACATGTACAATTTGTTCGACAAGCACTTTACCCTGTTTGTAGACGACAAAACTGCCATCCAACGATTGCAAGCCCGTGGCGAAGGTGACCGTTGGCAGAACGGCTCTGCCGAACTACAAAAAACGCTCGACTGGAATCACAAATCAAAGCAGCATGCAGTGGAAGTTGGCAGTGTTTTGGTTGATAGTTCACGTCCCGTAGAAGTTATTGTTGATGAGATTTTAGGCGCAATTGGGGTTAAGTCTTGAAAGTTTTTATTACCGGTTCCAGTGGGGTTGGCAAAAGTACCATTGTCAAACGACTTGCTGAGCGTGGGCTTACTGCCTACGATACAGATGATGTGCCCGGAACCACTCGTTTAGAAGATGCGACAACCGGTCTGCCGGTGGCGTGGCCAGATGGCTATGTTAATTGGACTAAGTATCGGTGGAATTGGCAGCGACCCGTGATTGAAAAGCTGCTTGCATCAAACGAAACGGTTTTTCTAGGCGCATACCCAAGTAATTGGCAGAATTTCGTGGGTAATTTCGATATCATTATTGCAGTGACAACCGATCCAGCAAGTCATGAAGATCGGTTGAGAACTCGTAATACGCACACTTATGGCCAGGGTGAAGAAAACATTCGCGAAGACGTTACCAGGCAGACCAAAAGACTCAAGGAATTTGTCGCCGCAGGCGCTATCCCGGTCGTTAATAATAGGCCGATCGACGAAGTTGTTGATGAGATTTTAGGGATTATTAAGGGCTAGTTATATGGCGTTGTACTACATTACTGGCACACCGGGTTCCGGGAAAACCACAGTACTCGCAGAACTGAAACGCCGCGGCTATGAAGCCTACGGCACGGACGAAGATGGGCTGGCCAGTTTTTACCACACGGTTACGGGCAAGCAAGATTTTGGCGGCCAAACTGCTGAAGAACGGACTGAAGATTGGCGGCGATACCGCGAATGGAAAGTACCGGCCGAAAAAGTTGAAGCACTGCGCGTGCAGGCCGTCAACAAAACTATATTTTTATGTGGTGTATCGGCAAATGACGCAACCGATTTTTGGGATAAGTTTGCTAGGGTTTTCTGCTTGTACATCCCACCGGCAGAAGTTAAACGCCGCATACTGGCACGCCCAGAAAACAACTTCGGAAAGAATGCCCATGAACTAGCCAGTGTTTTGGAATGGGCCGGCTATGCAAAGCAACAATATACAGACCTAGGCGCAATTATAATTGACGCCACGCAGCCCGTGGCGAACGTGGTCGATGCAATAATTGAGCATATTTCCAATGAACGTTAAGAGCTGGCTTAGCACTAATACAAAGCAACTAAAAGATGTAGGAATTGATACAGCACGCCTGGACTGTTTGGTACTCTTGGAAGATTCAACTGGACACGACCGTGGGTGGCTACTTTCGCACCTAGAGCATATTTTACAGGGGTCGAATTTAGAAAAACTGAACACTAAAATTGTTCAAAGGGCCGGGCACACTCCCCTGGCCTACATCCGCGGCAAGGCTGAATTCTATGGCAGAGACTTTGTAGTAAACGAACATACACTGATACCGCGGCCCGAAACCGAAACAATTATTGAGCTCCTGCGTGGGCTCGCAACGCAGGGCCAATTGCCTGCCCAGCCACATATTTTGGACATCGGCACCGGCAGCGGTTGCATTGCCATAACTGCCGCCTTGGAACTCCCACATGCACATGTTAGCGCCTGTGACATCGACGAAAAGTGCCTGAAAACAGCTCAAGAAAACGCTCAAGAATTGACTACCACGGTGCATTTTTTTACCAGCAATTTAATAGAGCAAACCGACCATGCAACCGACGACAAAACCGGCATGCAAACATATGACGTATTGCTTGCTAACCTCCCCTACGTTCCCAATGATTTCCACATAAACACCGCCGCCTCGCACGAACCAAAACACGCAATTTTTGGCGGCGCTGACGGGCTAGATTTATACCGCACTATGTTCCAACAGGTAGATAGTTTAGAAACTAAACCTTCGTACATTATTGCCGAGAGTCTACCACCATCACACCCAGAACTAGCACGCATAGCAAAAGCCGCCGGTTACACACTACAGCAAACCGACGACTTCATCCAGCTATTCACGCTAGCATAGTACTGGCAGATTATTTACTTGCAAGCGTAAACCGCTTAGAGACGAACCCGAACCTGCGTACCAGCTTCGTAGATACTACGTAAAATCCTAATAGGTACAACCCGGCCACCGACGAGTCATACGCATACTGCAGCACAGCGAAACGTGTGTACGTATGGTAGAAGCTCCAGAGTTGATCAACCATATATATGAATACGATGTAGCCCACGACCCCAACAGTGGCAAGCAGAATTGATCGCACCACCAGCTTCCACCAACCAATATTAGGCACCTGAGCGATTATCCAGAAGGACAATCCCAGCGTAACCAGCGGCACAAAATCCACGAGCACATCCACGTATCGCTGTCCAAACGGCAGCGATATAACGCTCGGGATTGGCATCAGTAGTAGAACCACCATTATCGACACCCACAACGCCCGAAGGACAAGCAATGCAGTTCTGCGCTTAGATATCGTGTTTTTCGCTTGCTTGCCCATATTGTTTCCTCCTAGTCGTTTGCTATGTTCTCGTACCAGACCAATTCCCGTATCGCCCACCAGCCAACCAGCCACATGTATAACTTCGGCAGGCGTACGTGCATCAGCTAGCAAATCTTCAGCCGTAAGGTACATTTGTTCAGCGTAACGATGCCGAAACACCTTTGGGTATAAGCTTAGACATGTTTTGTAGGCTTTTAGGAATGTTTGGTGTTTCATGCCTGTGTCCAGCCTTTTGTCAGTCTGCCAGCCGACACGTCGGCAATGTGAGCATAGTATTCAACATCGGCTCGCAATGCGCTTAAGCCTGCTGCAGTCAGTTGGTAGTAACGCCGGCGATCGCTAGATTCAGCTGCGGGAAGTTCTTCGATGAGCTCTGCATCTAGCAGCTTTTGGAGCGTGCTGTAGAGCGTGGCGGGCCCTAAATGCATTTTCGACAGCGAATCGGTTTCGACTTGCTGGATGATTTCATAGCCATGTCGTGGTTTTAGGCTCAGGGCTACCATGATGCTAAATGACACCTGGGGTAATAGTTCGATTGATCGTTTCATATCCTCAGTATATCAGTTGATGATATACTGTCAAGTGATATATAAACAAAAGACCTCATTTGAGGTCTTTTGTGGCTGGCAAGGTGCCGACTAACTGGTGCTGCTCGGCGCGACACCAAGCGTAACGGTTTTGGTAATTGTCTTATCACCCCGCACAATAGTCAAATTCACCTTATCCCCTACTTTGTGCTTGTTCAACAGCGAGGCCAAGCTGGTAGTTTGGTTTATAGCCGCGCCATCTACTTGGGTGATAATATCCCCCGCTTGCAAGCCAGCCTGGTCGGCTGGGCCGCCGGAAATTATGGTCGCCTGACCGTCCGCTTGGTCACTGGTGGGTATGTAGGCACCGTTGCTAACCGTTAGGCCGTACTGCTGTTTTACGTCACTGGTAATGGGCACGTAGAACACGCCCATATACGGACGTTCTAGCTTGCCTGTCTGCTCTACACTACTGACTAAGCCTGATAGGTCGTTGATGGGTATGGCAAAGCCCAGGTTCTGACTGCCACTGGCCAAGGCGGTATTCATACCAATGACCTCACCGTCCAGGTTTACCAGTGGACCACCAGAGTTGCCTTCGTTTATAGCCGCATCTGTCTGGAATAAGTTGTCCAGGTTTTCGGACGATGAGCCATCGCTAGCGCTAGCCTGCAAACTGCGCCCATAGCCACTAATGATACCGCTGGTAACCGTGTTTTGGAATTGACCAAGCGCGTTGCCAATGGCCACTACCTGATCGCCCACCTGCACCTGCGATGAATCGCCCAACTTCACGGGCACCAGCGTCTTACCCTTGGTGTCCTGAATCTGCAAAAAGGCTACGTCTAGACTGTCGTTATCGTTAGTACGACCAACGACTTTTACGTCTTTGTAAACCGTACCGTCGCTCAGCGTTACACTAACACTGGTGGCACCACTGGGTACTACGTGGCGGTTAGTCATGATCAACCCGTCTTTGGTCAAAATCATGCCCGTACCGGCATCTTCTTGCTGTTGGCTGCCACCACCAAGCCCGAAGAAGCTCTGCAGTGCGCCGCCAGAACCAGCTGTCTGGCTAATGACATCTACCGAAACCACGCTTTGGCCCAAAGATTTCGCAATGTTGCGAATGACCACGGCCTGGCCTTTTAATTCTACCTTCTGCTGGGTAACGGTTGGAGAGTTATCTTGGTGAGCTATGGCGCCCAACCAGCCGCCACCAAAACTCAAAGACAGAATTACAATGGCGCCGAGCGCAAAACTAAGCAAGTGTGTTCTTTTGTGGGGAGCCCCAACCGATTTAATTGGCTGTTCTATCGTGTACGGCTTTGGCCCGTCCACCGTTTTTTTATCGGCTTCGGTTTTGGGCGACGTGGACCAGTCGGTCGGACCCATCATCTCGGTAACGTGTTTTTCGTCTGCCTCTTCTACCTTCTCATCTTTTTGTGATTCTAAATCTGCCATCATCATCCCCCCTGTTTATCTCTTCAATGCAGATCCTAAACGATCTTATCGCCCCAGTCCGAAAATGTCAGTACTACCAAAAGCACTGCCACCATTATGAAAATAATCTGGCGGCGAACGTTGAGGCTCAAGCGATCAAAATGGTCTAAGTAGTACAGCGTACCCAGGCCAAAACCAAGGGCCACTAGCAGCAAGGTGGGCTGCGCAATTGGTCCGTAGTTGATAAGCCAGTGGCCCAAAATCCACACCAGTGCTGCCCCAAAGTATCCCCAGAAATAGGCCAGCATGCGGGTATAGGGTTCATCGAAACTGTAAAAGAAATGATGCGCCGCAAAGAAACACAGCAGACCAGCCGTGCCCACCAACGCAAACAACGGCGCATGGTTCCAGGTAAGGAACAGCGCCGAAAGTCCAGCCGTAAAGCCAATCAGGGCCTGCAAGGACACCCACAATGTATCGGCCTTGGGCTTAATGGCAATCAGCCAGCCTGCCCACAGGGCTGCCCAGAGTAACTGCGCAAATTCATTGGCAGTAGCCGTCATAAACGCCAGCACTGACACCCCTATGATGATGTCGATGGCATTGGCCCGAATATTGGCGACCCAGAAGCGTGGACGAACTGCAAACATACGCCATTTACTTAACAAAACTAGGCTTAAAGCTAGCTGGACAAAATGAATACGAACTAGCAAAAACACTAGCACCGGCAGCAAGGCGTTGATTATGTAATAGAAAGCGTGCGAAAAGCCACGGCTTGGCGTTAGCTTGGTTATTAACGGCCTCATTTGGCTTCTATTATAACAAACTTTGCGCTGCCGGGCGTTATGCTAATGCCACTCGGCAAACTGGTTACTGCTTTAACGTTGTAGCGGGCTTCTAGATAATGCCGCGTGTAAGGGTCTTTACCCTTAGACAAATCGACTACTACCGGCGCGGTGACTGGCTGACTGGCAGCAAGACTAGTGGTGATATTGTAGCCATAGTTCTTCAGTGTTGTTGCAGCTACAGCGGCACTGGCTGCAGTAGTGTCAAAAACGGTTATGGGAGCATTCTCTTTAATGATATAGCTATCAGGAATTTGACTACGAACATAGCTTTGGATATCAGTGTAATTGCCAAAGCCAGCAATGGGCCGCACCACGGAAGTAGTGCTAACGTGATCGGTCGTAACTAGCTTATGGCCTTCGTCTGTTAGGCTGATGGATTTAATTGTGCTGTCACCCACGCCCTTCATAATCCCCACCAAGCGCATAGCGCCTTGACTACTCAGGTCGGAATAGACATTGTCGCCAAAAGCGTTCATCAGCCCGTCTATTTTTGCTGGATTACTCAGTGTACCGGCAGTAAGCACTTTGTCTTTCAGTGCTACTAAAATCTGTCGTTGCCGTTCACCCCTGGCAAAGTCGCTGCTGGTTTCGCGTGAACGAGCATACAACAGCGCCTGCACACCGTTCATTTGCTGTACGCCAGCCGGAGCCAAGATGGGGTTCCAGTGGTTTTCCCAGGCCATAGTTGGGTCCACCAATGCAGTAGGGACGTCCACCGTAATGCCACCCACTGTGTCGATGGCCTGGCGAAACGCCTGGAAGTTGACGAGCACGTGGTAATTAATGTTCACATCGAGCACCTGCTTGAGCGTAGTGTCGATCGTCGTAAAACCGGCCTGTACGGCCGCAGCGTTTTTGTTGCTGTTGTCCAAATGGCCAATATAGTGGTATTTGCCACTCTCATAGGCAGCGTTAATTTTTTGCTGCTTGCCAAAGTAGTTCACCGGCATATCAACCCAGAGATCACGCGGAATGCTGAGCATGGTGGCGGTGTTATTTACCGGGTCAACACTTAAAACCACAATCGTGTCGGTTAGGTCTGGACCGTCATGTCCCGGTCCGCCAATACCGAGCAGCAAAATATTCACCCGACCGTCACCTTCACCATTCAGCAGATTTGGCGCTACATGTTTACTGGTCAATGCCGCTACAGTGGTAGTCCCATGAAATACCTTGTGGAATTTGGCATAGCCTTTCCATACCAAAAAACCTCCAGTAATCAAAAACAGGGCCAGGGCAACACTTGCACTGCGCCAAAAGATCAGCCAGCCCTTGCGACGTTTGCGAGTAACCTTCTGTGGACGCTCCGGGGCGTGATATTTAGGAACCAGAAATTTCTTGAGTTCTGCGGGTGGCGCCGTCTGTGGGACGCGTTTCGTAAGGCCCTTTGTCTGCTGCTGTGGCAACGCACGCGGCATTGTCACCGGACGCCGCCGCACAGAAACAGACCCAGCACCGTTCACTAAACGACGTTTGGGTGGTTTTGCAGCCGACCGTATACCATCTATATCCATAAGCTATTTGCTGGGTACAGTATACCCGCCTATGAACGGGCTGTAAAATTGGCTTGAAATAAGCTTTGCTTGGCCTCTTGCTTCAGTTATACCCTACGGATATACCTTTCGGTGCTCGGAAAATTGAAGCAAGCTTCATTTTCCTGCTCGCCTCAGCTATACTAATGACAAGTGAACGAAATCAACAACACACCACAAGTCGGTGCCGGTCATAGTATGCAGGCCAAAAAAACGCTGGCACACCGCATTGGTAGCACCCTATCTACCATTGGCATTTTGCTGTTAGCACCGATTATCGCCATCGTGCTGACCGCTTTTGTATTCCAATCGTACCAAGTGGATGGCCCCAGCATGCAGAACACGCTGCACAATGCCGACCGGCTAATTGTCTGGAAGATGCCCCGCACCTGGATGCGCATTACTGGGCACCAATATGTGCCAAACCGCGGTGATGTCATCATCTTTACCCAAAGCGGGCTGGCTAATTACGGTGACGCCGAGGACACCAAGCAGTTAGTAAAGCGTGTGATCGGTTTGCCTGGTGACCATGTCGTCATCAAAAATCAGGTAATTACCGTTTACAACGCAGCGCATCCAAACGGTTTCCAGCCAGACAAAACCTTACCGTACGGCCGAGGCGGTGCCATTCCTAACACTGACAATAATGAAGATTTAGTCATTGGTAAAAATCAGTTGTTTGTGTGCGGTGACAACCGCGGAAACTCATTAGATAGCCGCATTTTTGGGCCAATCAAGACCGACCAAGTCATTGGCAAGCTGGTACTACGGATCTTTCCGTTCAGTGATGCCAAGCGATTCTAAAGCCTGGGCGTGGTATGCTAAAAGCTATGCCTGACGAACCTGAAACCACAGAACACCATGTCGAAGAGCATGTCACGCCCAGCCATCGCCCTCACTCAGCCAAAAAACGCTGGACCCACCGACTAGGTAATACCGGACTGCTCCTTTTGGCGCCCGTACTCGCTATACTACTCACCATATTTGTGTTCCAATCGTACCAAGTAGACGGTGTTAGCATGCAGAACACGCTGCAAAACGGCGACCGGCTAATTGTCTGGAAGGGCTCTCGTACCTGGGATCGGCTGCTCGGTAAGCAATACGTACCGAACCGGGGCGACGTTGTGGTGGTATATCAAGCAAATCTATCGGCCTGCGGCCAGGACGGCAAGGCAATTGTAAAGCGCGTGATTGGTTTGCCGGGTGAACGAGTGGTCTATAAAAACAGCCATTACAGCGTGTATAACGCAGCGCATCCACATGGCTTTAATCCAGACACCACCCTGCCGTACGGCAAGGCCGACACCGCACTGCTCAACGACGCTAGCGCCTCGGACATAGACGTACGTTTGAGCAAGGCGCAGCTATTTATTTCGGGTGATCACCGATCCGACTCGTGTGATTCACGCTATTTTGGACCGATTGAATCGTCACAGATTATTGGCAAAGTTGTGCTACGTGTTTTTCCGTTCAACGACGCTGAACGATTCTAGTGAGTAGCTAGCGTTTTTATGTTTCAAGATCGGCAAGCAGTTTGGCCAGTTGGTCGTCGTTAGTAAAGCCAATCTCTACCCGACCACCTTTGGCGGTGCGGTGAATACGTACGCTCGTGCCAAAACGCTGGCTGAGACGCTGAGTTTCTGGCGTGTCACCACTTACCCGCTCTACTGCTTGTTTTTCTTCTTTGACACCGGCTTTCAGCGAACTTACATAGCGTTCGGCCTGGCGGACAGACCAGCCATTTTGGATAATTAATCGTAGTAATTCCGCCTGTTTTTCAGGCATGTCTTTGAGTGCTAAAACTTGGCGAGCATGACCCTCGCTGATGTCTTTGGCCTTTAGTGCATCACGCGCCTCGGGCGGCAGCTGCAACAAACGCACCGTGTTATGCAAGGTGGTTTCGGCCTTGCCGAGCCGCTTGGCAATTTCGGTATAAGTCAGATTAAACTGCTGGTGCAAGCGTTCTATGGAAACAGCCTGTTCCAGTGGGCTTAAGTCTACGCGCTGCACGTTTTCTACGAGCGCCAGCTCCAAAACTTCAAGTTCTTTGGCGGTACGCACTAGCACCGGCACCGTTTTGAGGCCCGCCAACTGACTGGCACGCCAGCGCCGCTCACCAGCTATCAATATATAGCGTAGGCCGTTGCGCTGCACTACAAGAGGCTGAATGATGCCATTTGCCCGGATGGATTGGGCGAGTTCTGCCAATCTCTCGGGTTGAAATACGGACCGGGGCTGCAGCGGGTTGGGATCGATCAAGTCGATGCCGATTTTCATCATTCCGGTTGATGGCTTTTCTGGCGGCGGAGGAATTACGGGTGCCTGTGACGATTCCGTTCTTTGGGCCGGTCTTACGGGAAGTAAGGCGGACAGTCCTTTACCGAGGG
>Ga0105242_10001096_pt1 | contig 21315 bp, 17 predicted proteins | sample KBSM24metaG_FD_81521 | JGI IMG/M metagenome (GOLD analysis project Ga0105242, IMG submission 81521) | Miscanthus rhizosphere microbial communities from Kellogg Biological Station, Michigan, USA - KBS M2-4 metaG | ecosystem: Host-associated > Plants > Roots > Rhizosphere > Soil | place... | reverse complement strand
GCAGGTGCAGGTCTTTTGGCTGGGGTTGCCGCAATGCTTGGCTTGGCTGGAGCCTTGGATGGCGCCGCTGCGATGGCTGGGCGCGGGCTGGCCGCCGGCATATGAGGTGACGGCGCTGCCACCACCGGGGCCGGCCTGGCGAAAGCCATTGGTGCGGCCATGCCCTGGGTTGCGGGGGCGACCTGGAAGGCCGACACCGCCGCGTTGAGCGCCTGGGCCTGTTCGGACAATATCGCCGCCGAACTGGCGGACTCCTGCACCATCGAGGCGTTCTGCTGCGTCATCTGCTCCAGATGCCCCACCGCTTGGTTCACTTGGCCCACGCCATCGCGCTGTTCGACCGACGCTGCCGTGATTTCGCCGATGAGATCCGACACGCGGCGCACGCTGAGGGTGATCTCCTCCATCGACTTGCCCGCCTGCGCCACCTGGTCGGAGCCGGTCTGCACCGTCTCCACCGACGTGGTGATGAGTGCCTTGATCTGCTTGGCGGCATCGGCACTGCGGCCGGCAAGGGCTCGCACCTCGCTGGCCACCACGGCAAAGCCGCGGCCCTGTTCACCGGCACGGGCGGCTTCGACGGCGGCGTTCAGCGCCAGGATGTTGGTCTGAAAGGCGATGCCGTCGATCACGCCGATGATGTCGGCGATCTGGCGGCTGTTGTCGGTGATGCGCTGCATGCTGGACACCACATGGCCCATCACCTGCTCGCCCTGGGCGGCAGCCTGCGCGGCCGTGCTGGCCAGTTGGTTGGCCTGCTGGGCCGCATCGGTGGAGCTGCTGATGGTGGCCGTGAGTTCCTCCATGCTGGCGGCCGTCTCTTCCAGGTTCGCAGCCGCTTGCTCGGTGCGGGTGGAAAGCTCTGCGCTGCCGCGGGTGATGTCGCTGGCCTGCGTCTGGATGCGGTTGCCCGCAGTCCGGACCTGGGACACCAGCATGGTCAGCGAGTCCTTCATGGCCGCCATGGAGCGCACGAGCGTGCCCAGTTCGTCCTGGCGGGTGGTCGTCAGCGAGCCCGTCAGGTCACCCCCTGCCACGCGGCTGGAAAACCGCACGACATCGTTGAGCGAACCGGTGATTTGCCGACGCAGCATCTCCAGCAGGGCGAAAACGCATGCGGCTACCACCAGACCTACGAAGATGAACCACATCGTGGAGCGGCGAATGCTCTGCGCCAGCGATTGGCCGAGTTCGGTGGCAGCCTGGCGTTGCAACTGCTGGAACTGGCCCGCTGCATCCAGCAGACCCTGGGCTGCGGGATTGAAATCTTGCTGAAGCACGCGGCGGGCTTCATCCAATTGGCCCTGCTGCTTGAGCTGACGGATCTTTTCAGTGGAACTGATGGCGACCCCGGTGTCCGCCTTGAGCTTGTTCAGTGCCTGCGTTTCCGCTGCGCTCAGCGGCAGGGCCTCGACCGCCTGCAGGTCTTTCACGAAGGCAGCCTCGGTCGCCTTGATGTCCGGGCGGAGAAGGGCCTCCAGCGATTCATCCGTGCTGGAGGCCCCGGCACGGATGCGCGCCACGTTGGTATGCACATAGCCTTCCATGCGGATGGCCCGCCCCAGCCGCTCGGTGCTCAGTTCCAGCGCCTGCTCGAAAAGCGTCTGCGTGTACTGGAAGCGCAACGTAGTCCAGCCGATGATGCCGATCAGCGCAGCGATGAAAACGAGACCGAGAAGACGCAGTTGCAGGGAAATAGACAAGCGATTCATTACGGGTGTCCGTGTAGAGGGGAAGGGGGCGCTGTACGGCTGTGCAGGTCTTTTCCTGGGCGGAAGCGATGGCTTTTCAGCAAATGCGCCGCAAAAATCGACAGTCACAGTACTGTGATTTTAAATTTTTTGTAAATTGATGTCTTTTTTGTATCGCTGCCACGTAAAGAAGTCGGTCATTCCCAACGTGTGGAAACAGTCTTGCGCATTTGGTGTTGGGCGTCTGGCAGCTTCGATATTTCAGACGTAAAAAAGCCCTCTGTGCAGAGGGCTTCGGTGGGCGCATACGTGCCCTGGAAGGAGGAAGGCGACCGTAGGCGCGCCGCCCGATCAGCCGCCCTTCTTGGAGCGCTTGCCAGGGTTCTTCTTGCTGCGCGTGGCAACGCCACGCTCCAGGCTCACGCGCTGGCCACGGCCGGGCGTTGCCAGGGTCACGCCGGGAGGGGTGACGGGACGGGGGGTACGCTTGCGGTCGGCTTCGGTAACGATCTTGTTGCCCATGGTGGCGGCTCCTGCAGAAGAAAATTTCAAGAAATGAGAACCCGCTATTAGGCCATAGCCTGCGGTGCCTGCCCGATACGGCCCTCGCTGTGACCCTGAGCACAGTGGTTTGTACCGCGTTACGGTTTGACGCCAGCCTCTAAAGAGGCATACATAAACGCATGAACGCTTTTTCTCATGCCTTGCAAGCCCGGCTGGAAGGGCTTCCTGTGGGGCTGGCGCTGGAGTTGCCCGGCGGCCAGCAGGTCGGCCCCGCCGACGCTCCTGTCGCATTGCGCTTTCATGACCGGCGCTCGCTCACGGCGCTGGCGCTGGGCGAGATCGGCGACGTAGGCGCCGCCATCGTCGAAGGGCGGGTGATGCTCCAGGGTTCCATGCGCGATTTGATGGCCGCAGCCGCCGGACTGCTGCGCGGCGACCCGGCGCGCGCCAACGCCAGCTGGTGGCAGCAGATGATGGCCCGTGCCCGGTCGCGCGCCGTGCACACCATCGCGCGCGATGCGCGGCAGGTGCAGTTCCACTACGACCTTTCCGACGACTTCTACGCGCTGTGGCTGGACCCGCGCCGGGTCTATTCCTGCGCCTATTACACCCAGGCCGACATGACGCTCGCGCAGGCGCAGGAGGCCAAGCTCGACCTCATCTGCCGCAAGCTGCGGCTCGCGCCGGGCGAGCGCCTGCTCGATATCGGCGCAGGATGGGGCGGGCTGCTGCTGTGGGCGGCCGAGCGCTATGGCGTGGACGCCACCGGCATCACGCTGTCGCGCAACCAGCATGCCCATGTGCAGCGCCTCATCGAAGAACGAGGGCTGCAAGGCCGCGTGCGCGTGCGCCTGTGCGACTGGCGCGAGCTGGCGGCCGAAGGCGGCGGCTACGACAAGATCGCTTCGGTCGGCATGTTCGAGCACGTGGGCCGCGCGCACATGCCCGAATACTTCCGCCACGTGCGCAGCCTGCTGCGCCCCGGCGGCCTGCTGATGAACCACGGCATCACCGCCGGCGGCGTGGACAACGCCCAGTTGGGCGCCGGCCTGGGCGACTTCATCGAGAAATACATCTTCCCCGGCGGCGAACTGCTGCACGTGAGCGCCGTGCTGCACGACATGGCCGAGGCAGGCCTGGAGATGGTGGACACCGAGAATCTGCGGCCGCACTATGCGCGCACGCTCTGGGCCTGGTCCGACGCGCTGGAGAGCCGGCTGGACGAGGCGCTGGCCGTGCTGTCCCGGCAGCAGGGGCCCGAGGCGGCGGGCCGCGCGCTGCGCGCCTACCGGCTCTACCTGGCCGGCAGCGCCATGGGTTTCGAGCGCGGCTGGATGGCCCTGCACCAGATGGTGGCCATCCGGCCCGATGGCAACCTGCAGACGGGAACGATGGTCGGCGCGCAGTCCGACTATCCCTTCCACCGCGAGTCCCTATATTCAGGGCGTTCGACCCACCCTCCAGCGCCGTGACGACGAGCGGCCCTCATCACCATGCTCTACAAATTCAAATCCCGCGCCACCGCCGACCTGATCATGCTGGAGGCCAACGCCCGGCAGCTGCTGCAGATCATCGGCAAATCGCCCGACGCGCACGGCATCGTCACCGTGGCGCAGATGCCCGCCGCGCTTGAGGCGCTGGAGGCCGCGGTATCCGAGGACCAGGCCCGTTCCAAGGACTCTGCCGAGGATGAGGGTGAGGAGGGCGCCGGCGGCGACAAGGCCGCTCCCGCCGTGCACCTGCACCAGCGCGCCGCGCCGCTGATCGACATGCTGCGCCGCAGCGCCGCCGAGAAGGCCGACGTCATCTGGTGACACGCGGGCGGGCGGCAGTCCGCTGCTGCTGCTGCTGATACTGCGGCTGCTCCGCAGACGCAAAAAAACCGCCTGGCACCGGGTGCGCAGGCGGCGAATGACGTGGGAGCCGGTGGTCAGTCCGCGTAGGTGCCGGCGGCCTTGATGATGGGGCCCCACTTGTTGATCTCGGCCTGCACGAACTTCTTGTGTTCGGCGGGCTCGACGCGATTGTCGGCCACCACCACGGCGCCCAGGCCCTCCTGCTTCTTGATGAAGTCCGGGTCCTTCACGGCGGCCTTCACGGCCTCGTTCAGCTTGGCCAGCACTGGCGCGGGCGTGCCCTTGGGTGCGTAGAGGCCGTGCCAGATGGTCACCTCGAAGTTCGGCAGGCCCGATTCGGCGAGCGTGGGCAGGTCCTTGAGCGACGGCGTCTTCAGGCGCTTCGCCGTGCTCACGGCATAGGCCTTGACCTTCTTGGCCTCGATCTGCGAGGTGGTATTGGTGGTCTGGTCGCAGAGCAGATCGATCTGGCCGCCGATCAGGTCGGTGATGGCGGGCGCCGTGCCCTTGTAGGCGATGGTGGTCATCTCGACCTTGGTGGCGCTCTGGAACAGCAGGCCGCACAGGTGCGATGCGGCGCCCAGGCCCGCGTTGCCCAGGTTGATCTTGCCCTTGTTCTGCTCGATCCAGGTCGCCAGTTCCTTGTAGTTGCTGGCGGGCAGCGTGGGGCGGCCGATCAGCGTCATGGGCACATCGTTGACGATGCCCAGGTATTCGAAGTCGTTGACCACGTTGAACGGCAGCTTGCGGTAGAGCGCGGGCATGGTGGCCATGCCGATGTGGTTGAGCAGCAGCGTGTAGCCGTCGGGCGTGGCACGCGCGGCCTTGGCCGTGCCGATCGTGCTGCCGGCGCCGGCGGCGTTGTCGATCACCACGCTGACGCCGCCCAGCGGCTTGCGCAGGGCTTCCGCCAGGTCGCGCGCCACGCGGTCGGTGGGGCCGCCGGCAGCGAAGGGCACCACGATGGTGACCGTACGGTCCTTGGCCGGGAAGTCCTGGGCGAAGGCGCCGAAAGCGACGGTGGCAGCGATGGCGGACAGGGCGAATTGGAACGGCTTTTTCATGATGCTCCTACAGAAAAGAGGCGCCATGATGTCATTCGACCCAACCCTTGGCATTAAGGTAATCACTAGCCGCAGGGGCATCGGTATTTAAATGTTTTGGCCTCCGAACGCTTGTATTTATTGGGTCTAATGCTATTTAAAAAGGAGCATGTGGGTTCTACGTATACGCCGGCGATGTGCGCTGGAACGCATCGCGAACGGGGCCCGCGCAGGCGCTGTGCCGGGCCTGCCTGCAGCCTTTCTCAGCGGTAGCTGCGCGCGTCTTCGATCACGCGGCCATCGTTGGGCAGCGAGCCGGGCGGCGTGACCTGCACCTCGCAGCGCAGCTTGGTCACCTCGCGCACGGCGGCAGCGAGCTGCTCTGCCAGGCCGCCGGAGGTTTCGGCCGATTCGACCCGCAGCAGCATCTGGTCGTTGGCCATCTCGCCGCTCACCACCAGCCGCGCGCGCAGCACCTGCGGAAAGCGCTTGGCCACGGCGGCGATCTGGCCGGGATGCACGAACATGCCGCGCACCTTGGTGGTCTGGTCGGCGCGGCCCAGCCAGCCGCGGATGCGCGTGTTGGTGCGGCCGGTGGGGCAGGGCCCGGGCAGCACGGCAGAGAGGTCGCCCGTGCCGAAGCGGATCAGCGGGTAGTCGGGGTTGAGCGTGGTGACCACCACCTCGCCCACCTCGCCTTCGGGCAGCGGGTCGCCGGTGCCGGGGCGCACGATCTCCACGATCACGCCTTCGTCGAGCACCAGGCCTTCGCGGGCGCTGGTCTCGTAGGCCACCAGGCCCAGGTCTGCCGTGGCGTAGCACTGGTAGCCGGCCACGCCGCGCTCGGCGAACCAGTCGCGCAGCGAGGGCGGAAAGGCCTCGCCCGACACCAGCGCCTTGCTCAGGCTGGGCAGGGCCACGCCCAGCTCGGCGGCCTTTTCCAGAATGATCTTGAGAAAGCTCGGCGTGCCCGCGTAGCCGGCCGGGCGCAGGTCGGCCATGGCCTGCACCTGCTGCTCGGTCTGGCCGGTGCCGCCCGCGAACACGGTGCAGCCCAGCGCCTGCGCGCCGCTTTCCATCATCGAGCCGGCGGGCACGAAGTGGTAGCTGAAGCTGTTGTGGACCAGCTCGCCCGCGCGAAAGCCCGCCGCGTGCAGCGCCCGCGCCATGCGCCAGTAATCGCGCCGCGTGCCTTCGGGCTCGTAGATCGTGCCGGGGCTGGCGAAGACGCGCGGCATGTCCGCGCCGAAGGCCAGTGCGCTGAAGCCGCCGAACACATCGCGCGCGCGCTGCGCCTGCTGGCGCTCCAGCAGCTCGTGCTTGCGCGTGACGGGCAGCCGGGCCAGCGCCTGGCGGCTGGTGACGTCGCCCGCCTCCACGCCCGCCAGGATCTCGGCGAACGCGGCCGAGCGCCGCTGCGCCTGCGCGATCTGCCCGGGCAGCGCGGCCAGCAGCGCCGCTTCGCGCTCTTGCGGGGGGCGGGTCTCCAGGGCGTCGTGGAAGGTGCTCATGCCGGAACTCCTGCGTGGGTCTTTGAATGAATCGGCCGCTGGCGCTTGTCCGTCAAGCGCGAGTTGCTATGGAAATTGAAAGGATGGCTAAAGCCACATGGCACGGCATTCACCGCCGCGCGGCCCAGCCCAGCGGCAGCCGCGCACGGGCCGCCCCGCCGCGCCGGCTGCGTCCCCCTTCCCGGATCGCGCAGCGAGCCGAGAGAAGGGGGAAGCGGCGCAGCCGCTCAGGGGGGTGCTCCCCATCAAGCCAACCACCGCTTGCGCCGCTTGTAGCTCTTGACGTCGCGAAAGCTCTTGCGCTCGCCGCCGCCCATGCCCAGGTAGAACTCCTTGACGTCCTCGTTGCTCGCCAGATCGACGGCCGCGCCGTCCATCACCACGCGGCCGCTTTCGAGGATGTAGCCGTAGTCGGCGTACTTCAGCGCCATGCCGGTGTTCTGCTCGGCCAGCAAAAAGGTGACCTTCTCCTTGGCGTTCAGGTCTTTGACGATGTGGAACACCTCGTCGACGATCTGCGGCGCGAGGCCCATGGAGGGTTCGTCCAGCAGCACCATGCTCGGTTGGGCCATGAGGGCGCGGCCGATGGCGCACATCTGCTGCTCGCCGCCCGAGGTGTAGGCCGCCTGGCTGGTGCGGCGCGTCTTCAGGCGCGGGAAGTAGGCATAGACCTTCTCCAGGTTGGCGGCGATCTCGCCCCGGTCGGTGCGGGTGTAGCTGCCGGTGAGCAGGTTCTCCTCGATGGTCAGGTGGGCGAAGCAGTGGCGCCCTTCCATCACCTGCACCACGCCGCGCCGTACCAGGTCCGACGGGCTCAGGCTCTCGATGCGCTCGCCGCGCAGCTCGATGCTGCCCTTGGTGACTTCGCCGCGCTCGCCCTTGAGCAGGTTGGAGATGGCGCGCAGCGTGGTGGTCTTGCCCGCGCCGTTGCCGCCCAGCAGCGCGACGATGCCGCCTTCGGGCACCTGCAGCGACACACCCTTGAGCACCAGGATCACATGGTTGTAGATGACTTCGATGCCGTTGACGACGAGCAGCGGGTCGTTGGTGGAGGCTGGTGCTGTGGTCATGGTGCGTCCATGGGCATGGATGATGGGGCGGACAGGGCGGTATGGGGCTTGGCGCATCGGCGGTCTGCAGGCGCGGCCTGTGGCGCGGGGAGGGCGAGCGGCACCGGGGAAGGGCCGCCCCGCGCCGAGGGTGCCGGCCCCCTCCCGCGCAGCGGGAGAGGGGTGAAGGCGCGCAGCGACCGACTCAGGGGGTGCAGCTTCGCGTCTTGACGTTCTTTTCCTTGGCGTACTTCTCGGCGTATTCCTTGACCAGCGGATCGACCATGGACTTGTCGGCCTGGTACCAGTCGGAGACCACCGTCCACTTGGAGCCGTCCCACTGCGCGATGCGCGACCAGTCGGTGCCCAGGTGGTTGTCGCAGCTGGTCTTGACGGGGCGGATGATCTTGCCGAAGCCCAGCTCGTTCAGCCGTTCCTGCGTGAGATTCAGGTTCTCCAGGCCCCAGCGCACCTGCTCGGAGGTCATCACCTTGCCCTTGCCGTACTTCTCCTGCGCGGTGCGGATGGCCTCCACCTGCAGCATGGAGATCACCATGCCGCGCGTGTGGGCCATGGCGCCCAGCTCCTTGGGGTCGGAGGCCGTGCCCTGGCCCTTGTCGTAGACCTGGGCCTTGACCTCGTCGTGCACCTTGTCGCGCTCGGCCGTGTTGTGGATGGTGACCGTCTGGTAGCCCTTGGCGCCCGCGCCGATGTCCTTCACGTCATGGTCCGAGCCCGCCCACCAGATGGCGTACATCTTCTCGCGCGGATAGCCCGTGGCCTGCGCCTCGCGGATGGCCGTGGGCGTCATCACGCCGGCCGACCACAGCAGCACGTAGTCGGGGCGCTGCTGGCGGATCTGCAGCCAGGTGGATTTCTGCTCCACGCCGGGCGCGGTCACGGGCAGCAGCGTGAGGTCGAAGCCCTCCTTGGCGGCGCGCTTCTGCAGCAGCGGGATGGGCTCCTTGCCGTAGGGCGAGTCGTGATAGACCAGCGCGATCTTCTTGCCCTTGAGGCTGCCTTTTTCCTTCTTGAGGATGTCCTGGATGATGGAGTCGGCCGCCGTCCAGTAGTTGCCCAGCAGCGGGAAGTTCCACTCGAACACCTTGCCGTCGGCCGACTGCGAGAGGCCGTAGCCGGTGGTGATGATGGGCATCTTGTCGCCCGGCGCCTTGTCGGTCACGGCGAAGGTGATGCCGGTGGACTGCGGATCGAAGCCGGCCGCGCCGCCGCCCTTGCCCTTCAGGCGTTCGTAGCACTCCACGCCCTTGGCCGTGTCGTAGGCGGTCTCGCATTCCTCGTAGGCGATCTTCACGCCGTTCACGCCGCCCTTGGCGTTGACCAGCTTGAGGTAGTCCTGCTTGCCGTCGGCCCAGGGAATGCCCAGCGGCGCGAACTGGCCCGTGCGATAGACCAGCAGCGGCACGAACTGCTCCTGCGCCTGGGCGGCGGGTGCGGCGGCGAGCCCGCCGATGCCGGCGGCAACGAGGGCGGCTGCGAGGGCGACTTGCTTGAACGTCATGGCTTGTGTCTCCTGGAAGTTGCGGGTGGTGGGGGACGATTCCCCCGGGCTGGCGCTCTGCGGCGCTTGCGTGCTGGCGGAAAAAGCGGTCGATCGGTCAGTGCGGGAAGGGCCAGAGGCGCAGCTTCTGGCGGGCGGTGGCCCAGAGCTTGGCCAGGCCGTGCGGCTCCACGATCAGGAAGAAGACGATCAGGGCGCCGAAGATCATGTGTTCGAGATAGGTCGCCGTGGCCGTGGAGAGGGGCAGCCCCAGCCAGTGCGGCACCTGGTTGAGCAGCAGCGGCAGCAGCACGAAGAAGGCCGCGCCGAACAGGCTGCCCACGATGGAGCCGAGCCCGCCGATGATGATCATGAAGAGCAGCTGCAGCGATCGGTCCAGGCTGAAGGCCGCCGGCTCCCAGGCGCCCAGGTGGACGAAGCCCCAGAGCGCGCCCGCCACGCCCACGATGAAGCTGCTGACGGCGAATGCGCTGAGCTTGGCGTAGGTCGGGCGGATGCCGATCACCGCGGCGGCCACGTCCATGTCGCGCATGGCCATCCATTCGCGGCCGATGGCGCCGCGCACCAGGTTCTTGGCCGCCAGCGCCAGCAGGCAGAGGATGCCCAGGCACAGCAGGTACTTCTCCACCGGCGTGTCGATCTTCCAGCCCAGGATGGAGAGCGGCCCGGCGCTCACCGAGCCCGACGAGGAGTTGTTGGTGACCCAGGCCGCGCGGCTGGTCAGCCAGTCCATGAAGAACTGCGCGGCCAGCGTGGCCACGGCCAGGTAGAGCCCGCGGATGCGCAGGCTGGGCAGGCCGAACACCACGCCGAACACCATGGCCATCAGGCCGCCGCCGATCAGCGCCAGGATGAGCGGCATGCCCTCTATGCGCGCCTGCAGGTTGTAGGCCGCGTAGGCGCCCACCGCCATGAAGGCGCCGGTGCCCAGCGAGATCTGCCCGCAGTAGCCCACCAGGATGTTCAGGCCCAGCGCGGCCAGCGCCATGATGAGGAAGGGGATCAGCACCGCCTGGAAGGTGTAGTCGCTGACCGCGAACGGCACGACGAAGAACGCCACCGCCACGAAGGCCAGCACGGCGTAGCGGTCCTGCGCCACGGGGAAGATCTGCTGATCGGCCGCGTAGGAGGTCTTGAACTGCCCGGTTTCACGATAGAACATGGTGCGGTCTTTCCCCTTCAAACGCGGTCGATGGTCTTGTGGCCGTGGGCGCGGCCCTGGGCCGCAGAGTGCGGCTGTGCGCCGCACTCCCCGTATTCGCGGCGCGAATACGGCGCCGACTGTGCAAGCTCATTGATCTCGTACTTCATACGCGATCAATGATCTTGTCGCCGAACAATCCCTGCGGCCGGGCCAGCAGGAAGGCGAGAGCCAGCCCGTAGGCGAACCAGGCCTCGATGCCGCCGCCCACCAGCGGGCCCAGATAGACCTCGGAGAGCTTCTCGCCCACGCCGATGATCAGCCCGCCCACGATGGCGCCGGGCAGCGAGGTGAGGCCGCCCAGGATCACCACCGGCAGCGCCTTGAGCGCCACCAGCGAGAGCGAGAACTGCACGCCGAGCTTGGAGCCCCAGATGATCCCCACCACCAGCGCCACGGCGCCGGCCACCGACCAGACGATGACCCAGATGCGCGAGAGCGGGATGCCGATGGACTGCGCGGCCTGGTGGTCGTCGGCCACGGCGCGCAGCGCCCGCCCGGTCTTGGTTTTCTGGAAGAAGAGGCTCAGGGCGGCCACCAGCAGCGCGGCGACGCAGGCGGCGTAGAGGTCTTCCTGGCTCAGCAGCACGCCGCCTTCGAACAGGCCCTGCAGGATGAAGACCGGGTCCTTGGGCATGCCCACGTTGATGCTGTAGACCGCGCTGCCGAAGAGCAGCGGGCCCAGGCCGTCGAGCAGGTAGGCGATGCCCAGCGTCGCCATCAGCAGCGTGATGGGCTCCTGGTTGACCAGGTGGCGCAGCGCCAGCCGCTCGATGAGCCAGGCCACGCCGACCATGATGGCGAGGGCCACCACCATCGCCAGCGCCGTGGTGGCCAGGCCCGGCGCCGTGCCCAGCCACTGCGGAATCCATTCGGAAAAGCGCGCCATGGCCAGGGCCGAGAACAGCACCATCGCCCCTTGCGCGAAGTTGAAGACGCCCGAGGCCTTGAAGATCAGCACGAAGCCGATGGCGATGAGCGCGTAGAGCGTGCCGACCATCAGGCCGCCGAACAGGGTTTCGAGGAAAAATCCCATGATTGACGTCCCTTTCAGCTGTTGCCGAGGTAAGCGCGGATCACGTCCGGATTGCCGCGCACTTCGCCCGGCGTGCCGTCGCCGATCTTCTTGCCGTAGTCGAGCACGACCACGCGGTCGGAGATGTCCATCACCACGCCCATGTCGTGCTCGATGAGCACGATGGTGGTGCCGAACTCGTCGTTCACGTCGAGCACGAAGCGGCACATGTCCTGCTTTTCCTCGACGTTCATGCCCGCCATGGGCTCGTCCAGCAGCAGCACCTGCGGCTCCATCGCCAGCGCCCGGCCCAGGTCCACACGCTTTTGCAGGCCGTAGGGCAGCTGGCCCACGGGGGTCTTGCGCCAGGCCTGGATCTCCAGGAAGTCGATGATGCGTTCGACGAATTCGCGGTGGCGGATCTCCTCGCGCTCGGCCGGCCCCCAGCGCAGCGCCTGCAGCAGCAGGTTGCTTTTGATCTTCAGGTTGCGGCCCGACATGATGTTGTCGATCACGCTCATGCCCTTGAAGAGCGCCAGGTTCTGGAAGGTGCGCGCCACGCCCATCTCGGCCACCTGGCGGCTGTTCATGTGCGAGAAAGTCCGGCCGCGGAAGGTGATGGAACCTTCCTGCGGCGCATAGACGCCGTTGATGCAGTTGAGCATGGAGCTCTTGCCCGCGCCGTTGGGGCCGATGATGGCGCGGATCTCGTGCTCGCGCACGTCGAACGAGATGTCGGTCAGCGCCTTCACGCCGCCGAACCGCAGGCTGATGTTGCGCACGTCGAGGATGACGTCGCCGATCTTCTTGGGTGTGGTCATGGGGGCCGTCGTTGCGGTGCTTGAAAGGGGGCGCGTCAGGCGGCGCGCTGCGCGGCAGCGGGGTAGGTGCGGGCGTCGGCCAGCTGCAGCGTGGCGCTGACGCTGCCCTTGCGGCCGTCCTCGAACTTCACCTGCGTCTCGATGAACTGCTCGGTGCGGCCGGCGTAGAGCGCATCGACCAGCACGCCGTATTTCTCGGCCACGAACTTGCGGCGCACCTTGCGGGTGCGGGTCAGTTCGTCGTCGTCGGGGTCCAGCTCCTTGTGCAGCACGAGGAAGCGCGCCACCTGCGTGTCGGCCATGCCGGGCTCGGCGGCGAGGTCGGCATTCACCTGGGCGATGCAGTCGCCGATGAGCGCGATCACCTGCGGCTTGGCGGCCAGATCGACGTAGCCACCGTAGGGCAGGCCCTGGCGCTCGGCCCAGTTGCCCACGGCCTCGAAGTCGATGTTGACGAAGGCGCAGACCTGATCGCGTCCGTGGCCGAAGCACACCGCTTCCTTGATGTACTGGAAGAACTTGAGCTTGTTCTCGATGTAGTTGGGCGCGAACATGGCGCCGCCGGCCAGCCGGCCCACATCCTTGGCGCGGTCGATGATGCGCAGCTGGCCGGCGGCATCGATCACGCCCGCATCGCCGGTGCGGAACCAGCCGGCCGCGTCGATCACCTCGGCCGTGGCGTCGGGGCGCTTGTAGTACTTCTTGAGCACCGATACGCCCTTGACCAGCACCTCCCCGTTGTCGGCGATCTTCAGTTCGATGCCCGGCGCCGCCGCGCCCACGGTGTTCAACTGCACCTGCCCGTTGCGCTGGATGCAGACGTAGGCGCAGGTCTCGGTCTGGCCGTAGAGCTGCTTGAGGTTCACGCCGATGGAGCGGAAGAAGCGGAACAGGTCCGGCCCGATGGCCGCGCCCGCCGTGTAGGCCACGCGGATGCGCGACAGGCCCATCACGTTGCGCAGCGGGCCGTAGATGGCCGCGTCGGCGAGCGCGTAGCAGAAGCGGTCCCAGCCGCCCACGGGCCTGCCGTCGAGCAGGTCGGCGCCTACGCGGCGCGCCAGCGCCATGCAGCGCTCGAACAGCCAGCGCTTGGGGGCCGAAGCATCCTCCATGCGGATGGAGACCGAGGTCAGCATGCCTTCGAACACGCGCGGCGGCGCGAAGTAGTAGGTGGGGCCGATCTCGCGCAGGTCGATCTGCACCGTGGCCGCCGATTCGGGGCAGTTGATGGTGAAGCCCGCCACCAGCCACTGGGCGGTGGAAAAGAGGTGGTCGCCCACCCAGGCCGGCGGCAGGTACGAGATCACGTTGTCGGTGGGCGAGAGGCCGTCCACCTCCACGCCGCCGCGTGCCGAGGCGATGAAGCTCGCGTGCGTCTGGCACACGCCCTTGGGCTGGCCGGTGGTGCCGGAGGTGTAGAGGATCACCGACACGTCATCGGGCGCCACCTGCGCGGCCAGGGCTTCCCAGGCGCCGGGGTGCTCGCGGTCCCAGGCGGCGCCCAGCGCGAGCAGATCGGCGGTGCTGACGAGGCCCGGCTGGTCGTAGTGGCGCAGGCCGCGCGGGTCGTCGTAGATGATGTGGGCGATGCCCGGCACCGATTCGCGCACTTCGAGCAGCTTGTCCACCTGCTCCTGGTTCTCGGCGAAGGCGAAGGCCACGTCCGCGTCCTGCATGACGAACACCATCTCGGCGGCCACTGCGTCCTGGTAGAGCGGGATCGGCACGCCGCCCACGCTCTGCACGGCGACGAAGCCCAGGTAGACGTGCGGCCGGTTGTCGCTCACGAACGCCAGGTTCTGCCCCCGCTCGAAACCCAGCGCCCGCAGGCCGCAGGCCATGTGCCGCACCGTGCTCGCGGCCTCGCGCCAGGTCCGGGTCTGCCAGATGCCGTATTCCTTCTCGCGCAGCGCCGGCGCGTCGGGGCGCTCGGCGGCATGGCGCAGCAGCAGGTGGGGGAACGTGGTCGTCATTCCGGCTCCTATGGGTGGGTGGGGGGCGTGCCGGGCCGCAAGGCCGGGGCCGCCGCAGTGCGGGGGAGGGGCAGTCCGCAGACTTCCTGCCCTGCGTTGAACCCATGGTAGGAATCACTTTGACGCCAATCTGTCTTCGCAACGACAATTTACGGGAAACACCTGACGGGTCTAACCCTGCACTGCAGCGCAGCAAGCGCGGGGCCGCCTCCGGGCGATCCGCCATGCGACAGCGGTATCCTCGCGCCCCATGTACGCCCCGTTCTTCGGCCTCGAGCACGCGCCGTTCTCCATCGCGCCGGACCCCCGCTATCTCTTCATGAGCGACCGCCACCGCGAGGCGCTCGCCCACCTGCTCTACGGCCTCGATGCAGGCGGCGGCTTCGTGCTGCTGACCGGCGAGATCGGCACCGGCAAGACCACCGTGTGCCGGTGCTTCCTGGAGCAGATCCCGGCGCACTGCAACGTCGCCTACATCTTCAACCCCAAGCTCACGGCCACCGAGCTGCTGCGCTCCATCTGCGACGAGTTCGGCGTGGCCCACGCGCCGGCCGTGCCGGGCGCGGAAACCGTCAAGGACTGCCTGGACCCGCTCAATGCCTTCCTGCTGGCGCAGCACGCGGCCGGGCGCAACAACGTGCTCATCATCGACGAGGCGCAGAACCTCGCGCCCGACGTGCTGGAGCAGCTGCGCCTGCTGACCAACCTGGAGACCAGCGAGCGCAAGCTGCTGCAGATCATCCTGATCGGCCAGCCCGAGCTGCGCGGCATGGTCGCCAGCCCCGAGCTCGAGCAGCTGGCGCAGCGCGTGATCGCGCGCTTCCACCTCGACGCGCTCAGCGCGCAGGAAACCGAGCAGTACATCGCCCACCGCCTGGGCGTGGCAGGCCTGGCCGGGCCGCTGCCCTTCGACCGGCGCGCCCTGCAGCGCGTGCACCGGCTGGCGCGCGGCGTGCCGCGCCGCATCAACCTGCTGTGCGATCGCGCTCTGCTGGGCGCCTACGCGGCCGGCGTGCGCGTGGTGACCGATGCCACCGTGCGCCGTGCCGCGCGCGAGGTGTTCGGCGCCGCTCCGGGGCCGGCCGCCGCGCGCACCCGCCGCTGGCCTGCCGCCGCGGTGGGCGCCGTGGGCGCGCTGGCCGGTGCGGCGGTGGTGGCTGCGGGCGTCTGGGCTTGGCAGGCGCAGGGGCCCGCTGCGTCGTCCGCAGCGGCTGCACCGTCTGCATCGGCTGCGAAGACGGCTGCCGTATCGGGCGGCGCCTCGGCGCCGGCCTCCGCTGCATCGGCCGCAGCCTCCGCGGAACGCGGGCTGGCGTCCTTCCTGGCGGCGCAGCCGGCGGGCGAGGGCGCGGCCTGGGTCGACCTGGCCCGCGCCTGGGGCGCGACACCGCCCGCCGGCACCGCCGCCGCGCAAGGTGATGACTGCCCGGGCTGGCTGGCAGCGGCGCGCCTGGCCTGCTACGCCGTACCGCGCGCCAGCCTGAGCCTGCTGCGCCAGCTCGACCGGCCTGCGCTGCTGACCCTGCACCCCGCAGGCGGCGCCGCGCCCGTGGCGGCCGTGCTGCGCCATCTCGACGGCAAGGCCGCCACGTTCGAAGGCGCGGGCGGCCGCAGCGTGCGCGTGCCGGTGGCCGAACTCGCCCAGGTCTGGCGCGGGGAGATGGCCACCCTCTGGCGCGAGCCCGACGGCGTGACGGCCGGGCGGGACGTGGCCATCCTGCCCGCCGGCCGCGAATGGATCGACCAGCACCTGCCGGCCGAGGCCGCGGGCGGGCGCGACGCCGGTTCGGAGCAGGAGCGCCGCGCGCGCATCCGCCGCTTCCAGGTGGCCCAAGGCCTCACGCCCGACGGCCGTGCCGGACCGCTCACCCTCATGCAGCTCAACCGCGCCGCCGGCGTGAGCGAACCGCGCCTCAGCACCGGAAACTGAAACACCATGTCCTACATCCTTGATGCGCTGCGGCGCGCCGAAGTCGAACGCGGGCGCGGCGCCGTGCCCGGCCTGCACACCCCGGGCGCTCCGCCACCGGGCCTGCCCGATGGCGGCTCGCCCGGCCGAGCGCAGGCCGTGGCGGTGGTCGCCCTGGCCGCGGTCGCTGCGGCGGCCCTGGCGGCCGGCGGCATGTGGTGGTGGCAGCGGCCGGCGGCTCCGGCCGCGCGCAGCGCGCCCGAGGCCAGTGCCCCGGCTGCTGCGCCGACCCCGGCCGCAGCGGCATCGGCTGCCGTGGCGGCCGTGGTGGTCTCTCCGCCTCCAGCACCTGCGCCGGTACCCGCCAGGCCCTCGCCCGCCCCACGGCCTGCCGAAAGCCGCCCCGCGCCGGCACCCTCCGCGCCGCCGCAGCCCGCCGCACGGCAGGCCGCTGCACGGCAGGCCGCTGCGCCCGAAGCGGCTCCGGCACCGGTCAGGTCCGCCACTCCGGCCCCGGCACCCGCGCGGCCTGCCACGACCGCCGGAACGGTCTTCGCGCCGGGCGATCTGCCGGTTTCGGTGCGCGAGCAGTTGCCCACGCTGCAGATCGCCGGGGTCACCTATTCGTCCAACCCGGTCTACCGCATGGCCATCGTCAACGGCCAGGTGCTGCACGAGGGTGATGCCGCCGCGCCGGGCCTCACGCTGGAGCGCGTGGAGCCGGGCCGCACGGTCTGGGCCTTCCAGGGCTACCGCTACGCCGTGCCTTCCAAGTAGCGGTGCGCTGCAGGGCGGATCGGCCTGAAGCCCAGTCCCCGTGTGCACTTCATGCTATTGAATCAGTAGCGACCGGCCGGCGCAGCCGGGCCATCGTGGTATTCCCCCATCCGCCTGGGCCGCATCCTGTTCCATGCTCTGGCGCATGAACCAGGATCTTTCCCTGCACCAGCGCCGCCGAGCGCCCTCGGTGCCGGAGCTCGCCGGCATTCCGTGGCTGGATGCGCTGCTGCCGCCGGAGCGGGAGCGGGCGGTGCACGCGCTCTGCGTGGGCGATGCGCTGGTGGGCGACTACGTGTGCCGGGTGGGGCGGCCCGTGACCTATTGGTTCGGCGTGGTGGAGGGGCTCCTGAAGATGAGCACCGACAACGAGCAGGGCCAGACCATGACCTTCGCCGGCATGCCGCCCGGCGGCTGGTTCGGCGAGGGCACGGTGGTCAAGCGCGAGCCCTACCGCTACAACGTGCGTGCGCTGCGCCGCAGCGTGGTGGCGGGCCTGCCGCTGGAGACCTTCCACTGGCTGCTCGACCATTCCATCGGTTTCAACCGCTTCGTGATGGGCCAGCTCAACGAGCGGCTGGGCCAGTTCATCGCCGCCCGCGAGATCGACCGCATGACCAACCCCGACCTGCGCGTGGCGCGCAGCCTGGCGGCGCTCTTCAACCCGGTGCTCTACCCCGGCGTGGGCGAGGTGCTGCGCATCACCCAGCAGGAGCTGGCCTATCTGGTGGGGCTGTCGCGCCAGCGCGTGAACGAGGCCCTGGCGGCGCTGGACGCACAGGGCGCGATCCGCGTGGAATACGGCGGCCTGCGGGTGCTCGACCTGGCGGCGCTGCGCAGCGCGGATTTCGCGCAGGTGGCCGAGGCCCCCGGCACGGGGGCCCGCCGCAGCCGCCGGGCGCGCACGGCCGCTGCGCAGGCGCTCAGTGCCTGCTGAGCTGCGGCCGCGGAACCACCGTCGGCTGCAGCCGCATCGCGGGCTGGAAATGGGGCTGTGGCTGCGGCTGCGGGGCCAGGGACAGGCGGGCTTCGCCGACGCCATCGTCGTCCTGGGCCGGGTCGCGCGAGAGGCGGAACTGGCCCACCGCATGCATCAGCCGGTCGGCCTGTTCCTTCAGGCTGGTGGCGGCGGCCGAGCTTTCCTCGACCAGGGCCGCGTTCTGCTGCGTCATGCCGTCCAGCTCGCCCATCGCCTGGCTGACCTGCATCACGCTCTGGCTCTGCGACTGGGCCGAGGTGGTGATCTCGCCCATGATGTCCGAGACGCGGCGCACCGAATCCACCAGCTCGCGGATGGTCTGGCCCGCATGGCCGACGAGGGTGCTGCCCTGGTCCACCTGCTGGCCGCTCGCGAGGATCAGTTCCTTGATCTGCCGCGCGGCATCGGCCGAACGGCCGGCCAGCGCCCGCACCTCGCTGGCCACCACGGCGAAGCCCCGGCCCTGTTCGCCCGCGCGGGCGGCTTCCACGGCGGCGTTCAGCGCCAGGATGTTGGTCTGGAAGGCGATGCCGTCGATCACCGAGATGATGTCGCCGATCTTGCGCGAGCTGGCGCTGATGGTGTCCATGGTGTGCACCACCTGCGCCACCACGTCGCCGCCGCGCGTGGCCGCCTCGGAGGCGGCGGTGGTCATGCGGTGCGCCTGCTGCGAGGCTTCGGCGCTCTGCGTCACGGTGTGCGTGACCTCGCCCAGGGCGGATGCGGCCTGCTGCAGGCTGCGGGACGTGTGTTCGGTGCGCTGGCTCAGGTCCAGATTGCCGGAGGCGACTTCGCCGCTCGCGCCCAGGATGGACCCCGCCGTGGTGCTGATCTCGCCGACCAGCGTGCGCAGTCGGTCCTGCATGGCGGCGATGGCGAGCAGCAGCCGGCCGGTCTCGTCGTGGATGCGGACCTCGACCTGCGAGGTCAGGTCGCCCCCGGCGATGCGCTCGGCCACCACCACGGCGCGGCCGATAGGCTGGGTGATGCTGCGCGTGGCCCGCCAGGCGATCAAGCCGCCCACCGCCAGGGCCAGCGCCACCAGCAGGGCGCTGGTGAGGCGCGCGCGTTTCTGGGTGGCGGTGGCGGTTTCCACGGCCGCGGCGTTCAGCGTCTGCTGCAGCTGCTCCATCTTGCCCAGCTGCGCGCGCCATGCGGATTCCAGCGGCGCCACGCGCGTCATCAGGCCCAGCGTGGCGGTGACGGTGTCGCCGTCGGCAATCGCCTTGCCTGTGGCGATCACCTCCGGCGCCACCTTGCCCGCCAGGGCCTGCGCCTCGGCGAACATCTGCTGCTCCGCCGGGGTGCTGCCGCTGTCGCCCAGCAGCGCCTGCAGGCGGGCTTCTTCGCGCTTGTAGTTGTCCAGCGCCTTGGCGGTGGCGGCGATCTGTTCGTTGGCGCGCTGCGGGTCCATCTCCGCGAGCATCGCGGCGGAGCGGCTGTGCAGGCCTATCGCGCTCACGCTGTCCAGCAGGCTGTTGACCAGGCGCGTCTTGGCGGCGCTGGTGGCGGTGATGTATTGCATCTGCGCCTGGATGGAGGACTGCGCCCACAGCCCCACCAGCGCGATGGCCAGCACCAGCACCAGCATGCAGCCGAACCCCAGCCACAGGCGCGTGGAGATGGAAAGGGAACGAAGGCGGTTCGAGTCGGACATGTATGACTTTCGCGGAAATGCAGCCATGGACTGCAGCAAGATGAATGCCTTGATTTTTCGTGCTCTTGTTACAAAACAAAAGAGTCCCCGGACAGCTCTCGACAATGGCAGCGGGCAGCACGCGCCCGACCATAACCATTTAAAGTGTCATCTGCCCCCTGATATGGCGTAATTTTTAGCTATCAATTCAGTAGCTCCATAACTCTCACCCGCGCGACCTGCTGCAGGAGAAGGCGGCTTCCTCGTGGTCATGTTTGTTACAAAGAAGGGTCTTGCATGCGTTCCGTGATCGGCGTCGGCCGGCTTGTCTGCCAGATTTCGATGGGCGCTCTGTCCCTGGGGCTGGCCATGGCGGCCTGCGCCGCCACGGTGCAGATCGTGGTGCAGGATGGAGCCGGCAAGCCCTTGCCTGGTGCGGTGGCGTTCCTGGAATCGCCCGAGGCCAGGCGCTTGGCGCGGCCCGTGGCGGGGGCGGAGATCGTCCAGCAGCGGATGCGCTTCAACCCGGACGTGCTGGTCGTGCCCGTGGGCACGGCGGTGAGTTTCCCGAACCGCGACACGGTGCGGCATCACGTGTATTCGTTCTCGCCGGCCAAGAAGTTCGAGCTCAAGCTCTATGCGGGCGTGCCCGCCAACCCGGTGCTGTTCGACCAGCCGGGCGTGGTGGTGCTGGGCTGCAACATCCATGACCAGATGGTGGGCTGGGTGCTGGTGGTCGAGACGCCCTATTACGCCCATGGCACCGCGCCGGACGGCAGCGTGCGCCTGGATAACGTGGCTGCGGGCAGCTATCAGCTGCGCGTGTGGCACGAGGCCCTGCCGGTGGGTACGGCGGCCCATGCCCAGGCCCTGACCGTGTCCGAGCCCGGCGGCGCGCCCGTCGTGGTGCGTCTGGCGGCTGCAAAACCGTGACGTGCAGGGCGCTGCCGCGCAGCCTCATCTTCAGGCTGGTGGGCCTGTCCCTGCTGCTGCTGCTGATCGTGCAGCTGGCCGGCTTCGCCGTGGTGCGCGCGACCATCGACCGCAACGCGCATGCGCAGATCGACGCCGCGCTGCAAGGCGACGAGCGCGCCTGGCCGCGCGTGCTGGAGCACAACGCCGAACGCCTCCGGCAGGGCGCGACCCTGCTGGCGGCCGACTACGGCTTCCGCTCGGCCGTGCTGTCGGGCGACGTGGAGACGATGCAGTCGGTGCTCGACAACCATGGCCGGCGCATCGGCGCCACCGTGACGGCGATGCTGGACCTGCGCCGGGCGCTGGTGGCCTCCAGCACCAAGGACGTGAGTGGCGACCATTCGGCAGCGCTGCTGCAGGCGGTGAGCCAGATCGGCGCCACCTCGCACACCGGCCGCGTCGTCGTGGTGGAGGGCGTGCCCTATCAGTTCGTGATGGTGCCCATGCGGGCGCCGCTCACCATCGGCTGGGTGCTGATGGGGTTTCCGATCAGCCGGGCGCAGCTCGAAGAGCTGCAGCAGCTGCGCTCGGTGGACGTCGCCCTGCTGGTGACGGGCGCCGACGGCAGCCGGTCGGTGCCGGTCAGCACCCTGCCCGCCGAGGTGGCGGACGAGCTGCGCCGGGCCGGCGCCGTGCATGAGCTGGACACCGCGCAGGGCGTGCTGCTGGCCCGCGTGGTTCCCATGGACAGCGTGGGCGGCCAGGTGGAGGCCGTGATCCTGCGCTCGGTGGACGAGGTCGTCGCCCCCTACCACCGGCTGCAGGTGCTGCTGGGCGCGATCACGCTGGCGGGCGTGCTGCTGTTCGCGGCGGCCAATGCCTGGATGGCGCACCGGCTCACCATTCCGCTGCG
>Ga0105242_10001090_pt1 | contig 21341 bp, 18 predicted proteins | sample KBSM24metaG_FD_81521 | JGI IMG/M metagenome (GOLD analysis project Ga0105242, IMG submission 81521) | Miscanthus rhizosphere microbial communities from Kellogg Biological Station, Michigan, USA - KBS M2-4 metaG | ecosystem: Host-associated > Plants > Roots > Rhizosphere > Soil | place... | reverse complement strand
CGCGCGCGCGTGAGTGCCTGGTGTTCCCACACCCAGGCCTTTTCAAATTCGTATTCGCCGAAAGCGTCGACGCGGCTTACCAGCAGCCCTGCCACGCCGTTGGGCCGCAGTCTGAGATCGGTTTCATAGAGCACGCCGGCCGAGGTTGCGCTGGCAAGCCAGGTATTGATGCGCTGGGCCAGGCGCGCGTAGATTTCCGGCGCGGCGGCATGTTCGTCGTCGTAGAGAAATATGATATCGAGATCGGAGGCGTAGCCGAGTTCCTTGCCGCCGAGTTTGCCGAAACCAATTATCGCAAACCGCGGGTGCTCGCGGTGACGCGTGCGCAATGCCTGCCACGCCAGTCTCAGCACTTCTTCCAGTACCGTCCCGGCAAGGTCGCTCAGGTGATCGGACAGTGTCTCCAGCGGCAAAGCTCCGGTCAGATCGAGAGCGAGCAGGCGCAGCGTCTGAGCCTGTTTGAAATGGCGCAGAGTGTCCATCTGCCGTTCCGTGTTCCCATCATGTTCGTCCAGATTTGCGCGTAGCGCTTCGCGCAGGCGAGGCCAGTCCGGCGCGCCGCTGCCGCCTTGCGGATTGATTAGTTCGTCGAGCAGAATCGGGTGCTGTGCCAGGAAGTCAGCGGCCCACGGGCTGGCAGAGGCGAGGCGCGCGAGGCCGGCGGTTGCGTTTGGATATTCGAGCAGCAGTGCCAGATAGGATTCGCGCCGGCCAATGCTGTCCACGACGTTGAGCATGCGTTCAAATGTCGCATCGGGATTCGGCAGCATTCGCGCCGTGTCGAGCAATTGCGGCAGCAACCTGTCCAGCAAAGTCTGGCTCGATGCAGCCATGCGCCTGTAGCGCGCGCTGCTTTTGATGTCCGCGAGCCGCGCGTGAATGCGTTGCGGGTCGGTGAAGCCCATCGCGGCCAGTCGGGCGTGGGCTTGCTCCTTCGTTAGCGATTGCAGCCACGGATCGGACGGGTCCTGCGATGCGCCGTTTTCTTTGACGGCGGCGAATATCGCCTCGAAATGGCGCGACACGATGCTTCGGTGCGCGTCCAGCTCCTGGCGCAGGACCGAGTAGCTGGCGCAACCCATCATCTGGGCGATCAAGCCACGATCCTCGTCCGTGCGCGGCAGCATCTGCGTCTGCTGATCGTCAAGGTATTGCAAACGGTGTTCGAGATTGCGCAAGTACACGTAGGCGCCACGCAGTTCCTCGACCGCCGCAGCGGTCAAAATCTGCTTTTCCCCGAGCAGCGCCAGCGCCTTCAGCGTGGGACGCAGCCGAAAAGCCGGCTCACGCCCGCCGCGGATGATCTGGAACACTTGCACCAGGAATTCGATTTCGCGGATACCGCCAGGCCCGAGCTTGATGTTGTCCGCGATTTCGCGCTTCTGCACCTCCTGACGGATCTGTGCATGCAGGCTGCGCAAGCTGGCAATGACGCTGTAGTCGAGGTGGCGCCGGTACACGAAGGGAGTCACGACGGCTTCCAGTTCCCGTGCGGCATTGCCAGTGAGCGCCCGCGCTTTTACCCAGGCATAGCGTTCCCATTCGCGACCCTGCGTGGTGAAATACTCCTCGAGCATGTCGAAACTTACGGCAAGCGGACCGCTGTCGCCGTAGGGCCTGAGACGGGTATCCACCCGGAATACGAACCCGTCTGCGGTGACTTCTGCGATCGCGCTGATGATCCTGCGCGCGAGACGCGCAAAGAACTCATGGTTGGAAATCGGCCTCGGTCCGTCGGTTTGCCCGTCTTCGGGGTAGGCGAACACGATGTCAATGTCAGAAGACACGTTGAGTTCACTGCCGCCGAGTTTGCCCATGGCAATGACCTGCAGCTGCTGCGCGGCGCCTGAGGCAGCTCCCAGCGGATTGCCGAATTCCCTTGCCATCCAGACAGCGTGATTCGCGACCGCCGCACCCAGGCTTTCCTCCGCAAGTGCGCTGACCGTGGCGACTACCTCTGCCAGATCGGCGCGCCCTTCGAGATCGCGCGTGATCACGCTCAGCAGCACGGACTTGCGCAATCGGCGCAGCGCCATTTTCAGAGACTGGTCGTCTTGGTCGCGGCCTTCGAACTGCGCACGCATCCAGGCGCGATCAAGCGGGACTTCCAGCGGGATGCCGGCCGGCAGGCCTGGTTCGGCTGACAGAATGTCGCGGACGTAGCGCGATAACTGCGCGGCGCGAACTAACGCCGGGGAAAGATCTTTCGGTGCAGCGGAGGGCATGCGTCCTTGGGTTAGAATAACATCGGCTTCGATCGGCGGCGTCGCCTCGCATCACGCGACACGTCAACGCTTCGTTGGTCGGCGCGTTACTGCGGGCCGCCAGGCGGCCTTGAGCGGATAAGGGTGGATGCCGGGAGAATTTTATTTGCGTCCGCGTATCTTAACCGAATAGCGTCTGTATCAGCCGCCCCCGAAGAGCGTCCCGCCGAGCCGTGTTTCTCAATTATTGTTTCGCCTTCCTCAAGCACGGTTCGCTCTGGACCTACCGGATAGCCACCTACGCGATCCTCCTTCTTGGCCTGGGTTTCGTGGCCACGGTCGTCGTTCTGCGCTATCTGGTTCTGCCGTACATAGATGATTACCGCGGGACGATCGCGCAGGCGATTTCTCATGCCGTGGGACAACGCGTGACCATCGGTTCGATCACTGGCAGTTGGGACGGCTACCGGCCGGAAATGAGCCTGACGGACGTCAAGGTGTTTGGCGCCGGCGGAGAACCGGCGCTCGCGCTCGACCGGGTCACGACAGCGCTGTCGTGGCTGTCGTTGCTGTCCGCGGAGTGGCGCTTCGATTCGCTAGCCGTCTATGGGCCAGCCCTGGACGTCAAACGGGACGCCTCCGGTGTGCTCTGGATCGCCGGCATTGCAATCAGGCCGCGAAATGGCGACAGCGGATTCGCTGACTGGCTGTTGGCACAGCGCCAGGTGATCGTGCGCGACGCGACCATAACGTGGCTGGACGAAATGCGCGGCGCGCCCCCGCTGCAGCTCGACAACGTCAACTTTCGACTCGACCGCGACGGCGTGATTCATCGTTTTGGGCTGACTGCGGTGCCGCCCGCGCAGGTTGCTTTGCCGCTCGTTGTGCGCGGTGAAGTCCACGGTCGCGACGTCCGTGAACTGCAGTCGTGGACCACGAAGCTCTATGTGGAGATTGACAGCGCCAACCTCGCTCTTGCTCAGGAGTGGATACCGGTGCCCCTGGACCTGTCGGGTGGTTTCGGATCGTTGCGTCTCTGGCTCGAACTAAACGGAACACATGTAGGTGCGGCCACGGCCGACCTGAAGTTGACAGACATTTACGCGAAACTGGCTCCCGATCTTCCGGAGCTTGCCCTGTCGGAAGCGCAGGGGCGGCTGGAATGGAGTCAGCACGGCGATCGCACAGGAATATCCGCGACTTCCTTCGGCTTCACGATCGCCAACGGGCAGCGGCTTGCGCCCTTGCAATTCAGCTATATGTATTCCGATCCGGCGCCCGGCGTGCGCCATTCCGAATTGACTCTGAGCGGGCTCCCCCTGGGTCCCATGGCCCAACTCGCGGAGTTCCTGCCGCTCGACGCCGCGTTGCGGGCTCGCCTGGATCGCTCTGCGCCTGGCGGCACTCTGGAGGAGGCCGCGATCTCATGGGACGGTGAATGGGCCAAGGGGCAGCCTTTTGTGGCAAAGGCGCGATTCAGGGATTTGTCGATGCTGCCGGATGGCGCGCTCCCCGGATTTCACGGCCTCAGCGGCCAGGTAGACGCAAATGAACGCGGCGGAACGGTCTTGCTGACGGTAGCCAGCGGCGGCCTTGAATTGCCAAGGATATTCGCGGAGCCACTGCCGCTGGATTTTTTTACGGGCAACGCTGCCTGGACATTTCGTGAAGGTGTGCTGGACGTCGTCGTCAAGAACGCCAGCTTCACCAACGAGCACGTCGCCGGCAGCGTATCCGGCACCTACCGCGGTGCAGTTGAAGGGCGAGGCAGTGTGGACCTGAGCGGTGCGCTGGTGCGCGCGGATGCGCGGAGCGTGTGGCGCTACGTGCCCGCCTCGCTGACCGTTACGCAGTCATGGCTCAAGCGTGCGCTGCTCGCGGGCGAATCGAAGGACACGCGCTTTCGGCTGAAAGGTCCACTGAAGGACTTTCCGTTTGCCGACGACAAGAACGGTCTGTTCGAGGTGAAAACCAAGGTCACCGGGGGGACCATCGATTTCGCTGAGGGCTGGCCGCCCATCGGCGGTATCGACGGCGAAGTCGTGTTTCGTGGAAACCGCATGGATGTGCATGCACAGGCCGGCGTTATCCTGGGGGTGCAGTTGTCCGATGTGAAAGCCTCGATAGCGGAGTTAGGCAAGCAGCAGGAGCATCTGCTGATCAAAGGCACGGCGCAAGGCGCAACCGCGAAGTTTTTGCAGTTTGCAGCGGTTACTCCGCTGGCGGCGCGCATGAACCGATTCACGCAAGAAATGAGAGCCGTCGGCGATACCAGACTCGATTTGGAACTCGATCTGCCCCTGCACCAGATCAAGGACTCCGCGGTCAAGGGCGAACTCCTGGTGCAGGACAACCAGATTACGCTTGATCCGCGCCTGCCGCCTTTCGAACATTTCGGCGCACGCATCGACTTTGCCGAGCGCAGCTTCAAAGTTCGCGAGGGACGCGCGCTGATGCTCGGCGCGCCGATATCGTTCGAAGCGTCCAACCAGGCGGATGGCGGAATCACTGCGACCATCGCAGGCACCCTGGATGTGGATCAGGTAAGGGCGGTGTGGAAACATCCAGTACTGGCTTTCCTCGACGGCCAGACTTCCTGGAAGGGGTCAATCGGCGTGCGCAACAAGATTGCGACTATCCGCGTCGACTCGGATTTGGCAGGCCTCAAGTCGACTTTGCCGCCGCCGTTCGCCAAAGCCGCCGGCGGCAGTCTGCCGTTGCGAGTTGAACTGCGCGAACAGCGGGGACGCCAGGGCGTTCTCTCCGTCGATCTCGACAAGGTCGTTTCCGCCGCACTTGTGCTCGATAGCGCCGCCGCTGCTGGAATAAGCCGCGGCATGCTCAGTCTGGGCAGTCCGGCCACGCTGCCGGCCGAGGAGGGACTGTGGCTGCGGGGCAGACTTGAAGTGGTGGATGCCGATGCATGGCGCAGCTTGCTGTCTGGCGGCCCGGAGCAATCGCAGCAGTCGATTGCCGGCGTTGACCTTCAGATCGGCACGCTCGACATCAGTCGCCGGAGTTTCCACGATCTCAATGTGAAAGCGGTCCGCGAAGATTCCCAATGGCGGGCCACGCTGGCCGGCAGGGAAATCGTAGGGCGTGTGTCGTGGACTTCCGGGGGCGATGGAAAACTGGATGCGCGCCTGTCCAGACTCGTGGTGCCGCCACTGAACTCGCAGCCCAGCAAAGCGGCCAATGCCGCCCTTGCGGACGCACGCCTGCCCTTCATGGACCTGATTGCCGACAGCTTTACCTACGAAGGCATGGACCTCGGACGCCTTGCGGTTTTGGGCCAACCGGACGCCTCCGGGTGGCAACTGCGGCACCTGGAAATCGTCAATCCGGAAAGCAGATTCGTTATGAACGGCCACTGGGCGTCGGGAGATCCGTCCCGCTCTGACGTAAAGACAAAGCTCGACGTCTCCGATATCGGCAAGTTTTTCGCGCGCCTGGGTTGGCCCAATGCCGTCAAGGGTGGACGCGCCACGCTGGAAGGACCGCTCAACTGGAAAGGCAGTCCCGCGCGGTTCGACATTCCGACCCTGATGGGCCAGCTGAAACTCGAAGCAAAGGACGGTCGTTTCCAGGAGATCGAGCCGGGCGTGGCCAAGTTACTCGGGATATTGAGCCTGCAGGCCCTGCCCAAGCGCGCAACGCTGGATTTCCGCGACGTATTCAGCAAGGGGTTCAGCTTCGATCGGATCTCCGCAAACGTAAATATCAACACGGGCATCGCCGATACGCAGAATTTTCTGATGCAGGGTTCGGCGGCGCGCGTGGCCATGCACGGACAGGTCGATCTAGCCGGGGAAACGCAGAATCTAATCGTGAAGGTCACGCCGTCTCTGTCGGAGGGCATTGCGATTGCCGGTGCCATAGTCAACCCTGCCATCGGCGTTGCCGCGCTGATTGCCCAGAAAGCGCTCAAGGATCCTTTCAGCAAGATCGCCTCCTTCGACTATTCTGTCACCGGAAGCTGGGCAGACCCGATCATCAAGCGAATATCCAAGGCTCCCCTCGATACCGAGAAAAAAGGCCGGGAATAATTCTAGCGGCCGCGGTTACAATCCATTCTCTTCGACTCGGAACTACGTTTTTCCTACAAGCGGCATGGTTGCCATCACCAAATCAGGGTTCGGCCGCGCAAAGCAGCGCGGCGACCGCGCGCACTCCGCGGCGGTAACTGCGGTCGTGAAAGGCCAGGCCAAAGCGCAGGCGTTTCGCGTTGCCGGAGTACAGATGGCTTCCGGCCCCAATGTCGCCGCGAATCTGAATGAGGCCGGTCGCCTTATCGAGATCGCGGCTAGGCAGGGCGCGCGTCTGGTTGCGTTGCCGGAGTATTTCGCGATCATGGGCATGCGGCCCGCCGACAAGGTCAAAGTCCGGGAAAAGGACGGCGACGGACCAATTCAGCGCTTTCTCGCGCAGACGGCGCGACAACACAAGATTTGGCTGGTCGGCTGCTCGGTGCCGATTGCGGCGCCGTCTGAAGCCAAGGTCTACAACTCCTGCCAGCTCTACGACGACGAGGGCAGGATGGTTGCGCGTTACGACAAGATTCATTTGTTCAACCTCGATCTGGGCAAGGAAAGATTTGCCGAGGAGGGCACGCTCGAAGCGGGCAAGCAGGTCAAAGTCGTGGATTCCCCGTTCGGACGCATCGGTTTGTCGGTTTGCTATGACCTGCGTTTCCCGGAGTTGTACCGGGCCATGAAAGACGTCGATATCATCGTCGTGCCGTCCGCCTTCACCGAAACCACCGGGCGCGCCCACTGGGAATCGCTGGTGCGCGCACGCGCGATTGAAAATCTGGCGTATGTCCTGGCGCCCGCGCAGGGCGGTTATCACCTGAGCGGGCGCGAAACGCACGGCGACTCGATGGTGGTAGATCCCTGGGGAACGGTCCTCGATCGCCTGCCACGTGGGTCGGGCGTCGTGGTCGCCTCAGTCAATCCGGCTTATCAGGCCAGCCTGCGCAAGAGCCTGCCTGCGCTGACTCACCGGGTAATACGGAGAATCTGACCAAGGGTGAGGCGTGAGGGGTAAGGGACTCAACAGGCAAAAACAAAATTGAATTCCAATGCGAGAGCCCCGACATAAACAAGCTAAGCTTGAACCCATCGCAAATCCAGACTTCCAAGCCCCAGCCCCTAGCCCCCTATGCCCAACGATCCATCCAATAGCCACGAACTTCTTTTCGCCACCGCGGACCGCACGTTGCTGGCGCCGTATGGCCTCGACGCTGGCGGGCTTGAACGCGTGTTCGGCCAGATCATGACCCACAGCGTCGACTATGCGGACCTGTACTTCCAATACTCGCGTTCCGAAGGGTGGAGCCTGGAAGAGGGCATGGTGAAATCCGGCAGCTTCAACATCGATCAGGGGGTCGGCGTGCGGGCAGTGAGCGGGGAGAAGACCGCTTTTGCTTACTCCGACGATATCAGCTTGCCCGCGCTCGAATCGGCTGCGCAGGCAACCCGCGCGATCGCGCGACGCGGCGAACAGGGCGCGACGCAGATTGTGACGCGCACCCGCGGTCGCGAGTTGTATCTGCCGCAGGACCCGCTGGCAAGCCTGGCAGATGCCGATAAAGTGAAACTGCTTGAAAAGCTCGAGCGCTATGCGCGCGAGATCGATACGCGTGTGGCGCAGGTAATGGCCTCGCTCGCGGGAGAATATGAGGTCGTGCTGATCGCGCGCTCGGACGGCATGCTGGCCGCGGACGTGCGTCCCCTGGTCAGGCTGTCGCTTCAGGTCATCGTCGAGCACGACGGCCGCCGTGAACAGGGCAGCGCGGGTGGCGGAGGGCGGTTCGACTACGCGTATTTCACCGACGAGGTGTTGCGCGACTACGCAGCCAAGGCAGTGCATCAGGCGGTGACCAATCTGGCGGCGCGACCCGCGCCCGCCGGTACGATGACCGTGGTGCTGGGGCCAGGATGGCCGGGCATTCTGCTGCACGAAGCCATCGGCCATGGACTCGAAGGTGATTTCAACCGCAAGGGCAGTTCCGCTTTTTCCGGCCGCATCGGCCAGCGGGTTGCCGCCCCGGGCGTGACGGTCGTCGATGACGGCACGCTTTCCAAGCGTCGCGGATCGCTCAACATCGATGACGAAGGCAATCCAACGCAGCGCAGCGTGCTCATCGAGGATGGCATTCTGCGGGGTTATATCCAGGACACACTGAATGCGCGGCTCATGGGCATGGCGCCCACCGGCAACGGCCGGCGCGAGTCGTATGCGCATGTGCCGATGCCGCGCATGACCAACACCTACATGCTCAACGGCGCCGAGGATCCGGCCCAGATCATCGGCTCGGTAAAAAATGGCCTGTACGCGGCGAACTTCGGCGGGGGCCAGGTCGATATCGTAAGCGGCAAGTTTGTGTTCTCCGCAGCCGAAGCCTATATGATCGAGAACGGCAAGATCACCTACCCAGTCAAGGGTGCGACCCTCATTGGCAACGGGCCGGACGCGTTGACCCATGTGTCCATGATCGGCAACGACATGAGCCTCGATTCGGGCGTCGGCACTTGCGGAAAGGAAGGTCAGAGCGTCCCGGTCGGCGTCGGCCAGCCGACTTTGCGGATTGATGGGCTCACGGTCGGGGGCACGGCGTGACCGACAGGCAAGGGGCGCCCGACTTCGCTGGATACCCGGCGTCGCCCCTCGCCCCTCCACCATGATCCTCATCCTCTCCGACAACATCGACCCGGACAGCCCGGACTATCGCCAGCTGATGGAAACGCTGGAGCGTCTGCCGAACATCAAGCCGCGGGTGCACCGCATCCAGGGAACGGAGCGCTCGGTGACCGAGGTTTACCTGCTCGGCGACACCAAGGCGCTCGCCATCGACGACATGAAGAGCCTGCCGTGCGTCGAGCGCGTGATCCGCGTGTCGGAGGAATTCCGCGTGCTGGGCCGCCACAAGGATGACGATCGGCCGACGCATTTCGACTATAGGGGCCTGCGCTTTGGCCAGGACACGCTGCACATCTTTGCCGGATTGTGCGCGGTAGACACCCGCGAGCACGTGGACGCCATGATGCACGCCCTCAAGGACAACGGCCAGCAGTGCACCCGGATGGGGGCGTACAAGCCGCGCACCAGCCCCTACGCTTTTCAGGGACACGGCAAGAATTGCCTTCCCTACGTGTTCGAACTGGCCGGCAAGCACGGCATTCGCGTGATCGCCATGGAAGTGACCCACGAGTCGCACGTCGAGGAAATCCGCCATGCGTTGCGCGACACGGGCGACCCCACCGGTGTCATGTTGCAGATCGGTACGCGCAACACGCAAAACTTCGAGCTGCTGAAGATCGTCGGCCGGCAGAAGGAATTCCCGGTACTGATCAAACGCGGCTTCGGCATCACGCTCGACGAATCCCTCAATGCTGCGGAATACCTCGCCAGCGAAGGCAACCACCAGGTGGTTTTCGGGTTGCGCGGCATGAAGACCAATCTGGGAGATCCGCACCGCAATTTCGTGGATTTCGCCCAGGTTCCGGTGGTCAGGCGACTCACACGTATGCCCGTCTGCATTGATCCGAGCCACTCGGTCGGATCGAGGGCGACTGGCCCGGACGGAATTCTGGATGTGATGCACGCCACGGCGCAGGGCGTGCTGGCCGGCGCCAACATGGTTCTGGTGGACTTCCACCCCAACCCGGCCAAGGCGCTGGTCGACGGACCGCAGGCATTGCGATTGGACGAACTGCCGCACTTTATCGCTGACGTCACGATCGCCCGCAACGCCTATCTCGAGCGCGCCAAACTGGCCCGCCGACACATGCGTGTCACGGTAACCAGCTGATCCGCTGCCGACAGCGCTTTACCGGCTGCTAGCGCTCCAGCATAATGACCAGCCACATCCAATCCTACGGACTCCCGGGTCGTTCCGGAGCGGTGCCTGGCTCCCAACCCAGAGACTAATGCCGTGCAAATGGCCAATTCCGAGCTGCAGGCGCCGCAGAACGCGCTGCTGAATACGCTGGAACATCTGGGCGAGGGCACGGCGCTCGCGCAACAGATATTCGACATGATCGGCCATTCCAAATTTTTTGCCGATTTCACCCGCGACGACATACAGCGTCTGACCGCCTTCATGCAGATCTACCGCGCCGAGGCGACGCAGATGATGATCCGCGAGGGCGACGTCGACGATTACATGCTGCTCATTATCCAGGGCACGGTGGAGATCGTGAAAATCGATTCGCATGGCCATCTGCAACCGATGACCACGGTCGCCGCGGGCGCCACACTGGGCGAAATGTCGATGATCGATGGCGAGCCGCGCTTCGCGACCTGCATGGCGCTCGAGCCGACCACGTTCGCCGTGCTGTCGCGGGACAGCATGGTTCAGATCATCCTCGAAGAGCCGGGCCTGGGCGGTAAGGTGTTGGTGAAGCTGGTCACTCTGCTATCGCAGCGTTTGCGCCAGACCAGTTCCAGTCTGCTCCAGTACATGGAGCGCTGATCGCGCGCATGTCCTGGCGTGCCTTCCCGGTACGCAACGTCATTCTTGTTTTTTCTGCCCTTGTCTGCCTGGACCGGCCGGCGTCGGCGCTCACCGTAACCGACGACTTCGGCTCAGAGATGCGGCTCGATCAGCCGGCAAAGAGCGTGATATCCCTGTCGCCTCACCTGACCGAGTTGATGTATTCGATCGGCGCGGGCGATCGCCTCACGGGTGCCGCGCGAGGCAGCGACTACCCAGCCGCGGCCGCGCGACTCCCCGAAATCGGAGATTCGTCAGGGCTCGATTTCGAGCGAATACTTTCCGCGCATCCGGACCTGGTGCTGGCCTGGGGCAGCGGCAACCGGACCGTGGACATCGCGAGATTGCGCTTGCTCGGTTTGCGCGTGCTGGTACTGGAAGCGCGCCGTCTGGAAGACATACCTCGCCATCTGCGCCTGCTGGGCGATCTGACCGGACTCGAAGAGCATGCGCACGCGGTTGCCCGGGAGTTCGAAGGGCGGGTCGATACGTTGGGCAGGCGCTATGCCTCACGGGCGGGGATACGGGTGCTGTTCGAGATATGGCACAGGCCGTTGTTCACAGTGAACGGCGATCACATCCTGAGCAAAGTGCTCGGCCTGTGCGCGGCACAGAACATTTTTGCCGGACTTCCGCGGCTGGCCGGGGAAGTTTCTCTCGAACAAGCGCTGCTTCTCGACCCGGATGCCATCGTCGTCGGCTCCGAGGCCGACGATGCGGCCGTTAACAACTGGCTGGTATTTTCCTCTCTGAGGGCGGTCCGCAACGGCAACGTTTTCGCCGTCTCAGCAGATCAGATTGCACGGCCGACACCTCGTCTCATCGACGCAGCCGAGCGTATGTGCCATGACCTGGACAAGGCGAGGCCCTGACGCCCCTCTGAAGGGTGAAGGGTAGAGGGCTATTTCCATTCCCCATTCCTCATACGCGGGCGTTGAGCACGACGAGCAGCAAACGAGGGTGGCCAGGCTAGGTCTTGATGCTTTCTCCGGCGTAGAGCACGGGGCCAGTCGGTAGTCCGGTTGGCGATCCGTTTGCCGGTTCGACGCTCATCGCCAGTCCTTGCGCAGCGTCGAGTTGCGAACCCAGCGCGGCCGGAATCTTCACGATCTGGGTTTCGTGCGTAGTGATGAGTCCGAGCGACACCGGTTTTTGTTCGCCGCCTGGCAGCATCCACAGTTCCCACGACGTATTCGGCGCCATTTCGGCATGACCAATCACGCGAATGCGCAAAGTTCGGCCGCCGCGTTGGCCGGCCTCCCAGCTTGCGGTCATAGCTGGTCTTTTGGTCGCCAGGTCGTTCATTACCACGACCATCCTGCCGGCTTCGACCGGCGTTTCCGGTTTGGGCAGTGCCACGAAGACAAGGAGTGCGAGCGCCAGCAGGCCCGATGCGAAGGACGATACGCGCCAGAACGACAGGTTTTCCCAGAATCCCGTCTTGGCTTTGCGCCCGATTTGCAAGCGCGTCTGGATCGCCTGCCAGACCCGGGCCGGAGGCTCGGTTGACGGCAGAACACCGGTGAGCGGCCCGAGTCGCGTTTCCCATTCGGACACGGCCCGGCGCAGTTGCGGATTCCCGCGCAGATAGATTTCGAAGCGCCGGCGCGCGCGCGGGGAAAGAGTGCCGAGCACGTACTCGGCAGCCAGCTTGTCCCGCAGCGTTTCGTCGGCAAATCTCATTTCGGTGTTTCGCTCATCGCGTCTTGCACATTGTCATTCATTTGACCAGTTGATCCAGGCAGCCCTTCAGCCGGTCTAGCCCGCGGCGGATCCAGGTTTTCACCGAACCGAGCGGCTTGCGCATCTGTTGCGCCAGTTCGGCATGGGACAATCCATAAAAGAAGGCGAGCGTAATGCTGCGCCGCTGCTCTTCGGTCAGCGCCTTCATGCATTCGGCAAGTTCGCCCGCTTCCAGCGAGCGGCGCAGCAATTCCTCGGGTCCGGGCGATTCGTCGGCAAGCGAGGCCATCAGTTCTTCGTGCTCTTCGTCTATCTCGACTTCGCGTGGCCGCCGCAGCCAGTCCAGCGCCCGATTGCGCACAATTGCGCTCATCCAGGTCATCGGCGCGCTCTTCGCCGAGCTGTAGCCTGCAGCGTGATTCCAGATGTTGACGAAGGCTTCCTGCAACACTTCTTCCGCCCAGTCCTTGCGACGTGTTATACGCACGGCGACCGCAAACAGTTTCGCGGAACTGAACTGATACAAGGTTGCAAAAGCGCGTTGGTCGCGCAGCGCGCAGCGCGCAAGCAGGTCGGAAAGCTGTTCGGGAGTGGGCGCTTCAGGCAGATTCACTGCGATTCTTGCCCTTTTGCCAGTAGACGTCGGGGACGCCGGCTGCACGGTTCAAGACCCGGCAAAGCACGAAAAGCAGGTCCGAGAGGCGGTTCAGATAGCGTTGCAGCGACGGCGACAATGTTTCGGCACCGGCGAGGCTGATCACCCGGCGCTCAGCTCTTCGACATACGGTGCGCGCGATATGGCACAACGCCGCACTGCGCGATCCTCCGGGCAGGATGAATTCCTTGAGCGGCGTCAGGTCGGCGTTGTAGCGGTCTAGTTCATTCTCGAGTCGCGTCACGTGTTGTGGTCCGACGCTGGTATATCCGGGGATACTCAGTTCTCCACCCACATCGAACAGGTCGTGCTGGATGTTGTGCAGGTCCGCTCGTACCTCCGGAGGCAGGGCGTCGGCCAAGAGCACACCAAGAGCACTGTTCAGTTCGTCGACGGCACCGATGGCTTCGATGCGCAGGCTGTCCTTGGGCACGCGCGAACCGTCGCCCAGGCCTGTGGTGCCTTCGTCACCTGTTCGTGTGTAAATCTTGCTCAGGCGGTTTGCCATTCACCTACCCCTGGGTCTGGACGGACGGGACATTCTATAGCAAGTGAAATTCACGCCAGCGCGAGCGAGCTTCACGGGGGTAATGCGACGGAACGCGGATCGCCGCCGAGTTCGTGCAACTCGAGTTGAAGATAGCGATGCAAGGTGTTTTGCCGATGGATGGTCGCGTACATCGTCCAGTCCTCGTAGGCCGGCAGCGCCGCTTTTTCCACGGCCTCCATCAGGCTTGAGCTTTCGGCGTAAAGGGATTTGACGATCGCGTCGAGCGCATCGAGGTAGCCTGCCGTCAAGGGAATTGCTTCCGGACCCGATACCATGCCGTGGCCGGGAACGACTCGGGCCGGCTTGATCTCTGCGAGCTGTCGCAGAGCACGCAGCCAGCCCTCGAAGTCGCTGTCGCGTATTTCGGGAATACGGCCGATGGAGATCAGTCCGCCCGCAAACAGCACACCGCTATCGCGGTCCAGAACGGCCAGATCGCCCGGGGTGCTGGCCCACCCCAGGTAAATCAGTTCCAGACGGCGTCCGCCGGCGTCCATGATCGCACTGGCTTCGACCTCGCGCCGCGGCAGCACGAGGCGGGTTCCGTCCAGTTCTGCGCCGAGCACCGGCTTGAGATTTTGCAGGCAATGCTCGCAACGGGCTTTCATCAACTTCGTGGTCTCCCGATGGGCGAGGATCGGGATGCCAAGCTCGTCGAATGCCGCATTGCCAAACAGGAACTCCTGCACGGCATGGGTGATGATCACCAGTTCGACCGGTTTGCCGGTCGTCCGCGAGATCGCCTCCAACATACGGCGGCCATGACGATAAGAGGTGCCCGTATCGATGACCACCACGCCTGTCTTGCCGACGATGAAGCCGCTGTTGCCGACGAAGCCGCGATTTGCCGTGGAGATCTCGCCGTTCTCGCCGATGAAGGCATACACTCCATCGGCGATTCTTTGCGGCTGGAGCAACTCCTGGGCGAACAGCGCCGTCGGAGCCATCACTATCGCTGGTAGGGCAACAATCAGGACCCGCTGCAAGAAAGCATTCATCGCGCTCACCCTAAACGACGCTGACCCAGGCGGCAAGCCGGCTGCGCGTTTCTGCTCTAACATGAGGTCAATGAAGCTCTCGTACGCAATTCTGAGCGCCCTTTGTTTGGCGGCGGCGTCGGGTGTGCATGCGCGCGAACCGTTGCCGGCGCTGGCGTTTGACATCAGCGAAGTCGCGCCGGGCAACTATGTCCATTACGGCAGTTTCGACGAGCGCTCGCCTGACAATCTTGGCGACAACGCCAACATCGGGTTCATTGTCGGCGAAAAGTGCGTGCTGGCGGTTGATACCGGCGGTTCCCTGCCGGTGGGCCTCGCGCTGCGCGAGGCGATTCGCCGCATCACCGTGCTGCCGGTCTGCTACGTCGTGCTGACGCACGTGCATCCCGATCATTTCTTTGGTGCTAGCGCGTTCCTGGAAGATCATCCGCAGTTCATCGCGCATCAAAACTATCCTGCGCAATTGGCCGCGCGTTCGCGCTCGTACCTCAATGCCCTGAAGCGCGATCTTGGTGAGGCGGCGACCGGATCGGATATTGTGCGTCCGACGCTGTTGGTCGCGGGGCAACTGGAACTCGATCTGGGCGCAAGGAAGGTTCTCGTGCAAGCCTGGCCCCCGGCGCATACCGACAACGATTTGACGGTACTCGACGAATCGACCCGCACCTTGTGGTTGTCGGATCTGCTGTTCGTCGGCCATACGCCGGTAATCGACGGCACCATCACCGGGTTTCTTGCCGTGATGAACGACCTTCGCGCACTTGCGGTCGAGCATTTTGTCCCCGGTCACGGCCGCAGCGACCTGGCATGGCCGCTGCCGCTCGATGCGCAGCGGCGCTATTTCAGCGTCATACTGAACGAAACGCGCGCCGCAATCCGCAATCGCAAGACCATCCAGCAGGCAACCGACGAAGTCGGGATGTCGGAAGCGGACAAGTGGGTGGCCTTCGACCTGTTCCACCGCCGCAACGTGACAGCGGCGTATGCCGAACTGGAATGGGAATAGAAGCAAACGGGTGCAGGCCCCACGGCGTATACTTCGCGCACATCCCGCAAACGGGAGGAGATCGCAATGGGAGAATTCAGAGTGTCGTTACGCCAGGCATCGATCGCTGTACTCGTCCTGCTCGCGGCCATGCAGGCGCTGGCCAATGAAAAAGCCGAACCGAATCCCGCGCTGAGCCAGTACTGGGAGCCGATCAAGCAGCTGATGTTCGGCGATCGCATCATCAATCCCGATGCGCGCGACGTCATACGCGTTTACCTGAACGTGCGCGCCGACGATGCCTCCACGGTGCCGGTGGTCGTCAAGGCGCAGATGGATCAGACCGAAAAAGAATACATCAAGTCGATTTACGTGATCGTCGAGCGCAATCCGTCTCCGGCGGCGGGCGTGTTTCATTTCACGCCGCAAAGCGGCCGCGCACAAGTCGAAACGCGGCTGCGCTTCGAGGACTACAGCTTCGTGAGGGCGGTGGCCGAGATGAACGACGGCAGGTTGTACATGGCGCAGCGCTGGGTCAAGGCGGCAGGCGGTTGCTCCGCCCCGAATGGCAAGAAGCTTTCGGAATCGCTGCTGGGCAAGATGAAGCTGCGTTTCGACGATGACGCGATCAGTTACCACAAGCCGAACCTGGTGCAGCTGATGATTCGCCATCCGAACGAATCCCCGCTGGCCGCCGATTTCGAGGCTGGCCAGGTTCCGCAGTTCGTGCGCAGCGTGAAAGTGACTTTCGATGGCAAGCCGGTAATGGATGCGCAGGTGGATTTCTCGATATCCGACAATCCGAATTTCCGGTTCTTTTTTACCCCGGAGGAAAAAGGGGAGCTGAAAATCGAGGTCGAAGATACCCATGACCGCAAATTCAGCCATTCGGTCGACATTTCCGAAGGCGTGCCGTTGCCCGGCGGCTGATACGTTGCCAACGCCCGAGCGTTGACCGGCCCACGCGCTTGGGCTAAAGTTGCGCGGTTTTTTGGTCCTGATCGATTGTCCCGAACAGAGGTTCACCGCGTATGGTTCAAGCCCTGAATATTCGCAGCTTCACGATTGCAGGCCTGTCCGTCTTCCTGTCGGTTCTGGCGGCGCCGTTGCACGCGGAGGGCGACGCCGCAGCCGGAAAGAACAAGACGGCCATGTGCGCCGGATGTCACGGCATAGCCGGGTTTCGCACCGCCTACCCGGAGACCTATCGTGTTCCCAAACTCGGCGGACAAAATGCAGGCTACATCGTGAATGCGTTGAAGGCTTACAAGGCGGGTGATCGCCAGCATCCGACCATGAAGGCGATCGCAGCCAGCCTGACCGAACAGGATATGGCCGACCTGGCTGCCTACTATTCGGGCAAATGAATTCTGCGCTGAATTTGAAAAGGGAAGCCATGAACAAGTTGTGGATCGCAATGATTGGACTCTTCGCGATGGTTGCCGCGGGCAATGCCCTTGCTGGCGGGGATGCGGCGAAGGGCAAGGAAAAAGCGGCCATCTGCGGTACTTGTCATGGTCCGGACGGAAATACCCCGATCATGCCGGAATATCCACGATTGGCCGGCCAGCCGGACGACTATCTGGAAAAGGCGTTGCGCGACTACAAATCCGGAAAGCGCAAGAACCCGTTGATGGGACCGCTGGCGCAGAATCTTTCCAAACAGGACATGAAAGATCTGGCTGCCTATTTCTCCCGGCTGAGCGGTGATTTGAAGGTCAAGTACTAAGGGCCGAAACCGCGTGCGTGAATAAAGTCAAAGAGGAGCCGTCGGCTCCTTTTTCTTTTGTCGGTAAGGAAGGAAGCATGCTTTGTCCAGTCCGCATGGCGGCTGTGGTACTACTGATGGTTGCTGCGCTGGCCCATGCCGCGGAGGGGGACCCCGCTGCCGGCAAGCGCAAGACCGTGACCTGCAACGCCTGTCACGGCCAATCCGGCTTCAAGAACATGCCCAAACTCGGCGGGCAAAGCGCGTCGTACCTGATCACCGCGTTGCAAGCTTACAAAGAAGACAGGCGTTTGCATGCGACGATGCGGGACGTGGCGCACGCGTTGAGTCAGAAAGACATCGTCGACCTCGCCGCCCATTATGCGGCCGCGCCGAAAATCGTGGGGGAGAGCGTTGCGACGGCGCCGATCGGAGTCGAACGCTGCGCAACTTGCCACGGTGCAGACGGCGCTCAACCGGTTGCTCCCGAGATCGCGCTGCTCGCCGGTCAGAGCGTGGGTTATCTCGATCAGACCCTGAGGGAATACAAGTCCGGGGTTCGGCCGCATGCGGTGATGCAGGAGCAAGTGCGCGACCTTGGCGAGGCGCAGATCGCCGAACTTGCCGCCTGGTATGCGGCGCAGAAAGCTCTGTCCGTCAAATAGGGGGTGGCCTGGTGAAATCTCCAGGCTAGCCCAGTTTGCGGCGGATGCAGTCCAGGTAGGCCTCTTCATTCGGCGCGGCGCGATCGCGCTGCGCTTGCCACACCGTTTCGCCCAGACATTCAAGCAGCACATGCAACGCGTCGTGTTCCGAAGCGGTGCTGGCCAGGTCGCGATAGGCAGCGCTGATGCCGCGCGGCTGGTCGATCGATAGCTGCTCTGCAATCGCGAGATGCAGGGACAGATGCAGGAAAGGATTGACGGCGCCGCCCTCCGGGGCGAAGTGGCGATCGAGATTGCGTTGCGGGTCGTCGAGCAAGGCTTGGTGCTCGGGATGCAGCAGGATGATTTCCACCGCGGTGCGTTCCAGGCCCTCCAGCGCCGCCTGAGAGCGGTACTTGCCCCACGCTTCGAAGAAGAAACGGCGAACGTCAGCGCGCGACGGGGCGAACATGGGTTGGTTTGCAGATCGAAAGCAGTCGAGTGCCGATACTAGCATCGCGGCCGCCTGTCTATTCCAGCCGAATGCAAGGAAACCTCCAACGACGCGATCCGCCTGCATGCGCGACCGCGCTGATCAGGCCTTCGGCGCGGGTGTCTTGGCCTTGTATTCGCACAGATCACGGATCAGGCATGTCGGGCAATCCGGCCGTCGGGCCTTGCACACGTAGCGCCCGTGAAGGATGAGCCAGTGATGCGCGTCGCGGCGGAATTCCTCGGGAACGAACTTCAACAGACGATTCTCCACCTCGACCGCGTTCTTGCCCGGTGCCAGGCCGGTGCGATTCGCCACGCGGAAAATATGGGTGTCCACTGCAATCGTCGCCTGGCCGAAAGCGGTATTCAGGATGACATTCGCGGTCTTGCGTCCCACCCCCGGCAGGCTTTCGAGATCCTCCCGATTCGAAGGCACCTCGCCGCCAAATTTTTCCACCAGCAGCGCGCACGCCGCGATGACGTTCTTCGCCTTGGTCCGGTACAGGCCGATGCGCTGAATGTAAGGTGTCAGTCCGGATTCGCCCAGTGCAAGAATTTTTCGCGGCGTGTCCGCCCGCGGATACAGTTGCGCAGTTGCCAGATTGACGCTCTTGTCTGTGGCCTGAGCAGACAATATGACCGAGATCAGCAGTTCAAATGGCGTGCGGTAGACGAGCTCGGTCGTCGGGTGTGGATTCGCCTTTCGCAGCCTGCGGAAGATTTCCAGTCGTTTAGCGGGATTCATCCTAAACTCGAAATCCAATGTGTTACCACGAAGGCACCAAGACACGAAGAAAAGCGGATGTATTTTCTGAGTTCATGTGCGGATGTGGGCCGGTTGGAATGGTCCGCATTCCATTGATGCAATCAAACTCGAATATAAATTGTGTTCCCGATTTTCTTCGTGTCTTCGAGCCTTCGTGGTGACAATTGAGGATTTCGTACTGAATAGCTCAACTGATCTTCTGTCCACCGCGACGCGCACGTGCTCGCTGGAGCGCGGCCTGAACGGCGGTTTTCTTGCGCTCGAGGTCGTGGCTGCCGGGCAGCCGTTCCAGATCGGCGAGTTTGTCGCGCGCCTTCTTTGTCAGTCGTTCGCCACGCGTTCGCTGCTCACGTGCGGCGCGAAACTCATGAAAGCCGAAGCGCCGCCGTGCAATCGACGCCATGTCTTTCACGGATTCGGTCGCCAGCGCCGCGGCATGCCTGTTGCCGCGTTGCGCCAGCTTGACCAGATCAACCATGTCGATGCAGTCCACAGGACAGGGTGCAAGACACAATTCGCAGCCCGTGCAGTATTGCGTAAGCACTGTATGCATGCGCTTCGCGGCGCCGACTATGGCATCAACCGGACAAGCCTTTATGCACAGCATGCAACCAATGCAGCGCGACTCGTCAATCAGCGCGGCGGCGCGCGGAATTTCCGCGCCGTTCGCGGGATTGAGTGGTTTTTCCAGCCGGCCGAGCAGGGCGGCCAGCTGGCGAATGCCCTCTGAACCGCCCGGAGGACATTGATTGATGTCGGCTTCGTCGTGCGCGATGGCCTGCGCATAAGGCCGGCAGCCCGCATAGCCGCACTTGGCGCACTGGGTCTGCGGCAGCAGCGCATCGATCGCTTCGACGAGTTCCTCGTTCACTGTGGCAGCTTGGAGGAAGGCCGGTGGCCGGTATGGACCAGGCAGCGGTTGATCCATTGCGCCGTCAGCTTTTCCTGGACCGAGTTTTGCGTGAGCCGCGCCGCGAGGCCGCCAAAATCGACCCGATCCAGAGGCTGATCCTGGTTGAAGCAGGAAAACACGTAAGAGCGCGCCCCGGTTGCGGGGTCGATTTGTGGCTGCAAGCATTGCGCGCAGATCTCTTTCATCATGCACTGCATCGGCGAGTTGATCGAGCCGATCGCAAAATGATGCGGCTTGAGGTGAGCCTCGAGAATGCCATGGCGCGCCACGGCTACGGCGGCCATCATGCGGTCCGAACCGATCGCGATAATACGATCCGTGTCGGCGAATGCTATCGACTGCTCGCCGAGCCTGCCGGTGGCGTAGGCCGCCATCGCTTGCACGATGTTGCCAACGAAACTGCGGTCGCCGGGCCGATCCGGCGCAAATCCGGGCGCCTCGTCGCAGCACCAGATGACGACGTCGGCGGCAGCTTCGATTTCCGCAATTTTGTAGCGGTCGATGATCTTCTTGTAGCCGGCGAAATACAGCACCCGCGAGCCTGCGGCGCGCAATGCCTGTCCGATGGAAAACAGCACCGCATTGCCCAGACCACCGCCCACCAGCATGACGGTCTCATCGCCGCGGATCTCGGTGGGTGAGCCTGTGGGGCCCATTAGAACAACCGGTTCGCCCGGCTTGAGCAATACACACAGATCCGAGGACCCTCCCATTTCCAGCACGATCGTGGAGACCAACCCCTTGTCCCGGTCAACCCAGGCGCCGGTCAGAGCCAGTCCTTCCATCGCCAGGCTGGTCGCATCGGTCGTTCTGGCGAGGGTTTCGAAGTTCTGTAAACGATAGAACTGTCCAGGCCGGAATTTCTTCGCAGCCTGTGGCGCCCGCACGACGACTTCGACGATGGTCGGCGTGAGCCGGATGACTTCGTGCACCGTGGCGCGCAACTCGGTATCAAGGCGTGCAAAGAATTCGACATCGCCCATCGGGGAGGCGGGCAGGACGTTCGCAAGGACGCGGCTGATAACCGGATACCCCTGCTTGGCACCGCCCATGGCCTTGACGACATTGCCGAAGAAAGACGGGTGCAGGTCGCCCAGGAAGCTGACGAAGCGCCCGTCGTGCCGGCGTGACAACAGGATTTGCGGAATGGCGGGCTTGGCGCTCTTTTCCGGTTTCACCGGGCTGCCCGACTCGTCACAGGCCTGGAAGTAGCGCCCGTCCAGCACGAAGTTGCGTGCATCTT
>Ga0105242_10001084_pt1 | contig 21382 bp, 18 predicted proteins | sample KBSM24metaG_FD_81521 | JGI IMG/M metagenome (GOLD analysis project Ga0105242, IMG submission 81521) | Miscanthus rhizosphere microbial communities from Kellogg Biological Station, Michigan, USA - KBS M2-4 metaG | ecosystem: Host-associated > Plants > Roots > Rhizosphere > Soil | place... | reverse complement strand
GGCCGCATATTGCTACCATCATCCAAGAGCTGAACAATGAGAGACTGCGCCTCTGAGAAATATGTTTATCCTTATTTGCCTCACTCTGACGTATCTCTTTCCGCCCTTAGCGCAACCGGGAACCGAAGCAATAGTCCCACAGGACGATGCCTATGACCTTCAACAGAATGTCTCGATAAACACCCGGGACGCTGCCTCTTTGGCGGCAATCATTACCCGGAAAAAAGGCGCGATCGCGGCACTGCCGGTGGTGCTCTTTTATACGACGTATGACCAGGGCGAGCGCGATCTGGCGTTCGGAAAAACGGCCGCGGACAAAGGCTACGTTGGCGTATTAGTTTATGCGCGCGGCATTCGCGGCAATCTCAATGACTATTGGCCCTATGAACATGAAGGTAATGACATTTATGACGTCATTGACTGGATCAGCAAGCAGCAATGGTGCAATGGGAAGATTGGAATGCTCGGCGGCAGTTACACTGGATTTGCGCAGTGGGCGGCGGTTAAGCATCTTCATCCGGCCTTGAAAACAATCGTGCCTCAGGTGGCCGTCATGCCGGGCTATGACACGCCGATGGAAAATAACGTTTGTGCATCGGTCTTATGTCTCGGTTGGCCAAATGCTCGATTGACCAACAAACCACTGGCACAGAATGTTTACAATCGCTGGTTCGCGGACGGAAGCCCTTACCGTAACCTGGACACTCTCGGCGGTGCGCCAAACCGAGTATTCCAGAAGTGGCTGCAGCATCCCGCTTACGACGAATACTGGCGATCATTAACACCGACCGCCGCGGAATTCTCTCACCTGAATATTCCCGTGCTGTCGACAACAGGTTATTACGACGGCGCGCAAATTGGAGCTCTCCACTATTTCAAGCTTCATTACAAGAATAATCCGAACGCGAATCATTACCTGGTGATCGGCCCATACGATCATCCCGGCGCGCAACGCAATCCCGCGGCGAATCTGATGGGTTACAACATCGATCCAATCGCGATGGTCAACATGCAGGATCTCGCGTACCAATGGCTTGATTATGTTCTCAAGAACGGGAAGAAGCCTGACCTTCTGAAAGATCGGATCACTTACGAAGTAATGGGCGCGAACGAATGGAGACATGCGGCGACATTGGCCGGCATGAGCCAACAGACGCTCACCTTTTATCTCACCGGCACCGCGATGGGAAACGATCATTTGCTGTCGCCCAACAAGCCGCAGTCATCACACTTCTTGCAGGACACAGTCGATTTTCGCGACCGTCAGAATCAGAACAATCTTTTCTCAAACACGATCATCAACAACACCGCTCCCAGCGGTGCTCTGATTTTCGTTTCAGAACCGTTCGCTGAAACGGTCACGATCAGCGGCGCCTTCTCGGGGGAACTCTCAGCCGTCATTGACAAGCGTGACATGGACATTTCCATTGCGTTTTACGAGCTCATCCCCGAGATTTTCTGCCTCAGTGTACTTGCCATCCACCAGACGCGAACGATAGATGTCAGTACGGCCTTTACCGCCTTGGCGATCCGAGCCGAAATACATCGTCCCGTTCGCGGCAATCGTTGGATACCACTCGCTGCCGGGAGTATTGATTGGGGCGCCAGGATTCTTCGGTTCGCTCCAACCAGTGGCCATTTTCTCCATCACCCAAATATCGAGACTCGGCGTTGCGGCGCCCGCGACCGGGCGGTTCGAGATGAAATAAAAGTGCGAGCCAGCAAATACTTTTTGTGGACCAGCACGAGAAGCTTTACCGATAAGCCACAAGACAAGCGGGTCGAATATCCCGAGCTGATGAATAAATTGCGCGGGCCGCGGAATGGGCTCGGCGACATCTATCAGATCGATCTGCGTGAGTTGAAAATCGATAAATAGAACTGGGTGGACTTCAACACGAAATCAGTTCGAATGCTCGCCTCATCACGAGCCGCTCCAGCCCGTCATTTCCTCTCGAAATCATTTCGGCGGCGCAGGCTTCTTAAACATTGTATCTTCCATCTTTACATTCAGTTTGTATTCCGCAATCTGCTGCATGAATGTTGTACCGTTACGAATGCGGCGAACGGTGAAAGGCAGCCAAATGCTTCCGACTTTTTTGTAGTTGTCGAAATCAGTAGCGCTAGACAAGACTCCGAAAAATGTCCGCGTCTCCCATGACCGCCGCACCAGAAAGCCAGTTTGGACATCAAAGAAGAGTTTTTCCGTTGTGCTGTCAGGACGGGTGGCGTCGATAACGTAGAATTCGCGATTCCCTTCTCGCGACCTTCCAGAGACCGCCATATCTTTGAATTGATCTTTCAACCGGGTGTCCAGATAAAAGTTCGCTTCTAGCTTTGCTTGCGCCCCGCTGTTACCGCTCATGTCAAAGACACCGTTCTGATTCCTGACCCAGCCGGTATCCCCATCAACCGCCTGCGTTACTGAACCGAGCGGCGGCGGCAGCGTGCCAGTGAGCAACTGCTTATTAGGCGCAGCCTCGTAAAGCTCAAACGTTCCTTGCACTCCTGCGACTTCAACGGCGCCCGAGCGCTTTCGTGTTTTGACTTTGCTCAAAGCCTGCTCACCACCTAACGCTTTGACGTAGCGCTCCAATATCTGATCGACGGTGGGCAATGGGTGTCCGGCGGCCACAGTAGAAATAATTGGCCCAGCCAGCGAAGGTAAAGGCGGAGCCGCCGTGGGCCGAGTGTGTCCCTGGTGACAGGTGGCGCAATTGACTGCGATCTTACCGTCAAAGTTTTTGTTGATTTCGTTCATCATCACCAACATGCGCCGCGCTGTCTGTTTGGCTGGCTTGTCGTCCTTCTCCATCGCTGGTGGCGTGTGACAGTGGGAACATTCAACTCCCAATGACGCCGCCATGAATGACATCGTGCCCTGCAGTTGCGAAGCGGGCATGTCCTTGATGACCTGAATATTCTTGAAAGCTTGAGCCGCGGTGCGGGGAGTTTGAGAGTTTTGCGTCTGGGCTAACGTTCCCTCAGTCTTCTTGGAAACACAAATGAAAGATGCGATCGCGGCCAGAGCGACGAGGATCCAGATTCGTTTCATGATTTTGACTCTCATGCCGACTCACTCCTTTTGAGAGTCCGAACCTAGCACCATTGAAAGAAAACTGGATGTGTCTTAAGTCATGAGCGTAGTCATGAATTCGTCGTGACCGTGGAGTTACTTAAAACGTCCAGAGTCGGGCGCTCTCAGCCGCGTAGCGGCGAACATATTTGTAGAAACACGTTCTCTGACGGATCGCAGTTCCGCAGGAGCGGCAGATGATGTCGCCCATAAACGGACTAAACAATAAACATCGTTCGCATCGACAAATATGCCGTGCCTAACGACACTAGACGCTTAATCGAGGCCGAGTTCGCGCGCTTTAAGCGCCGCCTGAGTGCGGTCGCGAACATCGAGTTTGCCAAGGATGTTACTGACGTGGTTCTTGACCGTGCCTTCGGTGATGAATAACTTATCGGCAATCTCACGATTGCTCGCGCCATGGCTGATAAGTAGCAGGATTTCGCGCTCGCGTTCTGAGAGCGGTTCCACAAGGTCAAGCGGATTCGCTTTCGGCTGATCGGAAAGGCGTGTGAGTTCGGCAATCACCCGAGTCGTAACCGAGGGTTGCAGGAAAGATTCGCCGCGCGCGGCAGCACGAATCGCCGCAAAGAGATTTTCCGAAGGAGCATCCTTCAACAGGTAACCGACCGCTCCGGCCCGCAGGCATTCAAAGACATATTTATCGTCGTCAAAGGTGGTCAAAGCAATCACCCGACAGCCTGGTTGTTCCGCATGCAGCCGTCGCGTGGCCGTGACCCCGTCAACCACGGGCATCTGTAAATCCATAAGCAGGACGGCAGGATGAAATCTTTGGGCCAACGTGAAGGCTTCCGCGCCGTTGGCAGCTTCGCCTACAACTTCGAAATCAGGCTGCAGGGAGATCAGCGTTCTGAGCGCCTCGCGGAAAAGTGCCTGGTCATCTGCAATTAGGATTCTGATCATCCGGGTAATTGAATCTCCAGGGTAAAACCCTGATTCACCCCGCTGGTAATTTTGACTTCGCCACCCGCTAGCTGCACGCGTTCGCGCAATCCGATTAAACCAAAACCCGGTGCCACATTGCTTACGCCAAAGCCATCGTCGTGGACGATCAAACTGACGATGTCATCCGAATAGTTGAGTAATATTGAGGCTGAGTTGACGCTGGAGTGTTTGCGGATGTTGGTGATGCCTTCCTGCGCGGCGCGATACAGCGTCAACTCCGTAGACGCGGTGAGTTTGCGCGGCGTTCCGCGCAACTGAAAGTTGGTGCGCACGCCCGAAGCTCGGCATTCCTCAAATAAAGCTTCCATTGCCTCAATCAGCGAACGCGATTCACCGGGCAAGCGCATCGCGGTGACTGAGCGTCTTACTTCGGCCAGCCCTTTCTGTGCCAGCCCCTGTGCTTTGCGCAAGCTGGCGAGACTACGTTCCCGGTCGCTTTCCTTCATCGCGATGGCCGCTTCGATTTGCACAATCACCACGGTGAGATAGTGACCGAGACTATCGTGAATCTCGCGCGCCAAACGGTTTCGCTCGGTTAAGGTGGCGACTTCTTCCACCTGGTCGGCATACGCCCGCAGTTTGTCGTTTGCGTCTTTCAGTTCAGCCAGAAGTCTCTCGACCTCGGCTCTGGCTCGTTGCTCTTTGACCGCCAGTAACGTGATCACTACCACGAAAACAATTCCCGCGAGGAAGAACATTCCGAGGACAGCGGCTGGGCCCCACCCGCCAAAGATCGCCATCGGCAAAACCACCGCCAGCCATATCGTGGCGCAGGTTGCCAACATCAAGCGAAACGGCAACATCACGACCGCCTGCCCGGCCAGAGGAAACATCGCAAGCAAGAGCGCCGGCGATTTGGCCAGATACAACAGCGTTACCGACAAGATGATTTGCAGTGCGACGTACGTCAGTGACGACCCTCTCGATGTCCGGTTCCGGGCCCAGGCATAACCGAATACACCATTAACCAAATAGAGACTGGCGAGTGCGATCAGAACGATGGCTTTCCGCGAGCTAATCGTATTCAACACATACCCCATAGTGATGAGGGCCGAGAGATAAGCAGTCAGGGCTACCAGAACAAATCCAAGACTGTTAAGTCCGAAGGTACGAGTCTTTGTGTGCGTGGCTGCCGTCATGGTCCTGAAGCAGGATTGGATTAGACCGCGGGCAGTATAAACCGGAGAGGTTTAGCGCGGATGTGCCGAAGGTCATGGTCCGGAAACAACCTCACTCAAGGGTGTGGAAGGAGCGGGCTGCATGCGAGGATGGCCGCACGTTTTTAACACCATACCCAGTCAAGATCTCTTAGTAGCGCGACCGCGGCACATGACTTCGTCTTTGCAGCACCAGGGAGGTTCTGTTCGGATTAACCTGCGGATCAGGTGTCAGCATAAAGCCTGGGATGGAACGAAGCGGAACCGCGGTGACAAGACCTTGCCGACTCGCTATTCGGGATTAGGTGGGCGATACCCACGGCTACTTCATTCAACGCTACGCGGGTTGGCTACCTACTTGAAAACCGAAAATACAGGTCACAACTCTGCCTTGCCGTTAGACAGTTCGCTGATGCGATGCGAACATATTTCTATCGCTCATGGCTAAAACAAAACGAGTAGGCGTACTAACCGGCGGTGGTGACGCCCCCGGTTTGAATCCAGCCATCAAGGGTCTGGTTTATCGCGGCTCAGAACTTGGCCTCGAGGTGATCGGTCTGTTCGACGGCTGGCGCAGTCTGCTCAATCCCCGGCCCGGTGTTTTGGCGCTCGACCGCGCGACTGTGCGGCGTTGGGATCGCGACGGCGGAACAAATCTCGGCTCATCGCGCACTAATCCCTTTCGCCAGGTCAATGAAGAAGGCGAGCATCAGGATCGATCCGACGAAGTCCTGGCCAACATCGAGCAGGTTGGGTTGGAGGTAGTTGTAGTATGCGGCGGCGAAGACACGCTCGGAGTCGCCGCGAAGCTGTCGGAAAAAGGCGTGAAGGTAGTCGGCATTCCGAAGACAATCGACAAAGATCTCGCGGGGACGGATTACACGCTGGGCTTCGACACGGCGATGCGGAACATCACTGAGATCATTGAGCACTCACGCACGCCCGCAGGTTCACACGGCTGGGTGCAAATCATCGAAGTGATGGGAAGACACGCGGGACATCTCGCTCTGTGGTCCGGAGTTGCCGGCCAGGCCCACATCGTCTTGATTCCTGAACATCCATTCCATTACGAACGAGTGTTTCACATTCTCCATGATCGAATTGGCCCACCAGGACTGATTCCGGGACGAGCGGAGCGACCGCGTTACGCAGTCATCGTAGTCGCGGAAGGCGCGCGCGCGGAAGACGGCGAGACAATCACGCTCGACAATCGACACGATGCATTCGGCCATGCGCGTCTGGGCGGTATCGGAGAGGTGCTGGCACAAAGAATCTCAAGTGAAACTCCATACGAATCGCGCGCAGTGATGCTCGGGCATCCGCAACGCGGCGGTCCGCCAAGTGCGATCGATCGCATTATGGGTTTGTTGTTCGGAGCCCGTGCTGCGGAAGCTGTCGCCGGCAACGAGTTTGGGAAGATGATCTCTGCGCGCGGCGTCGCACCCGCGTGCGACTTAAGCCTCGTGGATATTTCGGAAGTCGCCGGCAAGATTCAGACGGTTGACGTGGAACGTTATTACGATACCAGTCGCTATCATCTGAAGAATATTGGCATGTAATCGATGACACGTTCGGCGTCGACCGCGCTTTCAACGCGGAGGTCTTCGTCGCGCCGCCACATGCGCTATGGAGGTCTATCTGTTCGGGGAGCGGCGGAGTGATCATTGGGTCAGAGTGATAGGGATGGCGAATTGTAAATTGAAAAAATGCAAATTGAAAATTCTAAAGCCTGCGGAGTAGGCGTAAGCATAAAGCCTGGGGCGCAAGCCCCAGGATCGGGGTCACCAAAAGGCAATCGAGCCCGCGAACCGGGCGATAGTCCCCACACTAGATGTATCGTTCGTCGTATTCAATTCCATTCGCTTTTAAGAATTCAATAAACTCATCGCGAAAAGAAACCTTTCTGTGATGCTCCTTTTGTCTCGTGATATATCGGCGGACTTCTTCTAAGTTTGCTTGACTAACACTGAATGCACCGTAACCACGTTGCCATGAAAAGTGTTTGAGTGACGGAAACACATCGTGCATCCAACCGCTCGCGTTCGCTTTCAGATCGCGCAGCACGTCAGACACTGCGCGATCCGGCCGCAACTTGGTGAGAAGATGAATATGGTCTTCAGTGCCGTTCAATTCCAAACAAATTCCGCCGAGTGAGCGAATCGTTCCACCGATATAGTCATAAATCCGCAGCTCGTACTCAGACGTGATGACCGGACGGCGATCTTTAGTGGAGAACACGATGTGATAGAGAAGATTCGCTTAGGAGTCGGGCATGGAATTCTCCTTTGAGGCCGTCGCCCGCTTCGCGGGCTCGAACGTTTGTTTCTGCTGCAATCCTGGGGCTCACGCCCCAGGCTTTATGCTATCGGCCGCTTCGCGGACTCACAAGAGAGACCCAACTTCCATATCCAGCCAAAGACAAACTGTCAGTTTTGACAGGCTCCAATGATTCGCAAAATCAGGCAATGTGATTAGCTAATCGAGGGAGCGATAAATGAAACCATCCATTATCCTGGCGGCAGCAGTTCTTTTTTTGAGCACGTCGGCCGTGTTCGGGCAAAACGTCAAAGTCGATGTCGATACGACTGTAAACTTTTCAACTCTTAAGACCTTTGGCTGGGCTGAAGGAATGGTGGCGCGCAACCCAATCATCAGCCAAACGATCGTCACCGCAGTGGAAAGCGAGTTGACCGCGAGAGGGCTTACCAGGAGCGCCGACAATCCTGATATCAAGGTCGCCGTTGTGGCTGCGGCAGGCGTGGACATTCAGACTGTGGGGCCCACCTGGAACGTAAACTATGCCGTCTGGGGTGGCTACACGAATCCCGCAGCGCTGATGAACATAACCACCGGAACGCTTATGATTGACCTGGTCGACGCGAAGAGTGACCGGAGCGTTTTTCGCGGAGTAGCGAAAGAAACGCTGAACCGTTCTGCATCCGCCGATCCAGCAGCCGACGCCAGGAGCGTCGAGAAACTGATCAAAAAGGCCGTGACTAAGATGTTCAAGAAGTATCCCGCCCAAACCAGCCGTTGACGATGACCGCATCTCATCTGAGCGCAACGTTTTATTCTGATTGAGAATCGTAAAATCAGCTGACCCTAGGTCTTTCTTTCTATTGCGGGGCTGCTGATGAGCCTATGTATCGAACGCGCTTTCCCAATCTGAACCTAGAACCCAAGCCAAAGCTGCCATTTTGCCCTGGATAATTCCCCAATAACTGCGCCCGGGACTTAACCCGCGAAGCGGGTGTCAGCATAAAGCTTGGGGCGGAGCGAAGCGGAACCCCAGGAACACATCGAATAGAGATGATGAAGCCCGCGGAGCGGGTGACAGATGATCATTTGCGATTGCCGATTTTTGATTACGAAACATTTCATTATTCCCGTCCGTGGGCGTTGCCCACGACTATTAAATTTCACGCCTGCGGCGTGAATACGCACCTTTCAGGTGAACGCGTTCTTGTGAATACGCACATGAAAAATTTCCTGGACAATTTGTCGAATTCCGGTCAGGCCGTTCGACTATATGGTGAAGGCAGGCATTAATAATTGATTCATTGAATCATTGATCCATTGAATCAATGATTCAATAAACGGTGCCATTGCCTACGATGTGGCGGGCTAGGTGCGCGAGATTAACTGAAGCAACTGAGCGGCAGTGACAACGTTGCCGGCGATGCCGGAACTAAGAGAGCAAATCAGTAGACAAGATTTACATGATTGACGAGATTTGAAATAAATCAGTGAAGGGCCAAGGTGCCTGCTAAGCTGTTACTGGCTTTCTGTCATCTTGTTAATCTTGTCAATCCCGTTTGATTGTTTGCTCTTCATTCCTTTTTTTTTGAGGTGAACGAGACTCGCATGGAGCAGTGACAACGCTGTCGGCGATGCCGGAACTAAGAGCAAATCAGTAGACAAGATTTACATGATTGACAAGATTTGATCAGGGCCAAGTTGCCTGCCAGGTTGTTAATGGCTTTCTGTCATCTTGTTTAATCTTGTCAATCCTGTCTGATATGGGACTCGGAAGGAACTCAACTATGAGAAAGATTATTGTGCTTGAACATGTCTCGCTTGATGGTGTCATCCAAGCCCCGGGCGGGCCGGAAGAAGATCGGAGCGACGGCTTCGCCTATGGCGGATGGGCAGCGCCCTATCACGATCAAGACGAGGCGATAGAAAAGGCCCTGAATAGAATGTTGAATATGCCGCTCGACCTGTTGCTGGGGCGCAAGACTTTCGATATTTGGAAGGCGTTTTGGCCGCAACATGGCGATATATGGCCCGCCGTCAACACGGCCACCAAGTACGTCGCCTCAAATACCGTGACGTCGAGCGAATGGCAGCCGTCGGTGTTTTTGAACGGAGATGTTGCAGAAAAAGTCGCCAAGCTCAAGCAAGAGAAAGGGCCGGATCTACATGTTTGGGGAAGTGGCAATCTCCTGCAGACGCTGATGAAACATGACTTGGTCGATACGTTCTGGCTGATGATATTTCCGATCACGTTGGGCAGTGGAAAGCGTCTGTTTGCGGATGGTACGATCCCGGCCGCCTTCAAGGTGACGGAAAGCATAGTCGGCTCGAATGGCGTTATTCACGTGACTTACGAACGTGCCCGCGCTGTGACCACCGGAAGTCTATAGACATTTAACCGGCGAACCGAAACATCGGTGTCTGGCCCCTCGATTCTTCGATTAATTTCGATTTCCTCTGCGGGCTCTGCGAAATCTCGGCAGCCTCTGCGGTTAATCCGAACGTTTGAGATGAAACCGCAGAGGACAAGACCGAGGGCGTTGCAAAGAAACGCAGAGAGGAACTGAAATTAGGCGACTGCCGATTACTAAGACTGCTTGACTGCCTTGCTCAATTCTTCGGCGTTCTTTTTGATATGTGCGCTCAGCTCGAAGATCTCAGCGATATTGCGGCGCGCCTTGACGAGTAATTCAGCGTCGCGCGTGCGGGCATCTGTGAACAACGGATTGTGCGTGAATTCAGTGATCAGATTGTCCAGCGTCGCGAGCGCGCGCTTCAACTCTTCGACATTGGTCAACGGTTCCAGCTTCGGCGGCGTGCTTCCTTTTTCGGGCTCGGGGTGTCCCAGATTTTCCCCTAACCGCTTGCTGCGTTCCACGAGCTCGGCAGCGGACTTAACGACGAACTCGAGGTTCAGCGGGGCCGAGCCTAAGGCCGCTTCAACCAGGTCGTTGTTCACGACCTGAAGGCGCGTGAAGTCTTCCGCGACTTCCGCCATCACCACCTTTGGGTCACGCCGCTTACTGGATTTCGTGACTTCGCGGGGGCTTTCGCGGGCGTTCATCGACTTATCCAAGAGTCTGAGATCTCTCTGACGTTGTTCGAAATCGGGATCGATCCCTCGCTGGCGATCTGCCTGAGTCGGCGCAGGAGTCTGCGCCTGAATCGCGATCGCCATGGACGCCAATAAGCTAGCGCAAAAGATTTGCAGTATTACTCTCATCGTTTTGGCCCACGCTTCGATCGCGCTCCCGCTGCGATTTCAATCGCGCATTGTAACCCTTCTCGAAGATCGCGATGTAGTTCAGACAGCCGGCCGATCCGGAAGTCTTTCATCACGATCCCGAAGAGAAGACACGATACTCATCATTCTCAATTCGCCACGGCCACCTGAAACTGCTCGAGCTTTCCGTCCGGCATCTCATACGTCCAGGCACGAACGGCCTTGTTGTTCGCGAAGCGAATGATGTAATTCCGGTAAACCATGCCGCCGCGCAGGTTCTGGCCGGTTTGGTTGAATGATTCCCATTTGCCGAGTGGGCCGAGACTGTTCTTGAAATCTTCCAGTGCTTGTTCGTCAAAGTAACCGTTCGCATTGTCGGTGAAGAGCGAACGATCGATCGTTCCCTTCTGCAACCCTTCGAAAATCTTTTTCGCTTGTTCGAGTTTCGCTGGCGTCGCCGGATCATTTGTCGCAAACAGCAATGGCGGAATGCCGGACGCAATGGGACCGGCGGCGCCGGAGGCGTCCTGGTTTGTCAGCACGACGACCGCGGCACGATCCTCCGGAAACACGAGGTTCTGCGCGACGAAGCCTGAGACTTCGCCTCCATGCGACAGCGCAGGACGGTTCAGCGCCATTGTCACAGTCACGCCAAGTCCGTAGCCCGTGCTGACTCCGTTGTTGAGCAACACTGTCTTGCCAAGTTCTGCATACGAAGCCGGCTTCATCAGCTTGCGATCGATGATCGAGATGTCCCACTTTGCGAGATCTTCTGCAGTCATCGCCAATTCACCGGCAGCGAACAACCAACCGGTTCCCTCTTTCGGCGCGACTCGCAAAGGCGCGAGGGCGAAACGCATGTAGCCCGTCGGATCACTTTCCGTCAGATGCGACGCATCGATGTCCATCACACTCGTCATGTTGAGCGGCTTGAAAATATTCTGTTGCAGGAACTCAAAGAAAGGCATGCGCGCAATCTTTTCGACAATCGCGCCGGCAATGACGAAGTTCGTGTTGCTGTATTGCCATTTCGTGCCCGGCTCGAAATCGAGCGGCTTCTTCGCCCACGTGTCCATGATCGCACGCGCGGTTGTCGGCGAGAGCATTGGCTTCATCACGTAATCCTGCGGCCAGTAGTCCTGATAACCCGAAGTGTGCGACAACAATTGCCGAATCGTGACTTCATTCGCGCGCGTGAGATCGGGAAAGTACTTCGCGACTTTGTCGTCGAGCGAAAGTTTGCGCTGCTCCTGCAACATCAGGATCGCGGCGGCGGTGAACTGCTTGCTGATCGAGCCGATGCTGTAACGCATCTGTGAAGTTGCCGGCGTCTTCGGCTCGAGCTTCGCATCGCCGTACGCCTTGACGTAAGCGATGTGTCCGTCTTTAACGACGGCCACGGACGCGCTCGGTACGCCTGTGCGCATCAACGTGTCGGCCGCAAGCTTGTCGATCTTTTCCGTGATCTCAGCCGGAAGTTGTGTTTGAGCTTTGGTTTGAAATGCGAAGGCCGCGACGATGGTGACAATAAGAGCAAGTCGGTTTGAATAGCGCACGTAAGAAGTCTCCTCAGGGAAATTATGGTTTGAAAGCGCCGGAGATTATATCGCAGGCGAGAGGTCTAGGGTGTTGGTCGTGGCGCGTAGGGTGTAGAACGCCGAAAGGCGTTCGCAAATTCTAGCCCAGGGCGACGCCCTCGGGCTGGTAATCGAGGCATTAAAAACGAACTCTGGAGGAGTTCGGAACGGTTCGCGTTGGAATAGACGATTTGGCAACCCTTTCAGGGTAGCGCCCTGGCGCGCGCAACCCTGGGCTGAGTGTTTGCAAACGCCTTCGGCGTTACAAGCCCTACTTCACGGTCTTCGGATTCCAACGATCGGGGCCGCCTAGAGCCTTTCTGATCGTAATGGCTCGTGCTTCTGACTTGGTGAGTTGCTTCGCCCAAGCAACCCGCCCGCGCGGGTTTGCGCCCGGGCCGGTACTCGCGAATTCACCGTAGCGCGCAGTCTTCTCGCGCTCCGGAAAATTCCAATTGTGCCAACCTTCCGGCCTGACAACATCAGACATTTCCGTCTCCAGAAAACTGACCGCCGAGTAAGCGCGCCATGGCCGGCCCAGATAAGTTTTCACTCCCGAGGCACCGGTAATTTTGCAGTGCGAGAAAACGAAACCGTAGACGACATCGGAAGGGGTCGACGCGGCGGTTATGTAGCCGTCGCGTAGCGAATGAATATGACAACGCTCGAACCATGCAGTCGCTGCGCCGAAAATGAAATCGACATGGCCTTCGATATAACAATTCTCAAAGTACTGTCGACCGCGATTCAGTAGGATCGTGTCCTGCCCGCCGAGAAAACGGCAGTTGCGGAAAATGGCACGGTCACCGTCGACACGGATGGCCAGCGCCTGTCCGACCGGGCCGGCCGAGTTTTCGAACGTAATGTTCTCAGCAACAAAGTCATCTGCGTCGATTTGAGTGGATGGCGTGCGAAAAGTGCCAATCGGTTTTTCATCGCTGCCCGGAATGTTCGCGTTTAGGTTGTAGGTAAGAATTGTTCGCGAAGCATCTTCGCCAACGAGTCGAAAGAAGCGCTTCTCTCTTTGCAGGTAGATCAGTTCGCGGTAAGTGCCTGGTCTGATGCGAATGATTACGGGCGAGGCTGCGGTAGCGGCAGGTACCGACATAATGGCTTCCTGAACGCTCTTGAAGTTGCCGCTGCCGTCGAGTGCGACGGTGATCTCGGTTGGTTTCGCAGATGCGGTCACCCCTGACAGCAATACGACCGCCAGTGCGCAAAACACGATGCGAATCGAACGCTCGATTGGAATCATCAACCAGTAGCTTCCTCAGACTCGACCTTTTGGTAGTGGTGCAGTTTGATGTCCGACAAACTCTAGCTTGTCGAAGTTCAGGCGACAAACTGAAGTTTGTCGGACATTGGAGTTTTTCAAAAACTTTTCGAGTGGCAGGTGCAATTCACGAATCGCATCGGACACGAGACCCGCCATCACTTGCGCGCCTTTCGGCGAGAAGTGCGTATTGTCTTCAATGCCATTTGGATAATTTGGATTCTACCCGGGCTTTAGTTGCAGGAACAGTTTGCGCGACGGCTCTGCACCGTATCGCTTGAGGACGGCTTCGCTTTTTCGATGCATATCGATCAGCGGCACGCGATAATCACGAGCGACTGCCCGCACGATGTCCGGATATTCTCCATGCGTGTCGAAGAAGACGCCCTTGTCGTCGAAGCGACGCCGCATGACGGGTGTCAACAAAACCGGCGTGGCTTTCTTCGCGCGGACTTCATTAATGAACCGAATCAGGTTTGCCCGGTAATCCCCGGGCGGTGTGTAGCGGTCGGTCTTTTCTTTAGATTCATCATTGTGGCCGAATTGAATGAAGACCCAATCCCCTTTCTGTAACGAGTCGATAATGCCTTGCCACAGTCCTTCCGAAATAAACGTCCGGGTGCTGCGACCATTCTTGGCGCGATTGTCGACACGCACCGAGTTCTTGCGGAAGAGCTGCCCGAGCGCTTCGCCCCAACCTGTTTCGGGCCGCTTTTCCGGTAATTTTTGGGCCATTGTAGAATCGCCAGCCAGGTAGATCGTGATCGGTTGCTGCGCCGCCGCTGAAATGGCCCAAACCAAGCCGAGAAGGAGCCACAGCGCGAGTCGAAATGCGCGTCTTTTTTTTAGTCTAAAACTGATATTGGTAAGACCCATTGGTCGGCGGATTATATGGTGGTCACATAAAGCTTGACAAGCCTTGGCCAAATTAGGCAGAATACGCGCCGCTTCAAGGGGTTTGCGTAATTAACGTCCGACCGAGCGTCCTGCAATTGGTCAGACCAACATCAACCTTTTCTCAAAACGCGAGGTTTCCAATGAGCACGAAAACTATTCGCCGCAGTCTAGTGGCTGCGTTACTCGTGATGGGTGTGTGCGCGGTCGCCGCTGCCCAGGAATTTAGAGGCTCGATCACTGGCCGGGTAACCGATCCAAATGGCGCGGTGGTCGCTGGCGCTAGCGTCGATTTGACGAAGATCGACACAAACGACATCGCCAGCGCTACGACCAATGCAGAAGGCAGTTACTCGTTCCCGATTGTGATGCCCGGGAAATACAAGCTGGTCGTTACGATGCAAGGATTCAAAGTCGACGTCCGTGAAGGAATCGAGGTCCGCGTGGCTGACAAGCTAACCCTCGATGTGCAATTGCAAACCGGCAGCGTCGCAGAAACCGTGACGGTCACAGCTGTTCAGCCATTGGAAACCGGCAACGTCACCACGGGAACGACGATCGAACGGCGGCAGATTGCCGAACTGCCATTATCTGAAGGAACGGCCTACCAGTTGGCGACGTTGGCGCCCGGAGTCGTTTACACCGGAAACCCGATGTTCACCGCGCCAATTTCGAACGGCAACCTCGCCGCGTTTCGTGTCAATGGGGCACCCGCACAGAATCAAATCACCCTTGATGGCTCGCCGAATTATGCATTCGATTTCGCCGTCGGATTTTCGCCGCCGGCCGACGCGGTGCAGGAGTTCAAGGTGCAGACCAATGTGTTCGACGCGCAGCAGGGCTATTCAGCGGGTGGCACGGTCAACGTCGCTGTGAAAAGCGGCACCAACGACTTTCATGGCTCGGTCTATTACTTCAATCGCGACCGCAGCCGTACGGCAAACAATTTCTTTTCCAATCGCAGCGGACAGGTTCGACCGATTCGCACGTATCATCGCTTCGGTGGCGTGGTGAATGGGCCCGTGAGTGTCCCCGGTATCTACAACGGCAAGGACAAGACGTTCTTTCTTTTCTCGTATGAGCGCCTGCTCGACAACACTGCAGAGCCTCAACTGTTTTCGGTTCCGACGGCGAAGATGAGGAATGGTGATTTCACTGAACTGCTTGGCAACACATCGAACGTAACAAATTCGGCGAACACGATCATTTACAACCCATTCTCCGGAACAACGAGTGGCAGTAACGTTGTGCGGACCTCGTTCGGATGTCCAACTTCGGGAGCAATACCCGCGGGATCGACTTGCAATATCATCCCGTCGAGCTTCTTCAATCCGATCGCGGTTGCGTTGCTGAAGTATTACCCGCTGCCGAACGTGGCTGGTATATCGAACGGGACACAGAACAACTACTTCTCGAACGTAATCCGGCACGAAACATATCGCGCCTGGCTCACGCGCATCGATCACAAAATCAACGACAAGCAATCGATCTTCGGCAAGTACTATCACAGCTTCAATCCCGAGGATCGTTACGACTGGGCAGCCGATTCGCCAAACAGCTACTTTAACGGCGTTTCGATCACGCAGGGTTTTGAAGATCGCACGAATGACGGTGGCAACGTTGACTACACGAACTTGATCAACTCGAGCACTGTTTTTGATTTACGCGGCAGCTTCAACAAGTTCACTCAGGAGCGGCATCCGGCCTCAGAACTTGATCCGGCCAGCCTCGGATTTTCGGCCGCGGCGCTTTCCGCTTTTCGTGGGTATCAGTATTTCCCGATGATCGAGATCCGAAATCTCGATGCGGTGCGGCCGATTCGCGCGAACCTCGGTTCGATGCGCTCCGACTGGAACCTCGGCCGCTTACGACCGTTCATGATGGGTTCAATTCAGCCGACAGTCACCAGGACCTTCGGCAATCACACGGCGAAGTTCGGTTATGACTGGCGCGTCGTGCGTGAGAATTTCATTAGCAACGGCTACCAGGGCAGCCGTCTCTTCTTTGACGGCCTGTACACGGCGCCGGCTTCCAACTCGTCCAGCACACTGCGCAACGCTTACGGGAGAGATATCGCGGCCTTCCTTTTAGGAATTTCGTCGACGGGATCCGGCTCAACGGCGAGTCAGCTCGACAACTCGATCAACTACTCTGTCCAGTCACTCTACAACGGAATGTTCTTTCATGACGATTGGCGCGTGACTCCCAAGCTCACCCTAAACCTCGGACTGCGTTATGAATTGGAAGGTGGATTGACCGAACGCTACAACCGCATTCAGCGTGGCTTTGATTTAGCGACGCCAACGCCGATTGAGAACGCGGTGCGCGCGGCTTACACAACAGCTTACAACGCCAACCCGAGCAACTTTCTGGTGACTCCAGCTAACTTCAATGTGCGCGGCGGCTACACCTACGCAACCAGCAATGACAACGAAGCGTGGACAACGGACAGAGGCAATTGGGAACCGCGCCTCGGCATTTCGTATGCGGCCAACGAGAAGACGGTTCTGCGCAGCGGGTTTGGAATTTTCATGGCGCCGCACCAGAGCGAGATTCAAGCACTTGGTCTGCAACAGGGTTTTGCCGGAAACACGCCGTTCATCGCGTCAAACAATAACGGTCTGACCTTCGTCGGCACGCTTTCTAATCCATTCCCGGCCGGTGCGCTACCATCGCCCGGTAATAGCCAGGGATTGCTCACATCAACAGGAATCGCAGTCGGTACTCAGGACGCGCCGGCTTTGCCCGTGGACCGCAAGAATGCAAAGTTCGCGAGAGTAGTTGTGGGCATTCAACGTGAGCTGCCAGGACATTTCGTCGTTGAAGCGAACTACATTTCGGCTTGGGGCTATGACATGCCGGTGAGTCGCAACGTCAACTTCGTGCCGCGCTCATTCCTGGGCACGGACGTCGCGACAGATACAGCGGCGAACACGCTTCTGTCGGCGACGATTCCCAATCCGTTTAGAACTTTGCTTCCATCGAGCAGTCCGTTCAACAGCGCGACCACAATTACAAAGGCGCAGTCGCTGTTGGCGTTTCCGCAGTACACGGATCTTTGGGTTCAGGAGTACACCGGTTCGAACCGTTACAACGCTCTGCAACTTCAGGTGAGCCAACGGTTCTCAAAGAACCTGACTTTCACTGCGTCTTACACGCGCTCGAAGCTGACTGAGAAGACTACTTATTTAAACCCGACTGATACGGTCCTTGAGGATCGGATCTCGCCGGATGATCGACCGGACCGCCTTACCACTTCGGTCGTGTACCTGTTGCCGTTTGGCAAGGGCCAGCGCTTAGGACGCAACGTCAATCGCTGGGCGGATGCGATTATCGGCGGTTGGCAATTGAACGGAACGTACGAGTGGCAAAGTGGCGAGCCGTTCATTCTCAGTCCGACACAGGTCTGGTACTACGGCGGTGACGTGCACCAAATCACGACCTTGACCGGTCAGGACAACGGGCAGGGACAGATTTATGGCATCGACATCTCTGCGTTCCAGGTTCCGCTGGTCAACGGCGCCGGCATCGTGAGGCTGAATAACTTCAACACGGGCCTGCGCAATGTGCCGACGACGCTCGACTCGGCACGTAATCAGCCGTTCCTGAACGTGAACTTGTCTCTTGCGAAGAGTTTCAAATTCGGCGAGACGACCAAGCTTCAGTTGCGCGCAGAAGCGATCAACGCGTTCAATCATCCGTACTTCGGCAATGGCATCGGTCTCGACCCGAGCAACGCGGCCGCTTTCGGAATTGTCCCGACGCAACGAAACAATCCGCGTGACATTCAATTTGGAGCGAAGTTCGTCTTCTAAGACGCCGAGCGGTTCCCTTCACTTTCACTTGAGCCGCCGCAGGCCCGGAGCGGCCGGGCGGCTCACTTTCAATCGACCACACAGATGAAACGAGTAGCGCCAAGTGTAATCGTCACAGCCTTCGCTTTGATGGCCGTGTGGTTGTGTGAGTCGAATGCGCCAGCGCACAACCAGCAGGTTAAACCTCTGCCGGCAAAATGGCCGGACGTTTTGAAGCGCGAGTCGGCGTGGTATGGAAGCGAGGACGCGCGACGCATTGCTGACAACGTGCTGCTTTATCAGAGAGACAGCGGCGGGTGGCCGAAGAATATCGACATGGCCAGTGTTCTCAGCGACGACACGAAAACCGCTCTATTGAAGCAAAAAAGCGAAGTCGACTCGACGATCGATAATGGCGCGACTTACACACAGTTGAAATATCTCGCACGAGTCTACGGCGCGAAAGCGGATGATCGATACAAACAGGCTTTCATCAACGGAGTCGAGTATCTGCTCAAAGCGCAATACGCGAATGGCGGCTGGCCGCAGTTCTTTCCGCTGCATCATGGTTACTACACACACATCACTTACAACGACGATGCGATGACCGGCGTGCTCGGGTTGTTGCGCGACATTGCGAAGAAGAAATCGCCGTATGGTTTTGTTGATGACGCTTTGCGTGTGCGCGCGTCCACGGCGGTTGACCGTGGCGTAGAAGTCATCCTGAAAACGCAGGTCGTCGTCGATGGTAAGCTGACGGTGTGGTGCGCCCAGCATGATGAAGTAACTTTCAAACCCGCAGCCGCGCGAGCATTCGAGCCAGTCTCATTGAGCGGCCTGGAGAGCGTCGGCATTGTGCGCTTCCTGATGAAGATCGAGCATCCGAGTCAGCGCGTGATCGACGCGATCGAATCAGCGGTCGCCTGGTTCGAGAAGACCAGAATCAACGGCTATCGCTGGCAGGAAACGCCCACGGCTAATGGTTTTGATCGCGAGCTAATACGTGACGCGAATAGCGGACCGCTGTGGGCGCGTTTCTATGAAATCGGAACGAACCGTCCGATATTCGCCGGCCGCGACAGCGTCATCCGTTACGATGTTTCGCAAATTGAAGCGGAGCGAAGGAATGGATATCGCTGGTACACCGACGAACCTGAAAGGCTTTTGAAGGTTGATTATGCAATTTGGCGGGCAAAATTAAGCATGCCCGTTGAATTATCAAAGCCGGGCCCCTGACTGACCATGAACAATCGTCGTGACTTCATTCGAGAACTCCTGATTGGTGGAGGCGCGCTGCTGCTCGCCCCGCGCACACTCTCTGCGCATTCAATCACCGGCGCGGTTTCGCCGGATGCATCTGCGACTGATGCGTGGGCTGAGATGCCGCGAATTCTGGCGCGCATCAAGGCGCCGGTATTTCCGAAGCGTGACTTCGTCGTTACTCGTTACGGCGCGGTTGGCGATGGGGAGAAGGACTGCAGCGAGGCTTTTCAAAAAGCGATCGCGGCTTGCCAACGCGCGGGCGGCGGCCGCGTGGTTGTTCCGGCGGGCATTTTCCACACTGGGGCGATTCACTTGAAGAGCAACGTCAATCTGCACGTGACGAAAGACGCGACGATCAAATTCAGCCGCGATCCAAAGAAGTATCTGCCGCTCGTGTTCAGCCGCTGGGAAGGCATGGAGCTGATTAACTACTCGCCGTTCATCTATGCGTTTGCGCAGACAAACATTGCCATCACCGGCACTGGCATTATCGACGGCAACGCGAGCTGCGAATATTGGTGGCCCTGGAAGGGACGCACCGGCTGTGGATGGAAGAACGGCGATCCGATTCAAACGCCGGCGAGAAACAAACTCTATGAGATGGTCGCGGCCGGCACACCGGTGCGTGCGCGCATCTTTGGTGAGGGGAGTTACCTGCGGCCGTCGTTCATTCAGCCCTACCGCAGCCGCAATGTTTTGATCGAAGGAGTGACGTTGCGGCACTCGCCCATGTGGCAAGTGCATCCGGTGCTTTGCACCAACGTCACGGTGCGCAACGTGAACATTGAGCGCGAAGCTTCCGCAACTTCACAAACTGGCCCGAACGCGGACGGCTGCGATCCTGAATCATGCAAGGATGTGTTGATTGAAGGCTGCACGTTCAGCACCGGTGATGACTGCATTGCGATCAAAGCGGGCCGCAACAACGACGGACGCCGCGTCAACGTGCCTTCGGAAAACATCATCATTCGCAACTGTCACATGCGCGACGGTCACGGCGGCATCACCATCGGCAGCGAGATCTCGGGCGGCGTGCGCAATGTCTTTGCTTACGATTGCCGGCTCGACAGTCCGAATCTCGACATCGCGATCCGCTTTAAAAACAACGCGCTACGTGGCGGCAATCTCGAGAACTTCTATTTCAAGAACATCGAAGTCGGAGAAGTCGCGGACGCGGCGATCACGATCGACTTCAATTACGAAGAAGGCAAGAACGGGCCGTTCACGCCGGTCGTGCGGAACGTTCACGTCAACGGGTTGCGCAGTTCGAAGAGCCAGCGCGCGCTGGATCTTCAAGGGTTGGATAAGGCTCCGATTTATAGTGTGAATCTTGAAAACTGCACCTTTCAAAACGTCGCAAAGGACAACATCGTGAAGAATGTGCAGGGCCTGACTATGCGTAACGTTGTCATCAACGGCAAAGCCGTTGAAAGCGCCAAGGACACTGCAGAAGCGCCAATTCAGGTGACAGTCAATCAAAACAGGCTTAACATTCCGTCGATCGCGTGACTCCAATGACCGATTCCACAACCTCAATCTTCAAAACGGTTGACCCCGAGCGTCGCAGCTCAACTTCTGAAGAGGTGGTCACACAACTGCGCGAGATGATTCACCGCGGAGAATTGCGTCCCGGCGATCGCCTGCCGCCGGAGCGCGATCTGGCGAAGTTGCTCGGCGTGAGCCGGCCGACGCTGCGCGCGGCGATTCGATCGCTGGCGGCAGTCGGGGTGCTCCAATCCAAACAAGGGGCGGGAACTTTCGTCGTCGAATCTGATGGCCCACCCGCGCTCGACAGCGCGCCACTGCGGATGATGGTGTCGCTGCACGGATTCACGACGAGCGAAATGTTCGAAGCGCGTAGATCGCTGGAGATGGCGATTGCCGCGCTCGCTGCCGAGCGCGC
>Ga0105242_10001083_pt1 | contig 21388 bp, 21 predicted proteins | sample KBSM24metaG_FD_81521 | JGI IMG/M metagenome (GOLD analysis project Ga0105242, IMG submission 81521) | Miscanthus rhizosphere microbial communities from Kellogg Biological Station, Michigan, USA - KBS M2-4 metaG | ecosystem: Host-associated > Plants > Roots > Rhizosphere > Soil | place... | reverse complement strand
CCTCCCTCGAGCGGTTCCGCGCATCCTCCGCCCGGACGGCGGAGCCGCGCAACCCGGAACGCGGGTCGGAGACCTACTGAACCGCGGCGCCCACCGCGGACGCGTTCTCCATCTGCAGCAACCGGTGGAGTCGAACCACGGATTGATCGCGGAACGCCCGCACCTGGACCAGGTCGCAGAGCTGACCGGCCAGCCAGAGACCGAAACCCGAGCCCGTTTCCCCCTTGGGTTTGACCCTGCCTGCGAGCGGTGCGTCGAGGCGGCCGGCGTCCCGCACCTCGCAGATGATCGCGACATGGTCCTTCCAGATCTTGAGCGTGCCGGACCCTCCGCCGTGTTTCAAGCTGTTGGTGGCGATCTCGTCCGCCGACAGCACCAACTCGTTGACCCGCTTGTCACCCAGGCCGAAGCGAGACGCGCTGGCTGCGACGAACCTTCTGAGATCGGCCAGATCGCGCGCCGAGTGGAAGGACCGGTGTTCCGCCGACGCTGGAGCAGGCGGCAGCGGCTCGTCGAACGGCGCGGCGATGTCCTCGAGACCTCGGAACGCAGCGCTCACCTGATGCTCGCCGCGCCGTTCGACGTACGGGTGGTTGCGCTCGGCTTCGCGGACCACGCTCTGGTTCAGCGAGTCGACGTCGTACGGACAGAGGAGCCATAAGGGAGGGGCGTCCGCGAAGGCGAGGTTGAGCAGGGCCTCATGTCGCTCGCACTCGACCAATTCCTCCGGGCTGCGTTCCGCCCAGATCGGTTCGCCGATCCCCCGCAACCGGACGCCGGACTCGGCGTGCTCGTCCACGAACTCCCGCCACACGGGGATGATGCGGATCGGATTCGAGCCCACCTCCGCCATGTCGACGAACCGGACCTTGTCCTCCGTCCGTCCGATCAGCGCTCGCAACCGCTCGATCTTCGTTCGGCTGATCGCCACCAACACCCTTTCGTCGTGCTCGACCGCTTCGCGGATGAACGGCGCGGTACGGTCGAGGAAGTCGGCTTCGCCGGAGTAGAACAGCGCTTCGTGGCGATAGTTCGCTGCGGGCGTGACGGTGGTGTCGATCTGGGACAAGACGCGGGCTCCGATCCGGCTCATCGCCAAGGATACGCCGTGCGTCGGAGTCAGCGGTGGAGGCGGACAGCTTCGGCCACCAGGGCTTTTCCGCACGCGTTCCGGACCGTCATCGGTTGGTGTGACGGCATCCCGGGAGGCGACCGATGCGCATCCGGATCCGTCAGCCATGTAGCTCACAGCTCGAACGTCATCCCTTCGCGAGCCAGCTCGACGTCGGCATCTCCGGAGGCCCTGAGCTCGTTCGCTCGGGCGAGGATCCGTTCCAACTGCTCGTCCGAGTGCAGCGGGTCGTGGTGGAAGAGCACGAGCCGCCGAGAGCCGGCCCTTCGCGCGAACGTCACGACGTCCTCGGTGCTCGAGTGTCCCCAGCCGACCCGCTCGTCGTACTCCTCCTGCGTGTACTGGGCGTCATGCAGGAGCACCGCCGCTCCCGCAGCCAGCGCGAAGCCTGAGATCCACTCCGCCTCCACGGTGGAGAGGTCCGATCCGAGCGCGGGCTCGTGATCGGGGAGATAGGCGAGCGCAGAGCCGTTCTCCTCGACGCGATAGCCGACGGTGGGTCCCGGGTGCTTGATGAGCTGCGCGGTGATGGCGGCGGAGCCGATCCGCCATGTGCTGGTCGGCGCATCCCGGAACGCGGGGTGGGACGGGATGTTCCGGAGATGGACGGGGAAGAACGGCGGAGCGAAGTACGGAGCGATCCGGCTCCGCAGTTCGCGGACGGGTGACGGTGGTCCCCACACGTTGAGCTCGACGGACGGATCCCAGATCGGATCGAAGAAGCGGAGACCCTCGATGTGATCGGTGTGCAGGTGCGTGATGAAGATGTCGATCCGTTTCGGATGGTCGTGTCCCAGCGCCATGCCGAGCGGGCGGATACCGGTGCCCGCGTCCAGGATCAACAATGACCCGTCCGACAGGTGAACCGTCACGCACGAGGTCTGCCCGCCGAACCGAACGGTCTCAGGCCCGGGCGACGCGAGCGAGCCGCGACATCCCCAGATGGTCACCTTCACCGCTTCGCCGTCTCCTCCGCCGGACGTTCCCAGAAGACCGCGATCGCTCCGACGATCTCACCCTCACGGATGAGCAGCGGGAAGGCGGTCGCCTCGATCGCGCGAGCCACGCCATCGCCACCGACGATCCGGAACGGGAGGTGCGAGGCGCGTCCCTCACGGAACGCCACGCCAAGCGGGAGATCCTCGAGCGGGATGAGGCGCCCTTCGTCGTCGGTGGGCGTCCATTCCGTCGCCCATTCGCCGGCCCGCAATTCGCCCGTCTCGGCGTACGTCCGGCCCAAGACCGGCTCGGCAGCCTCGTTGAAGTACACGAGCGTTCCTTCGTGGTCCACCACGAACACCGGCGTCGCGAGCCTGGACGCCAGGTCGCGAGCCAGGATCAAGATGAGGTTCCGCTGGGTGTGGGCTTCCGCCATGGGCCGACGGTATGGTCGCGACCCGAGAAGAGCAAACCGGCGAGGCTTACGATCGGCGAGGGATGACGTCACCAGGGATACCGAGGACGAAGGCGGTCCTGTTCGACATCGACGGGACCCTGATCGACACCGGCGGGGCGGGCGCTCGCAGCTGGAGCTGGGCGTTCGAACGCCTCCACGGCGTCCCGGCCGACATCGCGACATCCTCGTCGGCCGGCATGACCGACCCGGACGTGGCGAGGCGCACGTTCGAGGCCGTGCTGGGGCGAGCTCCGTCGGATCACGAGCTCGCACGATTGTTCGCCTGGTACGTCTACCGGCTCCAACACGAGGTCGAGATATCCGATGGCTATCGCGTCCTCGCTGGCGTTGTTGAAACCCTCAGCCGGCTGATGGATCGCGGTGTGGTGCTCGGCATCGTGAGCGGTGGTCTGGAAGGGAGCGCCCGGATCAAGCTCGAGCGCGGCCACCTGAACCGGTACTTCCCGGTTGGTGCCTTCGGCACCGACTCACGCGATCGACGCGAGATCACTCGGGTGGCGATCGCACGCGTCTCCATGATGCACGGCCGGGACATCGGGCCGAGCGACGTGATCGTCGTCGGCGATACGCCGCTCGACGTCGACGCCGCGGAAGCGGTGGGCGCGATCTCGCTCGCGGTCGCCAGTGGCAGCTACACCGTGGACGAGCTCCGGCGATCGGGTGCCGACTTCGTCCTCGCGTCACTCGAGGAGCCCTTCCCGCTTTCGACGGATCACGATGCGCCATGACGCCGGGCGCCGAAGCTTCCGTCATCTATGTTGAGGGCATGCACCACTCGGTCGGGGATCTGGCAGAGGTCCTGGACAACCTCGGGGTCTTCCGCACGGCCCCGCAGGATCTGGTCGAGCTGTGCCCCTCTGGATTCCGGCGCGTTCCCATCTCGACCGGTTCGGACTACTACCTCTCCCTCCAGGGTTTCGCGCCGCATCAGATAGCGTACGCGCACACCCACCCGGACTCGGAGGAGTGGATCACCGTCTTGGGCGGCATCGGCGAAGCGCGCTTCGGCACGGAAGTGCCGCTGTCGCTGCGTCCCGGGATGGTGATCGGGCGGGCAGAGCGTCACCCGCACGGGTTCGTGTCCGGGCCCGAACCGATGTACCTGCTTTCGATGCAGCTCCCGCGCCCCGCCGAGGGCGCGACCTCTTGGGACGAGCCGGGGACGACCACGGACCCCGTCCCCTGCGGGAAGACCGAGGCGCCGTGCCGCCGATGTTCACGTTGCGGCGGACACAGCGCGCCCGGTCCCACCGGAGCGTTCCGCTGCGAGAACTGCTCGTTCACGTTCTAGTTCCCGCAGGCGGTCATGCGTGATCCCAAGCGCTGATCGGTCAGACGCCCGTCCCGCTGGTCGAGATCGGGAGGGCGAGGCCGCCGATCCCTTGCTTGCCCGAGGCCGCGGAACCGCCGCGTTGGTTCACGGTCACGCCGACTGCAGGGGTGCCGGCCGTCTTGTTCGGCTTGGTCTGCACCGAGTTGCTCGCGTTCCCTGCCGATGCGGCGGCCTGCGGCTTGCGGCTCGAGCGCGTCCCCGCCTTCGGCTTCGCACGCGCCTTCGTCTTCGACGACGCGGGAACGTTCTTCGACGGCTTCATGGCGACGGCGACGCCGGATCGCGGAGCCGAACCCTTCGCCTTGGTCTTGGGCGCCGTCGCGACCGACCCGGACTTCGTCTTGTGCGTCGACCGGTGGCCGGCTGCAACGGCCGCGGTGGGGATCGCGAGCGCCACCACCAGTCCAACGATGAGCAAGATCCTCTTCATCTCGGTCTCCTTCCTCGAGACGTGCGTGGGCGGTTGCAACCACAAGCTTCGGCCTCCCGGTTGCTCGCGCCCAGATGACGTTGGTCATCGGTTCGAGGGACGGATGTCCCGACCGAGCGGGGTGAGGTTCTCGGAGCCGTCTACGGACGCGTACGGACGGGGGAGACGGCTCGCAGACAGAGGTCCTGTCCCCCGTTGACGACCCTGCGGGGCACGACCGAGCGATACCGGCCCGTGCGATCCCCCACGTGCTCGCGGTACCTCGTCCGGCCACCGGTCGCGTCACGTCCCAGCCCGTGCCAGCCCTTGGGACCTCGACGCTGGATCTTGACGACGACACCCACCTCGCACGCGTCGAAGCTGCCGGCCGCGACCACCCGTCCCGTCGCGACCAGATGCAAGCGGAGCCGCAAGCTCACGGACCGAGCATGTGACGCGGGAGGGGTCACCGTGAAGTCGGTCAGGCTCGTTCCCGTGCCGCCCGGCGTGGTCACGGAGACGGGACCGGTCGTCGTGCGCTTCGGGACCGTCGCGACGATCTTCGTGTCCGAGTTGACGTCGAACGATGCGGGCCTCCCGTGGAACTTCACGGCGGAGGTCCCGGTGTATCCGGTTCCGGTGATCGTGACGGTGGTGCCTCTCGGTCCGCTCGAGGGAACGAAGAGCAGCACCGTGGGAAGCGGAGACGCCGTGACGACGAAATCGACCGCACTCGCCCCGGTTCCTTCACCGTCGGTGACCGTGACGGGCCCGGTCGTCGCTCCTGCTGGGACCGTCGCCGTGATCTGCGTGTCGCTGTCGACGCCGAAGGACGCTGCGGGCGTGCCGTTGAAGGCCACCGCGTTCGCGACACTCGAGTCCAGGAAACCGGTCCCGGTGATCGTGACCGACGTCCCGGTGGGGCCCGTGAGAGGCAGGAAGACCACGACCAGAGGCGCCAGCGCTCGAGCCGCCGGAGCGACCACGACCTCCGCGCCAGCAACCGCTAGTGCGAGCGTCGCTCCCACGGTTGCCGTCCGCCGCTGCCACCTGCCCACCTGGTCACCTCGTTCCCGTGAAGCGTCATTCGCCTCTGATCAGCGACTCTAGGTCCTCTCGGAGCCGGTATCGGCGCGGAGCATCGTCGTTTCCATGGGGGAAAATCCCCCGATTCCGGGCGCGAGGCCCCGTCCTGGGATCAACCCGTCTCGGGAGCGGGACGCTGCATCTCGGATACGAGCGCCGCTCGTGAATGGATCCGGAGCTTTCGGAAGACGCTCGCCCGATGATGCTCGATCGTCCGGACCGACAGGTACAACGTTGCGGCGATCTCAGCGTTCGTGTGTCCGAGGGCCAGCAGGCGAGCGACCTCGATCTCCCGCGCCGAGAGTCCGCGGGACGCGAGCATCAGGTCGACGCTTCCTTCGGCTCCGGCGCCCTCCGTGTCGAAAGGGGTTCCCCCGTTCGGGACCCGCGGGGTCTCTTCGGGCACGCGTTCGGGCATCCAGACCTCGACGGTCGTTCGGCCGGGTCGACTCTCAACCCGGCACCAGCCACCGGCGACCTCCGCCCGCTCCGCCATGGAAGCGAGCCCGCGATGGTCATCCGTGGATGCCCGGGCGGCCTGGACGTCGAACCCGATCCCGTCGTCCTGCACGACGACGTCGAACCCGCGACCCCGGTGGTTGAGCGATACGGCGATCAGCGATGCTTCTGCGTGCAGACGCGCGTTCGTCAGTGCTTCCTGAACGATGCGATACAGCAGGAGGCGGATCACGCTGGGAGGTTCCCGCGAGAGCTCGTTCGTGATCTCGAACGCCGCGGGAGCGCCGAGTTTCGTCCATCCGCCCACGGAGGCGCGGATCGCGGCGACGAGGCCCTCGTCGTCGAGGATGTGCGGGTGCAGCTCGAACACCAGGTGTCCAAGTCTCGCGATCGCGTCTGAGACGGCCCCTTGGAGCCGGGTGAACCGCTCTTCCTCTTGGATCCCGGGGTGATCGTTCGCGGCCGCCTCCAACCACATGGGGATCGCCAACAACCGCTGCATCGTGTCGTCGTGGATCTCCTCGGCGATCCGTCGCCGCTCCTCTTCTTGCGTCTTCGTCGAGCGGATCAGCAACCGTCGGCGTTGATGGTCCAGACGCTTGAGCTTCTCGACGATCTGACGCTGGGCGTGCTCGGCCTCTTTCCGGGCCGTGATGTCGAGCTGCACACCTTGGTATCGGGTGACTCCGTCTTGGTCGTCGCGCGAAACCACGGACGCGACGTCGTGGAGCCACACGACGCGACCGTCTTTGGCGAGCATCCGGTACTCCATCTTGAACGGCTCGCCGGCTTCGAACGATCGGGTCGTCTCGCCGATCACTTCCTCACGGTCGTCGGGATGCAGGGCGTCCAGCCACAGCTTTGGGTTCGCCACCCACTCGTCGGCCCGATAGCCGAGGACCGCTTCGATCTGAGGGCTCACGAACTCCTCGACGATCTCGTCGAGGCTCCCCCTGACGGTCCAGATGTAGACGATCGCTGGGATCTGTTCGACGAGGGTCTTGAACCTCGTCTCGGGTTCCGTGTCCTCGCGGTCCGATCGGTCCGTTGCGATGGTGTGCGAAGCCCCCCCGAGCTTGCATCGATGCGACGCTCGAGAAGGTACGGACGAGATGTTCTCCGGCTCAATACTTCTTCCTGATAGGCCCAGAAGCCGGGCCTATCAGGCAGCGGCCGACCCGAAGAGTTCTCGGGCGACGCCGACGAAGCTCTCGACGAAGGACGAGGCGTGCGTATCGAACCACGCGATCCCATGCTCGATGCGTGGCACCGGTTCTTCGAACGAGCGGAAGACCACGCCCGAGGTCTCCAGCTGTGCTTCGGAACCGAAGCCGATGCCGATCAACTTCTCATCTTCGGCAACCTGCGAGATGCGGGCGGTCGCCGCCATATCGATGGCTTCGACGAACGCCAGCGGTTCGCGGCCCGCGAAGACGAGGTCGTGCACGTGCTCGACCACGCGTGGATTGACGCTCCTGGGAAGCGTCAGGAAGGGCTGGTGGACGAGTTCGTCGCGCGGGATCCGATCGAACGACGCCAGCCGGTGCGCTTCGGGGACGATCGCGAGGATCTCGATCCACCCCAGACGCAGGTAGTTGAACGGCTCCGCTGACTCCGATGGCAGGGTGATCGTTGCCAGGTCGACGCGGCGGAGCTCCAACGCTTCCAGATTCTGCGGGCCGAACCCCGGATGGAGCTCGACCTCGACGTGCGGGTGCCGCTCGCGATACCGGTTGAGGAGCTCGGACATCGCGGGCGAGAGGCCCGCCGCGTTGGTCGCGAGCTTGATCAGCCCCGTCTTCCCTTTCTCGACCAACCGGACGCTCTGCTGCGCCCGATCCGCAAGCTCGAGCACCGCGCGGGCCTGTTCCATGAAGACGCGACCGGCGGGCGTCAATGCGACATGACGAGTGTCGCGGACGAATAACGGGGTCCCCAGTAGTCGCTCGAGCGCTTTGATCTGTTGCGAGAGACCGGATTGCGCGATCCGCAGCCGTTGCGCTGCCTGACCGAAATGTCCGGTGTCGGCGACGGCGACAGCGTACCGCAGTTGTCGGAGCTCCACGGTCGGAGTGTACGTGCACTTCCTCATCTCCGGACCGTGAGCGGGACTGAGGGAGGTGTCATGGGACAGATGTCCCGACCGCTTGATGCTTCCGACCCATCACCTCGAGAACGTCCCGGCCCGAGAACGTTCGTGGTGCCGAAGTTCGGCGGGAGAGACGACCAGGGAAAGGTGGATCGGCCATGCCGCGCTTCCGACCTCTCGCCATCGCCTGCGGGAAGCTCGCGGTCGTTCTCCTCTTCCTCATCGCGTTCACCACCGTTGGGGCCTCGGTTCGGGCAGCGCCAGGCGGCAACGCGGACCTCTCGATCACCGGATCTGCCTCTGCGACCGGCGTGAAGGTGGGGCACGACGTTGCGTTCACCCTGAAGATCTTCAACAACGGCCCCGATGCCGCGACCCACGTGACGATCGAGGTCGTGCCGGACACCGACCTGACGATCCTCGATGCCGATGCGTCGGGCGGGACGTGCACGACGATCACGGTCGTCGTGTGCAGCCGCGCTTCCCTCGAGGCGTCCGGATCGCTGAAGCTCACGGTCCGCGCGACGACCACCGCAACCGGCTCGGCCGACACCACCGCCGTCGTCGTGTCCGATACCAGCGACGGCGCGCTCATGAACAACTCCGTGTCATTCACGACACAGGTCGGACCCGCGTCCTCGGCGTGCGACCTCTGGGGCGCGGCCGGGAACGATCGGATCGTGGGGAACGCCTACGACGAAGTGATCTGCGGGCGCGGCGGGAACGATCGGCTCTTCGGCCGGCACGGGAGTGATCGGCTGAACGGTGGACCCGGCACTGACCTGCTGGTCGGCGGCCCCGGGAAAGACCGGTTGATCGGGGGCTTCGGAAAGGATCGTTGCCCCGAACCGGGCGGAGACGCCCGTCGGAGCTGCCCCTGAACACCGAGACGATCCGACGTGGGATGCCACGCGGATCCGGAGATGGAGGTTGAGCCGATGATCCGCGTGATGATCGCGGACGACGAGGAGGGCATCCGTGACGCATTGTCCTCACTGCTCGATGACGACGAGCAGATCTCGGTCGTCGGGACCGGACGCGACGCCGACCAGGCGATCGCGATCGCCGCACGGGAACAGCCGGACGTGGCGCTGCTGGATGTCCGGATGCCCCGAGGCGGGGGGCCGCGGGCCGCTCGCGAGATCGCCCAGGTGAGCCCGGGCACGGAGCTCATCGCGCTCTCGGCCAACGACGACTTGGACGACATCCGGGCGATGGTTCGAGCGGGCGCGGGGGCCTATCTCGTGAAGGGCGAGGGGTCGGCCGAGATCGTCGATGCGGTCCATCGATGCGTCGAGGGATCGGACGGGCGCACCCATTGGGCGGCTCTCCTGCCTCGGTCGTTCGGCACGCGTCCGTTCGGCAGCCGAGAACGGCTGCGACGGATCGAAGCCGTCGTCCGCGGTCAAGGGGTCGAGATGGTCTATCAGCCGATCTTCGACCTCAGGGACGGAAGGCCGGTCGGCGCCGAGGCGCTCTGTCGGTTCAGCGCCGAGCCAGCCCGCACGCCGGACGTGTGGTTCGCCGAGGCCGCCGATGTTGGGCTCGGCATCGAACTCGAGATCACGGCCGTTCGTCGAGCCGTCCAGAGCCTGGAATGGCTGAACCCATCGATCACGCTCGGTGTCAACGTCTCCCCGGAGACGTGCTGCTCGCCCGAGCTTTCAGAGCTGCTCGAGATCGTTCCGGCTCACCGGCTCGTTCTGGAGATCACGGAGAACGCGCCGGTGCTCGACTACGAGCGCCTCGCGAACGCGCTCGGTCCCTTGCGCGCACGAGGCGTACGACTCGCGATCGACGACACGTGCTCTGGATACGCGAGCCTTCGCCACGTCCTCCACCTCCGGCCGGACACGATCAAGCTCGATATCACCCTCACGCGTGGCGTCGAGACGGATACCGCACGCCGTCTGTTGGTTGAAGCGCTCGTAGGATTCGCGCCGAGCGTGGGGGGCGAAGTGCTCGCCGAGGGCATCGAGAGCGCGGATCAGCTTCGCACCTTGATCGATGCGGGCGTCCAGCTGGGGCAGGGCTACCTCCTCGGGTATCCCGGCCCGCTTCCGAGCTCGGGAACCTGGCCCATCTGGGGTGACGCGAGCACGCTCATGGAACCGGACGCGATCGCAGTGAGCGATTGAACCGACCGCGCACGCCTCCCTCGTCTCGCGAGGCGGCTACACTCGCGATCGGGGCCTATGGGGATCGAGATCTTGATCGCGGACGATCACGGGCTCGTTCGAGAAGGTCTCCGGACGCTCCTCGAAGCTGAAAACGACTTCCACGTCGTCGGTGAGGCGCGAACAGGGAGCGAAGCCCTCGCGCTCACGAGACACCTTGGTCCCGACGTGGTGGTGCTCGACGTCCGGCTGCCCGACCGCAACGGCATCGAGGTGTGCGCCGAGATCCACGACCTCTCACCCACCACCAGGGTCCTCGTCTGTTCCGGCCTCGCCGACGGGTCCGCGCTCGTCGAAGCGGCCAAAGCAGGTGCGGAAGGCTTCGTGTCCAAAGAGGCGACCAACGCCGAGATCGTCGACGCGGTCCGGCGGGTCGCCGGGGGCGCTTCGGTGGTGGGCGAAGGATCCGCCCAAGCGATGTTCCGGTACCTCCGGTCGCGACGTGCAGACACGCCGCGGCTCGCGCAGCTGTCCGACCGGGAACGCCAGGTATTGGGCTTGCTGTCCGAGGGCCTGACGAACCGCGAGATCGGAACCCGTCTCTTCATCTCGGAGAAGACGGTCCGGAACCACGTCTCCGGCCTCCTCCGGAAGCTCAACCTCCGCCATCGGACGGAAGCGGCCCTCTTCGCGGCGCCCCTCAAGGCGGAACTCCTCCCCGAGGACTAGGCCCGAGGATCAGGAACGACCGGGACAGATGTCCCGGGTCGTCGGGCCCTGCGCCCATCCAGACCGATCCGCTCGGTTCCGAACGCATGGGAGACGACCTGGATGCTCCGAACCGATGAAGGGGGCAACACGTGAGCACCATGCGACCGACCGAGCGCACCGAAGTGTCCGGCGCGATCCGCGTGGCGGTCGCCGACGACGAGGAGACCGTCGTCGACGTTCTCCGCTCGTTGATCGGCTCGGATCCGACCCTTCGGTTCGTCGGCGCCGCCGGCGACGCCGAGGGCGCGATCGACGTGGCCGTCCGTGAACACCCCGACGTGATGTTGGTCGACGTCCGCATGCCCGGCGGGGGCGGCGTGCGCGCCGTCCGGGAGATCACGAAGCGGTGTCCGCCCACCAGGGTCGTCGCCCTCTCCGCCCATGAAGACTCCAATACGGTGATCAGGATGATCAGCGCCGGCGCGCGCGCCTACGTCCGCAAGGCCGAATCCACCGAGAAGATCCTCCGCACGATCCATCGAGCGGTCGATGAACCGTGGTCGCCGCCCGCGGCGCTGCATCTCACCCTCATCACACCGCCACTCTCGGCGAGCGAGGAGCGAGCGCCACGGCTGGCGCGCGCGATCCTGGATGGCGAGATCACCGCCGAGTTCGACCCCATCGTTGACCTGGCAACCGGTCGCACGATCGGATTCGATCTCCGACCGCGGGTCGCCACGCTCCCCGATCGCTCCTACGACTCCTGGCTCGCGGACGCCGAGGCGCTCGACCTGCTCCTCGACTTCGAGCTCGCGGCCTTCCGAGTGGCGACCCGCGCGCTGAAGGAGATCCCGCCCGAGCTGTTCATCGAGTTCGAGGTGAACCCCGCGACCGTCCGCACGGCGAGGTTCCGCCGAGCGATCAGCCGATCGATCGCCGACCGCATCGTGCTGGGGTTCAGCCCACTCGTCCTCGCGGACGACCTGACCCCGGCCGAAGTGAGCCTCGGCGAGGTGCTCGTGACGCTCCGCGAACGAGGCGTCCGGGTCTCGGCACGCGACATCGGACCCGGGCTCCAGAGCCTTCGCCAGCTCCTGACCCTCTCTCCTGAGTTCGCTCGGCTCGACCACATGCTCACTCGGTCGGTCCACGACCACTTCTCGACCCATGCGATCGTCGCCTCCGCGACGGCGTGCGCCGCCGGCGTTGGGGCGCGGGTGATCGCCGCTGACGTCGCCTCGGAGGATCAGCTCGAGGAGCTCCGCGCGCTCGGCGTCGAGATGATCCAGGGGCCCATCGTGAGCGCACCGCTCACCGTCGCTGAACTGGGTGGAAAGCCGCAAACCTGGTCGCCGAGGGTCAAGCCCGGCGATCCGCACACCGAAACCAAGAGAGGATGAGGTTTCACCATGGCGCACCTCTCTGGAGGAGGAAGCAACATGGCCCGCCTGATGCAGCTTCTCGCGGCATTCCCGCTGGTGGTCCTCTCGCTGACTCTGACGGCCCCGGCCTCCGCCCAAGACGTATGTGACCCGCTCGACGTGACGTGCGGCGTGACGGGTACGGCTGGATCCGGACAAGAGACGATCACGGACACGGTCGACACGGTCACCGGCACCGCCAAACCCGTGGTCGACGACCCCCAGGGGACGGTCGATCACATCCTGCACGGAACCGTGAACCCGCCTGGTGGCGGCGGTGGCGGTGGCACTGGTGGTGGCACCGGCAGTGGCAACACCGGCGGCGATCAGCCCCGCGGCCACGGCAGGGGCGGGCGGCCGGGCGGGACGGGGCCGCACGTCGTTCGAGCGCAGCAGCCTCGATCGGTCGGTGGACGGTCGGCCGGCCCGCACCATGCGGGCTCGACGCCCGGCACCTCGTCGATCCCCGGCACCGTGGCGAAGGACCCCATCTTCGCCGACGGGTTCGCTGGCGCGGCAGCGCACGTGGTCGCACGCAGCCTCGGGGTCGTCCTCGCCTTGCTCGCCGTCGCGGTCGGGTTCGTGATGGTCCAGGACCGCCTCGACCGGCGGGACCCGAAGCTCACGCTCGCGCCCGTGCAGACCGAGATGATGGGATTCTCGTGATCGCGTCTCGCTCGTCGTCTGGGCGGGCGAGGCCCGAACCCTCGGAGCTGCTCTCCCTCGAGGAGCGCCATGCGTACCTGTCGGTGCTCCGTTGGAGCCTCGGTTCGATCGTCCTTGCTCTGATGGCGCTCGCACCGCGGGTGGCCGTCGTGCCGATCGGCCGCATCGTCGCAGCAACCATCGCCTATCTCGCGGTGTCGGTCGGGCCCTTCGCGTTGCGTCGAGACCGGCGACTCGCCCTTCCCTCGATGCAGGCTGCCTTGCTGCTCGATGGGATCTACCTGGCTGCGGTGGTCGCGTTCACCGGCGGTGACCTGAGCCCCCTCCTGTTCCTGGTGTACGTCCACGTGGTCGCGGTCACGTTGCTCTGCTCGTATCGGACCGGGCTCAAGATCGCACTGTGGCATACGACGCTGTTCCTTCTTGTGGTGGGGTCGATCGAGGCAGAGATCATCGAGGGATCAGCGACGCTCCCCGAAGGTGCGGGTAGCACTGTCGCGGTTGCGCTCGCGGTAACGGGGTTGTGGCTCCTCGCGCTCGGCACCGCCACCGCCGCCGCCGCGAGCGAGCGGCAGCTCAGACGGCAGAAGGTCGATCTGGCATCCCTTTCGACGATGGTGGCCCGCATCGATGCCGGCCGAGGGGCCGAAGAGATCCCCGGCATCCTGCTGGAAGAACTCCGCGAAACGTTCGGATTCGAACGAGGAGTCGTGCTCGCCTCGCCGGAGGGCGACCTCCGCGTGCTGGCCGCGACCGACCAAGGGCCTTTCGACGACCTCCCTGCGGGACTCGACCCTCTCATCGAAGGCGTCTGGACCGATCGGGCCGCTCGCTTGGTGCGCCAGATCGACCCCGCGACGGATCCGCGACTGGCCGCCCTCCTTCCGGGAGCTCGGAACCTCCTGGTGGTGGGGCTGTTCCGCGAAGGCGGTCATGCGCTGGGCGCCGTGGCCCTGGAGCGTGGAGGGACGTCCACGGGGATGCGCCGGTGGGTGGTGTCGATGGTCGAGCAGTTCGTCGCTCATGCGGCCCTCGCGCTGCACAACGCGTGGCTGACGGAGGATCGAGAAGCCCAGCTCGAGACGATCCGGGGCCTCGAGCGGCAGCTGCGCGCGCACAACCTGGAGCTCGAGGTGAAGGTGGCCGAACGCACCGAGGAGCTTCGCGAGACCATCCAGAGTCTGGAAGAGATCGACGAGCAGCGGCGGCGGCTCCTCGCGCACGTGGTCCAAGCTGCCGAGGACGAGCGCCGCCGGATCGCGAACGACATCCACGACGATCCCGTGCAGAAGATGGTCGTTCTCAAGATGCGTCTCGAACTGCTCGCGAAGGGGAATCCCGATCTGCCGGATCTGGACGACGCGCGAGACGCGGTCCTCGGCACGATCCGGAGCATGCGCCACATGCTCTTCGATCTCCGCCCGCCCATCCTCGACGAGGAGGGACTGGGCCCGGCGATCCGCTACTTCTTGGACAACGCCGAGATCGAGTCCGACTGGTCGGTCGAGGACGATCTCGTCGCCGAGCCTTCGACTCAGACTCGCGTCATCTTGTACCGGATCGCTCAGGAGGCGCTCACCAACGCGCGCAAGCACGCACAGGCCGACGAGATCCGGGTGAAGCTGCAGGAGCGAGACGGTGGGGTGTGGATGGAGATCTCGGACGACGGGGTCGGCTACGCACCTGAGGGGGCGCTGGTCGGCGCCCCGGGTCACCTCGGCGTCGCCGCGATGCGGGAGCGGGCCGAGATGGCCGCTGGGTGGTGCACCTTGCGGAGCCTCCCCGGTGCCGGGACCACGTTGGAGGTCTGGCTCCCTCACGAGGAGGCAGGCAACCGACCACAGGCCACCATGGATGATGATGACGTGGTCGCACTCTCCTCGATGAGGGCGGACCGGATCGCCTGACTTCCGGGATGTCCCCCGACACAGCGGATCCCGGAGTGTCGGCGTTTCGATGGTGACGCGGCTCTCACTCGTTCGCCTGATCGCTCTCTGTGCCATGTCGCCATCGCTGCTCTATCCTCTGGGGTCTCGTTTGGGACGTTCGGGGAGGGGGAATCCCTCCTCCAACCTGTTTCCCCCCGGAGGAAGATCAGATGAAGCCCATCACGAAGCGCCTCGTTCCCCTCGCCCTGTGTCTTCCCGTCGCCGCCGCGATGCTCAGCGCGCCCCCTGCGCACGCCGCGCACGGGGCGATCGTCCGAGTCACCCTCACGTCGGTGTGGGCCACCCCCAGTCCCGATCCGATGGGCATCACCTACGATCCCCGGACCCAGCGGCTCCTCATCTCTGATTCCGAAGTGGATGAGATGCCGGGCCTCTGGAAAGGCAGGAACCTGTTCGTCGTGAAGCGCAAGGGCAACCTCGCCTCCTCCCGGACGCTCAAGAAGTTCACGGTGGAACCTGAGGACCTCGCGATGGACAATCGGCATCGGTCGCTGTGGGTCACCGACGACGACCTCGATCGCGTGTTCAAGGACAAGGCCGGCAAGGACGGTCTCTTCGGCACCCGCGACGATGTCGCGCTGACGGTCCTCCACACGCGCCGGTTCGGTTCCTTCGACCCCGAGGGGCTGACGTGGCTGCCCCAGAAGAAGATGCTGATCGTGTCCGACTCCACCACCCGCCGGATCTACAAGATCCGACAGGGGAAGGACCGGAGGTTCGGTACACGCGATGATGTCATCCGCAGCTTCGGGACCCATCGGTACGGGTTCACAACCGCGGAGGACGTCGTCGCGACCAGATTCACGCATCACCTCTTGATCGTGAGCAGCAGGCAGCGCTTCATCCTCGAGACCACGATGAAGGGCGCGCTCATCCGCAAGATCGATCTGACGGGTGTCGGGGTCAAGGCGGCATCGGGGATCACGTTCGCGCCGGGCACCGACGGATCGAAGAGCCGGCTCTATCTGACGGATAGCGGCGTCGACAACAACGTCAACCCTGGGGAGAACGACGGCCGCCTGTTCGAGCTCAAGATCGTCCCCTGAGACAGGGGAACGCTCTTCCGCCCGGGTTGCCGGGATGGGCATCGTTTCCGGAGGTGTCCGCGAACGAGGGGTTGAACCGGACCACGGGTCTGTGGGAACCTCTGCGGTCGATGGATGAGCGGGCGGTCCGGCGCGCGGCAGATGCGCACATCCAGGCGGTAGCGTCCGGCGACGTCGATGAAGCCGTGGGATACATCTTCGGCGAGGACGTCGGGACAGCCCGCGCCAACCTGGCCCGGGTTGCCCAGGTCGTGACCAGCGCCGAGGTCGAGGATGTCTCGATCAACGGGCCCGAAGCGATCGTCCAGTTCCGTGTCGAGACGTGCGCTCCGGGTCATCCGCTGGTGCGGCTCGAGACCGTCTGGGCGGACCACGCCGGACGACCCCTGCTGCACGAAGGTCACCCCATCGAGCTGTAAGCACGGACCGCTCCTGTTCCGCCGGCGGTACGGGAGCCGGAGCTGATGAGGAGGGGGTGGAGGCTCGTGGCATCTTCGTTGTACGAACGCCTCGGTGAAGGCGGGGCCATCTCGGCGGTCGTGGAGGACTTCGTCGCCCGATGCGCTGCGGACGATCGGATCAACGCGAAGTTCGCCCGGACGGATATCCCTCGTCTGAACAAGATGCTCGTCGATCAGATAACGCAGGCGACCGGCGGACCCGCGACGTATTCGGGCCGCGACATGAAGGAGACGCACACGGGGATGGGTGTCACGGCCGGAGAGTTCGACGCGCTCGTCGAGGATCTGGTCGCGTCGCTCGACCATCTCGCCGTCCCGAAGGAAGACCAAGGGGAGTTGCTTGGGCTCCTCGCGCCGATGCGAGGCGAGATCGTGGAGATCGAATCACCGGCAACGGGACAACCGCTTCCGGAGACGTACCAGCCGGCGCCTGCGCTCAGCTAGGCAGGTCCGGTCCGGGTTCAACGAGAGAGGCCGCCCCGAGCCGCTCCGGAGGGCCCCCGACCCGTACGTCCTGTCGTCCCCATACTGTTCGGGTGGGTTCTTCGGACGTGGACCGCATCTCGTTGCTCCTCGGTACCTACCTCTTCCAGGGCCTCTCGCCCGCCGAGCTGGAACCGCTCGCCCGTTCCGCGATGACCCGTCACGCAGCGCGAGGTGAGTACGTCCATCACGTGGGCGATCCGGCCGACGAGATCTACCTCGTTGCCGCCGGCCAGCTGAAGGACTCCATCGTCACGGAGGAGGGAGACGAGCTCGTTCACACGTTCTACGGCCCGGGGATGTTGATCGGCGAGCCGGGCTTCTTCGCGACGGAGAGGAACCGCGTGATGGCGGTCGTCGCCGTCGAGCCGACCACGCTCCTCGTCTTGGGACGCGACTCGCTCGAGCAGTTCCTCCTACGGCATCCGCGGGTGGTCACCAGGGCACTGGAAGGGCTCGCGTCCGTCGCTCGCAACCAGACCCTGCTGATCGCGACGTTGTCCCGTCGGACGCTGCAGGAACGCCTGCTCTTCCGCCTGGTTGAACTGGCCGATAGCAACCCGCCCCGCGACGACGGTGCGGGCGTGACCCCGAAGATCTCTCAGTCCACCCTGGCAGCGATGGTCGGGGTCACCCGCGAGAACGTGAATCGTGCACTCGGTTCGCTGGCAGGTGACGGAGTGATCCGGATCGAGGCCGGAGCGTACGTGCTCCCCGACCTCGAGCGGCTCCGCGCCGAGATCTCGAACGGGTCGCCGATGCTGATCCGCAGGAATCGGCGGATCGACTTCGAGATGTGACGCAGCGACATAGCGTGGCGTTGGATGCCGCCCGATGATGCGTGCGTCCACCTTCGCAGGAGGTACCGATGGTCGCGGTCGATGACGAAGCCGTGGAGTCATTCAAGGCTGGGTTCGCGGGTATCGCCCTGACACCCGGCGACGAAGGGTACGACGAGGCGCGCGCCCTCTGGAACGGGTGGTTCGACAAGCGACCCGCCGTCGTCGCGCGTTGTCGCACGACCCAAGATGTCGTCTCGGGTGTCCGGTTCGCTCGCGAGAGTGGCCTTCCGTTGGCGGTGCGAAGCGGGGGTCACAGCCTGGCAGGCCTGAGTTCGTGCGATCGAGGGATCATGCTCGATCTCTCGCCGATGCGCGATGTCGTGGTGGACGCTCCGGGGCGGACGGCACACGTGCGATCGGGTGCGACGTGGGCCGACTTCGACGCGGCGACCCAGGCGCACGGGCTGGCGAGCACGGGGGGCCTGATCTCGCATACCGGTGTCGCAGGCCTCACGCTGGGCGGTGGGATCGGCTGGCTGATGCGGAGGTACGGGCTGGCGGCCGACAACCTCACCGGAGCCGAAGTGGTGACCGCGTCGGGGGATATCGTTCGAACCAGCAGCTCCGAAGAACCGGAGCTCATCTGGGGACTGCGCGGGGGCGGCGGGAACTTCGGCGTGGTGACGAGTTTCGAGTTCCGATTGCACCCACTCGGTCCGGTCGTCGGCGGGCTGATGGGATTCCCGATCGAGCGCGGCCGCGAGGTGCTCCAGCGATACCGGACGTGGGCCGCTGACGTGAGCGACGAATCCACGACGATCGCGGCCGTGGTCACCGCACCCCCGGCGCCGTTCGTTCCATCGGATCTCGTCGGACGGAAGATCGTCGGCCTCGCCGGATGTTGGTGCGGCACCCCGGAGGCAGGGGAGGCTGCGCTGGGACCGTTGCGTGATCTGCGACCGGCCTTCGACGTATTCGGTCCGATGCCGTACGTGGCCTTGCAGGGCATGCTCGACGAGGGCGCGCCGCCGGGCATCCGCAGCTACACCCGGTCCGGATACGTCCCCGACCTGACCGACGGGCTGATCGAAGCCGTGCTGGAGCATGGCGCCTCGATGCCGTCACCGTTCTCGCAGCTCCATCTTCACCACATGGGCGGAGCAGTCGCTCGCGTCGGCGAGGACGACACGGCATTCGGCAACCGACGCGCTGCCTACGCGTACAACGTCAACTCGATGTGGACCGACCCGGCCGCTGACGAGCTGCACGAGACGATGAACCAAGAGTTCGCTGCGGCGCTCGCTCCCTTCTCGACCGGAGGCGTCTACGTCAACTTCCTCGGTGAGGAAGGCGACGCGCGCATCCGGGCCGCCTACGGCGACGCGAAGTATGAACGCCTCGCACGGTTGAAGCGGCGGTTCGACCCGGAGAACCTGTTCCGGCTGAACCAGAACATCCCGCCGGCCCCTTGACGATCCGGTGCTAGGGTCCGCGAGGTGCGCAACCTCGAGGCCGTTCTCGCCGGTCTGAACGATTCCCAGCGTGAAGCCGCCCTGGCGCTCCATGGGCCCGTCGCCATCGTGGCCGGCGCCGGGACGGGGAAGACCACCACCATCACGCACCGCATCGCGTGCCAGGTGCGCAGCGGTGCGTTCGACGCGTCGCAGATCCTCGCGGTCACGTTCACCGACAAGGCCGCGGGTGAGCTGCGGCGACGTCTGGAGACCCTCGACGTCGCGGGGGTCGAGGCTCGTACGTTCCACTCGGCGGCGCTCTCGCAGCTCTCGCGTCTCTGGTCCTCGCATACCGGTGAGCCGCTCCCCGAGGTGCTGGACCACAAGGCCCCCTTGATCGCCTCGCTCGCGAACGCCTTGCCGCCGCCCCACAAGTTCCTTCCCCGACGCGAGCTCGCGAACGAGATCGAATGGGCCAAGAATCGGATGATCACGCCGGCTCGGTACCTCGCCGAGCTCGGCGACCACGACCCGCCGATCCCGGCGGAACTGATGGCTCGCGTCTACGAAGGGTACGAGCGGCGCAAACGCGCGACGGGCAGACTCGACTTCGAGGACATGCTCGGTCTCGCGCTGCAACTCCTCGACGAGTACCCGGATGCTGCCGAAACCGTCCGCTCACGGTTCTCCGCGTTCACCGTCGACGAGTTCCAGGACGTGAACCCGCTGCAGGCAGGCCTGCTCGAACGATGGCTCGGTCCGCGGGACGATCTCTGCGTGGTGGGCGACGACTACCAGACGATCTACGGATTCACCGGCGCATCGCCCGAACACTTGCTGAGCTTCACGCGGCGGTTCCCACACGCGATCGTCATCCGGCTCGAGGAGAACTATCGCTCGACACCGGAGGTCCTCGACCTCGCGAACCGACTCTCGACGCAGCTCGGAGGCATGCGGAAGACGCTTCGATCGAACATGTCCTCCGGACCACCACCGGTCGCGCGTGCCGAGCCGAACGAGAACGCCGAGGTCGCTGCGGTCGTCGAGGCGGTGCGTCGTCTCGGGAACGAGGAGGCCGTCCCGCTCGAGGAGATCGCGGTGCTCTACCGGATCAACGCGCGGTCCGAGCCGTTCGAGGAGGCCTTCGCCGCCGCCGGCATCCCGTATCAGGTGCGTGACGGATCGTTCCTGCGGCGGCCCGGCCCCCGCGGGGTCCTGCAGCGGTTGAAACGGTCGGGAACGGACGGCTCCGTGGCCGAGATCGTCGCGGTCATCACCGACCAGCTCGGCTACGACCCCGAGGCGTCGCCCGACGCCGCCGAAGAGGTCACCCGCCAGGCCGACCTTGCCCGGATGCGGTCCCTGGCATCGGAGTTCGAGGTCGCACACGCCGGCGCGAACATCCCGGCGTTCCTCGCCGAACTCGCCCGCCGCTTCTCCACCGAGCACAGCGGCCGTGGCGTGAACCTGCTCACGTACCATCGCGCCAAGGGGTTGGAGTTCGAGGCCGTGTTCCTTCCACGGTTGATCGACGGCGAGCTTCCGTTCCGGTCGGGACGAACGAAGGCCGACCCTCACGAGGAGCGGCGGCTCCTCTACGTCGGGATCACGCGGGCGCGCCGATATCTCTTCCTGACGTGGCCGGTGGACGGTCGTTCGCGGCCGAGCCTATTCCTCGACGAGCTGGAGCTGTCGCCCTCGGGGCCGCCGCTGCGATCATCCGCTCCGGGGATGCCCGTCGCCGTGCGACGTGGGGGCGCGCTGTTCGATCGTCTGAAGGAATGGCGCCGCAAGCGCGCGCAGGCGGACGGGGTGCCGGCGTACGTCGTGTTCCACGACCGGACGCTGGCCGAGATCGCCGAGCGCAGATGCAGGGACTGGGCCGACCTCGCTGCGGTCTCGGGAGTCGGACCCGCCAAGCTCGAGCGGTACGCGGACGAGATCCTGGCGATCGTAGCGGCCGGTTAACGGTCGCGCTGTCCGATCGGTCGGTCGCCCGGAACGAAGAGCCGCGCGAACGACCAAACGATCGCGGCGATCCCGAGCGCGGCCAGCCACACAAGATCGTCCGGTGGATCGAGCGCGAAGAACCGTTGCGTCGCGGGGAGCAAGAGGACGATCAGGAAGAGCCCCGCCATCGACCAGATCAACGCGAGACGCCGGGGGGTGAGCGGCGCTGCGACGATCGACAGGACGAGCAAGCCGATCCAGGTGAGCACCATGACGGCGGTCGTACGGGCCTCGCCGAGCGTCACGCCGGGCGCACGGAGGGCGAGCGTGTAGGCGAGGAGCGTCGCGATCGCCGCGAGCGAGCGCGCCGGGATCGCGAACCGTGCCACCCGCGCAACGAACCCGGGGCGGAACCGATCCGTG